>OLXT01000892.1_pt1 | contig 11295 bp, 7 predicted proteins | sample 1673931 | NCBI WGS metagenome assembly OLXT01 (sample SAMEA103958134, study PRJEB25191) | human gut metagenome | reverse complement strand
GGGGCTCCGGATGGTCAAACGTGGCGAGATTGTCCTGCATCTGCGCCATGTTGGACATACCGCTGAGGATCATCGTCACGCCGGGGATCTCCTGCACCCACCGAAGCGCCCAGGACGCGTCGGAGGCCTCCGGCCGCAGCGCGTGCAGCTTTTTCTGCGCGGCAGCGGGCAGATTCGCCAGCTTCCCGCCGCGCACCGGCTCCATGACCCAGATGGGAATGCTGTACCGGTTCAGCAGCTCACATTTTTCCTTCGCCTGCTGCAGCGTCCAGTCGAGATAGTTCAGCTCGATCTGACAGAATTCCATCTCGTTCGCGTGCTTTTCCAGAAACGCTTCCAGCGCGGGCACGCCCGCGTGGGTCGAGAAGCCCAGGTGGCGGATACGCCCGTTTTTCTTCTGCTCCAGCAGATACGGGAGGATGTTCCAGCGCTCGTCTTCGTAGACGGCGATGGAATTTTCATAGACGTTGTGCAGCAGATAGAAATCGAAATACTCCACGCCGCACTTTTTCAGCTGCTTTTCGAACACGCCCTTCACGTCATAGCTCGGCGCGATCTGGTGTCCGGGGAACTTGTCGGCCAGATAAAAGCTCTCGCGCGGGTACTGCTTCAGAATTTCGCCGATGACGAATTCCGCCTTGCCGCCGTGATACGGCCAGGCGGTATCAAAATAGTTGACGCCCTTCGCAATGGCCTCCGACGTCATGGCGGCAGCCTGCTCCGCGTCGATGGATTTGTCCTCCCGCAGCGGCAGCCGCATCGTGCCGAACCCGAGCTGCGAAAGCTTCAAGCCCTGAAAGTCCTTATAGATCATAGTTCGCATTCCTTTCTATCGTTTTTATGTGAGATTTTCAAAGTATCGGTAGGGGCGGACAGAGTCGTCCGCCCCTACCGGGATTTGCAATCCGGGCTAATCGTCGTTTTCCTGCATCCAGTATAACAGAAAACCGCAAATTGCGCCATAAAAACATGGAAGCGCTCGGATTCTTTTTGACGCGCTTTTTTCGAACGTATAGTGGAAATATTTTTGAATCTGTGTTAATATAAATTGGTATGCCGACCGGTGCGGGCGGCGACTTTCCAGACGGAGGAACTGGTATGACCTATTGGACAGCCATTTTACTTGGGCTCATACAGGGGCTTGCGGAGTTTTTGCCGATCTCCAGCTCCGGACATCTTGCGATCCTGCAAAACTTCCTGCGCATCGGCGATCTGGAAAACCAGATGCTGTTCGACGTGCTGCTGCATCTGGGGACGCTTGGGGCGGTGATCTTCGCGTATCATACGGAGCTGCGCGGGCTTTGCCGCGAGGGCCTGATGATGCTGCACCTGCAGAAGCCCAAGCGCGGCGCGCGGCAGGACCCGGCAAGGCGGCGGCTGCTGCTGTTTCTCATCGCGGCGACGCTGCCGCTCATCCCGGCGGCGTTCCTGAGCGACTACCTTGCCCCCCTGTTCTACGATACGTTCTTCATCGGCTTTGCCCTGATCGCGACGGGCTTTCTGCTGCTGGCCGCCGACCGCTACGGCCACGGCAACAAGACGGAAAAGGCCATGACGCTCTCGGATGCGCTGGTCATCGGCCTTGCGCAGATGATCGCGGTCGTGCCGGGCTTGTCGCGTTCCGGGACGACGATCTCCGCCGGGATGCTGCGCGGGTTTGACCGGACGTTTGCCGTCAAATTCTCGTTCTTCCTTTCCATTCCCGCCGTGCTCGGCGCGAATCTTCTTTCGCTCGTAAAGGCAATTTCCGCCGGGATCAACTGGGCGGAGGTCCCGATGTATCTGTGCGGCGTCGCCGCCGCGCTTGTCTCCGGATATCTTGCCATTTTCGCGCTCAACCGCATTGCGCAGCGCGGAAAATTCGGCGGCTTCTGTTATTACTGCTGGGGTGCGGGTCTGTTGACGCTGATCCTGTCCCTGATCTCGTGAGGTGTTTTGGTCACATGGCTTCTGCGAACAAAAGAAAGTCCACGGCCTCCCGCGGACGGAAAAAAACAACAAAAAAGCAGTCTGCGCCCATCCGGCGCGAGATCGGCGCGACGGTCTGCGGCCTGCTTGCGCTGCTGACGATCTTGTGCTGCTTCAAGGTGAACGCGGCGTTTCTGGATCTGATGACGTCGGTGTTCCGGGGTCTGATCGGCGCAGGCTTTTACATCCTGCCGTTCTCGTTCATCATGAGCTTTTTGATCCTGATCCTGCACGACGGCAGGCCCGTCGCGCTGCGCGTGACCTGCACGTTCCTGACGGCCATGCTGATCGGCAGTCTGGTGCAGCTGGTCGGCGGAAAATTTGACGCGGACTGGGATTGGAGCGTCATTTCCGCGCTCTGGGACGGCGGCATCGACGGCACGGCGGGCGGCGTTCTGGCAGGCGGTATTGCAAGCCTCCTTGAAGCGCTCATCAGCCGCATCGGCGCGGCTGCGGTCGTGATCGTGGGGATGCTGCTGAGCCTGATCACAAGTCTTAACATGACGGTGGCAAGCATCGTGACGGCCATCAGGAACCGGCCCCGCGCGGAATATGCCGAGCCGCAGCGCGAGCACAAGGACCCGGCGCAGGTGCTCGTCGATACCGTTGCGAACAAGCACATCGAGCACGTGCAGCGCACGGAGCAGCGCCGGGCGTCCCGCGCAAGCGACTTTGACCTTCCGGTCGACGATCCCCCTCTGCCGGAGCAGCCGGAGAAGAAGACCGCGGGCAGAAAAAACGCGCCGGTGCGCCCGGACGTTTTTGTGGAAAACAGCCGCCGGCAGGAGAAGGCGGCCCGGCCCGAACCGCAGCAGGAGCCGCAGGCGCCTGCCCAGGAGGAGACGGAGCAGCCGCCTATCCATAACGATTACAGAGCGCAGTTTGACGCGCTGATCACGGACGCACAGAAAGCGCCGGCGGAGGAAGCGCCGCCCGTGCCGAACGTTATTCCCATGGAGCTGCCGCACCAGATGCCGCCGCTCGTGATCGACCATTTTGACGCGCCGAAGCCGGCTCCCGCCGCACAGCCGCTGCCGCCGGTCGAGATCCCGGAGCAGCCGGAAAAGCTCAAAAAGGCGGACGTGCAGCTCGAAGCGGCCCAGATCGCGCAGGAGATCGGCCAGCAGGAGCCGCAGAAGCCGGAATACGAATTCCCGCCCGTGTCGCTCCTGAAGGCCGGAAGCGGCCAGTCGCACGACGGCACGGAGGAAATGCGGCAGAACGCCGAGCGCCTGAGCGACACGCTTCAATCCTTCGGCATTGAGGCGCATATCATCAATGTTACGCGCGGCCCGTCGGTCACGCGGTACGAGCTGGAGCTGCAGCGCGGCGTGAAGCTCTCCAAGGTCACGAATCTGGCCGACGATATCGCGCTGGCCCTCGGCGCGTCCGGCGTCCGCATCGCGGCCATCCCGGACAAGATCTCCGTTGTCGGCATCGAGGTACCGAACCGGATCGTTTCGGTCGTCATGGCGCGCGAGGTCATCGATTCGCCGGAATTTGAAAAGTGCAAGTCCCGCGTGTCCTTCGCTGTCGGCAAGGACATCGGCGGCAACCGCATCATCGGCGATATCGGCAAGCTGCCGCATCTGCTGATCGCCGGTACGACCGGCTCCGGCAAATCGGTCTGCATGAACTCGCTGATTATCTCCCTTCTCTATAAGGCAAAGCCCGAGGAGGTCAAGCTCATCATGATCGACCCGAAGATGGTCGAGCTTGGCATTTACAACGGCATTCCGCACCTGCTCATCCCCGTCGTCACCGACCCGAAAAAGGCTGCGGGCAGCCTGCAGTGGGCCGTGACGGAGATGATGCGGCGCTACCGCATGATGGCGGATGCAGGCGTCCGCGATCTCGAATCCTACAACAAGCAGGCGCGGGCCTCAGCGGACGATGAGTTGGAACCCATGCCGCAGATCGTCGTTGTGATCGACGAGCTGGCTGACCTCATGCTGGTCGCGGCCAAGGAGGTCGAGGAATCGATCTGCCGCATCGCGCAGATGGGCCGTGCGTCGGGCATTCATCTGGTCATTGCCACGCAGCGTCCGTCCGCGGACGTGATCACCGGCCTGATGAAGGCCAACATCCCCTCACGCATCGCGTTCGCTGTCGCCTCCGCGATGGAGTCGCGCATCATTCTCGATACGGCGGGCGCGGAAAAGCTCGTCGGCAAGGGCGATATGCTCTATGCGCCGCTCGGACAGGGCAAACCCAAGCGCGTGCAGGGCTGCTTTATCACGGACGACGAGGTGCAGGAGGTCGTCTCCTTCGTCAAGGCATCCAGCGAAGCGGAATACTCCGATTCCGTCATGGCCGAGATCGACAAAAAGGCGGCCGAGAGCGGGAAAACCGGCTCCGGCAGCTCTGGCAGCACAGCCGCAGAGACAGACGGCTCTGACGGCGACGAAATGCTCCCGGCGGCGGTCGATGTCATTCTGGAGACCGGACAGGCCTCCGTCTCCATGCTCCAGCGCCGTCTGAAGCTGGGCTATGCCCGCGCGGCGCGCATCATGGACGAGATGGAGGAGCGCGGCATCGTCGGCCCGTTCGAGGGCTCGAAGCCCCGTCAGCTGCTCATCACGCGCGAGCAGTGGCAGGCCATCAAGGACGGCGCGCCCATTTCCAGCGAACCCGTCGAGGAAGAAATTCCGTGATCCTTTATTTGGAAAAAGTATAAATAAAATGACTGCACGGAACAATTTCAGTGTACAGATTGCGCCAGCGGATTTTTTGCCAGGCAAACAAAAGCCGGAGGAAATCCTTTGTGGATTTCCGAGGATTTTTGTGAAGCATGGCGAAAAATATGCAAGCAAGCTGTGCGCTGTAATTGTGTAGTGCTGTCAAATAAATTTGCGTTGCATCCGGAATATCCGGAGTGACAGCAGGAGGTACTTATGAATCGCAAAAACCATGCATCCGTCGTCCGTTTGACCTCGCTGGCCCTGCTGGCCGCGCTGGTCGTCGTCCTGCAGACCGTCGCAAGCGGCATCCGCATCGGGCCGGTCCCGATCTCGCTGACGCTGGTTCCCATCGTCGTCGGCGCGATCCTCTTTGGCCCCGGCGCGGGAGCCGGTCTTGGCGCGGTGTTCGGGATCGTCTGCCTGATTGCGGGCATCACGGGCGCGGATGAATTTACAAACGTCCTGTGGGTCGCAAGCCCGTTCTGGCTCGTCGTCGTGTGCGTCGGCAAGGCCGTTCTGTGCGGACTGTGCGCGGGACTTGTCGCAAAGGCGCTGCGGCAGAGGCAGACGATCAGCTGCATACTCGCCGCGCTGACGGCCCCTGTCGTGAACACCGGCGTGTTTGCCATCGGGATGCTCACGGTCTTCAAGCCCGTTCTGCAGGACTACGCAGGCGGCACGAACGTCATCTATTTTCTGTTCGTCGCGTTCATCGGCGTGAACTTCCTCGTGGAATTCGCTGTCAATGCGGCTCTGAGCGCCGCGATCGCACGCATCGTGCAGGTCGTGCAGAAGCAGCTGGAAAAATAAACAGCACCCCCTCCGAATGGCAGTCCGCCGCCCGGAGGGGGATTTCCTTATATCCCCAAAACAGCAATCGTCGTTTCAAGTTTCCTGCGCTTGTAATAAAAAAAGCCCCTTGCCATGCGCTGCATGACAAGGGGCGTCGGTATGGGAATTATCGCACCAGCTCTGCTTCCTCGTTTTTGCCGAGGCGGCGGAGCATGGTTTTTTTCACGGCGCGGAAGATGTTCTGGTAGCCCGTGCAGCGGCACAGGTGGCCGGAGAGGAGCTTGCGCAGTTCGTCGTCGGTGTATTCCTTGCCGGAGTTGACGATCTCGGTCGCCGTCAGAATAAAGCCAGGGATGCAGAAGCCGCACTGGATGGACGTTTCCTCCATAAACGCCTTTTGGACATCGGAGATGGTGCCGTCGGGGTTCATGAGGCCCTCGAGCGTGATGATGTGCTTGCCATCGGCCCAAACGGCCAGATACAGGCAGGTGTTGATCGCCTCGCCGTCAATGAGCGCGGTGCACGCGCCGCATTCGCCGACCTCGCAGCCCTTTTTCACCGACGTGAGCCGGAAATCATTGCGGAGCATATCCGTCAGGCTTGCGCGGACGTCGACGATCTTTTCCACGTCTTTGCCGTTGATGTTGCATTTGACAAGAGCGTACTGTGCCATCAGATCTCACCTCCGCAGCGTTTGACAGACTCAATGAGCGCGCGCTTGGCCATTTCCACGGCGATGTGCTTGCGGAACGCCTTGCTGGCACGCCAGGAGTCACGGGGATTGATGTCCTCCAGAACGGCCCTGGAGAAGGCCTCAATGTTCTCCATCGTGACGGGCTGGCCGTTTACAACGGCCTCGGCGCTCGGTGCGCGCATGGGCACGGGGCCTGCGACGCCGTAGGCGATGCGCACGCGGTCGAACGTCTTCTTGTCCCCGGACAGCCGCACATTGACCGAGCAGCCGGTCGTGGCGATCTCCATGGCGTTGCGCATACCGTATTTGATGTAGAAGCCCTTCGTGTTTTCCCACGAGGCCTTCGGGATCAGGATCGCGGTCTGAATTTCGCCCTCGGCGACGTTGATGTCGACCGTACCGGCCTTGATGTAGAAGTCCTTGATGGGCAGATACCGCTTGCCGTTCACGCCGGTCAGCTCAACGATGGCTTCCCATGCGTGCAGCGTCGAGGCGGAGTCCGCCGAGGTCACGCCGTTGCAGGTGTTGCCGCCGATGGTGCCGGCGTTGCGGATCTGCGGGCCGCCGACCATGTCGACGGCTTCGCCCAGCACGTTGATCTTTTCGATGATGATGGGGTTGCGCGTAATATGGGAGAAGGTTGTAAGCGAGCCGATGCGGATGTTCTCGTCTTCATCCATGCTGACGCCGCGCATGGAGTCGATCTTCTGAATGGAGATCAGCTCCTTGCCCGCACGGCGGCCTTCGCGCATCTGAACGAGCACGTCCGTGCCGCCTGCGATGATCTGCGCTTCGGGATGCTCCAGACGAAGCTTGACTGCTTCTTCTACGCTGTACGCTTCATAGAGCGCTTTCATATCATACATAGTCTGTTCCCTCCCTCAGTCCTGAATCAAGCCCGCTTCGGTGAATTTGGCGAAGAGGACGTGCGGTGTGATCGGCGCCTGATTGATGGCGACGCCGGTCGCATGATAAATGGCATTGCGGATGGCAGGGGCCGGGGAGCAGGCGGGCGGCTCGCCCAGCGCCTTGGTGCCGAACGCAGAGGTCGGCTCGTAGTTTTCCACAAACTCCGCTTCGAGATTCGGATGATCCATAAAGGTCGAAAGTTTGTAGTCAAGCAGGTTATTGTTGAGCGGCCGGCCGGTCTTCTCATCGAACAGCAGCTGCTCGGACAGGCCGTAGCCGATGCCCATGGACATACCGCCGTGCACCTGCGCCTCAGCCAGTGCTGGGTTAATGAGCTTGCCGCAGTCGTGGACGTTCACGATGTTCAGCAGCTTGACCTTGCACATCGGGATATCGACTTCGACCTCGGCGAATGTGCAGCCGAAGGAATAGGCGTTGTTGCGGATGGTGTAAGTAGATTCCGCTGTGAGGTGCTCAGAATGGACGGGGTTATACTGCGCGGTCATGGACAGCTCGGACAGGCTCATCAGCACGCGGCCGTCGGTGATGCGGACGATGTTGGAGTCGATGATGTCCATGTTATAAGTAGCCTGCCGCGTGAGCTCGCAGGCGTATTCGAGGATCTTCCGCTTCAGCATCTCGGATGTCTGCCGGATGGAGAAGCCCGCCGTAAAGGTCTGACGGGAGGCGTAGGCGCCGAGGCCCGTCGGGGTCACGTCGGTGTCCTGACAGGACAGAACGTGTACCTTTTTATAATCGGACAGGCCAAGGATCTCCGCGCACATCTGTGCGTAGGCTGTGTCTGCGCCCTGACCGATCTCGGTTTCGCCGACCTGCAGATTGACCGTGCCGTCGAGGTTCAGCTGCAGACGGCAGGAGGAGGTTTCCAGCGAAATGGGGAAGACGGCGGTGTTGTACCAGAAGGTCGCAAGGCCGATGCCGCGGCGGATGGGGCCGGTCTGGTTGGCATAGGCCTTCACCTTTTCCTCATAGCCGATGGCCTTCATACCCTTTTCCATACACTGTCGGTAGGAATCCTCATAGAGCTCGTTTTTCGAGAAGCCGTCGACGTAGCCGGGCTTCATCAGGTTCTGCCAGCGGTAGGCCAGCGGCGTCATGCCGACAGCCTCTGCACACTGCTCCGCGTGGGACTCGTCCGCGAACGATGCCTGCGGCATGCCGTAGCCGCGCATGGCGCCCGCCGCCGGGCGGTTGGTGAAGACGGTGTAAGCGTCGCCCTCAAAGTTGGGGCAGGGATAATGCTGGTTAAAAGAACCCAGCGCCTTGGCCACGATCGAGTGACCGTGAGACGCGTAGCCGCCCTGATTGGAGAAGCACTCGACCTTCTTGGCGGCAATGGTGCCGTCCTTGCGCAGCCAGGAGATGATGTGCGTGCGGATGGCATGGCGGACGCGGTTGGAGACAAACGTCTCTTCGCGTGAGCAGTCAAGCTTGACAAGACGGCCTCCGACCTGCGTGCAGCACCAGGCGCACAGCGGCTCATACAGCGCGTCCTGCTTGTTGCCGAAGCCGCCGCCGATGTATGGCTTGATGATGCGGATATCGCCCCACGGACGGCCCAGGGCCTGTCCGACGATGCGGCGTACGATGTGCGGGATCTGCGTGGAGCTGGTCACGACGAGGCGGCCGTTTTCCTCATAGCAGAAGCAGCCGTGATTCTCGATGTGGCAGTGCTGCACGGTCGGCGTTTCGTACCAGCCCTCGACCTTGATGAGGCCCGGCTCCTTGATCGCCTCGGCGTAATTGCCCGCCGCTGCGGTCGTATGCTTGAGAATGTTGTTGGGGAACGCCTCGTGCAGCTGCGGCGCGCCGGGCTCCATGGCCTTCTGCACGTCGAGCACGAACGGCAGCTCCTCATACTCGACTTCGATGGCGCGCACGGCCTGCATAGCCGCAACCTCATCCTCGGCGATAACAGCGCACACATCATCGCCATAATAGCGCACATGCTGGTTCAGCAGGTGCCGGTCGGCAATATCCTGATGAGACGGGTCCATTGACCACGGGTGGCCGGCCGTGGGGAACGGGATGTCCGGCACGTCGAAGCAGGTCAGGATCTTCACAACGCCGGGAATTTTCTCGGCCTTGCTGATGTCGACCGACTTGACGAAGCCATGCGCAATGGTCGAATGCTTGACTCTGACGAGCAGCGCATCCTTCGGGGCCAGATCATCATAGTATTTTGTCCGGCCGGTCGCCTTGTCAAAGGCGTCGACACGAACCTCGCTCTTGCCTACGATGTTCATTCGGTTACCTCCATTTTGCTGGGTGATGGACGAAAGCCGCCGGTTTCCGTGCGGTTTCCGCCAGTTCTCCACTTTGATTTGTTTCTATTGTAGCATATTGCATTTTCAAGAGAAAGCAAAAGCATTATCCTACTTTCTGAATAACGGCTTTTTTCGCGAATGTCGAAAAAGCTGTATGATTCTTGCGCAAATATGCAAAAATAGCTATACTGTTTTGTAGAAAATCACAAGGAGCATGCAACTATGGCTGAATGTTCTGCGCTTCGCGCCGGCTGTCTTGTCATGGCGGCCGGGAATGCTTCCCGCTTCGGGGAAAACAAGCTGGCCGCGCGCTTTGACGGGCAGAGCCTGTTCTCGCTGGCGCTTGCGGCGATCCCGGCGGAGATGTTTGCCCGCGTCACGGTCGTCTCGCAGTATCCGGCGCTTCTGGAGGAGGCTTCGCTGGCGGGCTTTGATACGATCCTGAACGACCGGCCGGAGGACGGCATCAGCCGCACCATCCGCCTCGGCACGCAGGCGATGGCGGACTGCGCCGGTATTTTATATATGGTCGCCGACCAACCGCTGCTGCGGGCCGGGACGGTGCGGCGCGTCGTGGACGCGTGGCGGGCGAACCCGGACTGCATCGCCGCTGCGGCGCACAACGGAAAGCGCGGCAACCCGTGCCTGTTCCCGGCGCGGTTCTTCCCGGAGCTGTGCGCATTGGAGGCTGACCGCGGCGGCTCGTCCGTCATCCGGCGGCACGAGGACGCGCTGCTGCTCGTCGAGGCAGGGGAGCGCGAGCTGTTCGACTGCGACACAAAGCAGGCGCTGGAGATCCTGAAGGGAAACGTATAGCGCCGCTCATTCCCGGCGCGGCAGGAGGAGCATGGCGAGATCGTTGACGTTGGTGCCGGTGGGGCCGGTGTGGATGAGGCCGCCGATGCGCTCCAGCGCGGGATAAGCGTCGTTGCGCCGCAGAATGTCGGCGGGGTCAAGCCCGGCGGCGCGGAGCGCGGCGAAGCTGTCCTGATCGACAAAGCCTCCGGCGGCGTCGGTCGGGCCGTCGGTCCCGTCGGAGCCGAAGGAGAAGACGGCGGCCTGCGCAAGCCCGGCAAGTCCTTCCGCAGCGGCCAGCGCAACCTCCTGATTGCGTCCGCCGCGTCCGGAGCCGGTCAGATGCACGACCGTCTCGCCTCCGGCGAGAAACGCAAGCGGCTCAGACGGTGACGCGTGCGTCCGCGCGACGGCGGCAAGGAACCGCCCCGCCTCCCGCGCCTCGCAGCTCAGACAGTCGGTCAGCCGGATGCAGCGGTAGCCGAGCGTCTGCGCCGCCTGCTCTGCCGCATCGCAGAGGGCGCGGACGCTGCCGGTCACGCGGGAGACTGCGTTCGGCAGTGCTTTCGGCGTTTCTGTCTGCAGGCAGGCCAGCGCCCGGTCAGACAGGCGCAGCCCATATTTCCGCACGACGGCCAGCGCCTCGGCGCACGTGCTGCTGTCCGGCGCTGCAGGGCCGGAGGCGATCATGTCGAGCGGGTCGCCCAGAATATCGCTCAGCACGACAGCGAAGACCTGCGCCGGCGCGCAGTGCCGGGCGAAGCGTCCGCCCTTGACGGCGGAAAGCCGCTTGCGGATCGTGTTGATCTCCACGATGTCCGCGCCCGCGGCAAGGAGCTGATTCGTGACGTCCTGCAATTCCGCAAGCGGAAGCAGCGGCTTTTCAAAAAGCGCGCTGCCGCCGCCCGAGAGCAGAAAGACGACCGTGTCGCTTTCGGTCAAATCTTCCGTCAGCGCGAGCGCGGCGTCCGTGCCGCGCAGGGAGTTTTCGTCCGGCACGGGATGCCCGCCCTCAAAGCACGCGACATTCGCGATCTCACCTTTCACGTGACCGTACTTCGTCACGACCACACCGCCGCAGAAATTATCCTGCAAACACGCGCGGGCGGCGTGCGCCATCTGCCACGCGGCCTTTCCCGCCGCGACGAGGTACACCCTTCCTAAAAAG
>OLXT01000887.1_pt1 | contig 11331 bp, 10 predicted proteins | sample 1673931 | NCBI WGS metagenome assembly OLXT01 (sample SAMEA103958134, study PRJEB25191) | human gut metagenome | reverse complement strand
AGCGGAGGAATGCCAAGGGTCAGAGGAATCCTTCCTGCCAGCTTCCCCAATGATTTTTCCACCATATTTTCCAAAACCACAAGGCGAAGGCCAAAGAGGATATCATTGGTACCACCCATGAAGAAATACCCCTCCCCCTTCCGCACCCTGCCGGAAGCAGCAGAAAGTCTGTCCAGTATGTCAGAAGCCATAGAGCCTGAAAGTCCATGATTATAAAGGGTTATTCCTTTCAGTGCATGATCTGCCAGAGCTACCCAGCCTTCCCCGGGAAGAACACCATAGCCTTCGGTAAGACTGTCGCCGAAACAGTAAATCATAGAAATATTCTGGTTCCATAAAGCACTCATGGTTATCACCTCATCCTGATTGTATCATAAGGCATGGGAAGCAGGAAAGGCGAAAAACCCTATGACCATATTCAGAATTGAGAAAATCAGACCCCTCTGCGACGGAAGGCATCGAATGGCCTTCTGCTGAAGGGATAGGAATAGCAATGATTCATAAATTTTCTCTTGATTTCTATGTCTCTATTTATTACACAAAAAAGCCTCCCGAAGGAGGCTTTTTGAATAGATATTATTCATCTACTGTAACTGTTTTCTTTGGTTTTCTGAACCCGTGAATTCTTTCAATAACGATGAACAGCATGGGAACAATGAAAATCTGGAAGAAGGTAGCAGACAGCACGCCGAAGACCACGGCAATACCCATTTCAGAACGGGAATTGGATCCGGCGCCGGTGGACAGAGCCAGAGGCACGTTGCCCAGGATGAATGCCAGGGAGGTCATGAGAATCGGGCGGAGACGAATCTTTGATGCTTCAATAGAAGCCTTCACCACTTCCATACCGCTATCTACACGAACTTTTGCATATTCTACAATCAGAATCGCATTCTTGGCCGCCAGACCGATAATAGTCAGAAGACCGATCTGGAAGTAAATATCGTTGTACACATTAAACGCAAATGCACCAAGGCAGGCTCCGAAGAAACCTGTAGGAATACCAAGGATGACGGAGAACGGAATTTTCCAGCTTTCGTAGAGAGCTGCCAGGGACAGGAATACAAAGAGCATGCCCAAAGCCAGTGCATAAACCGTCTTGCCGCTGGCTTCGCGTTCCTGGGCAGAGGATTCGGCAAAGGCATATCCATAGCCGTTTGGCAGAGTTTCCTTCGCCACTTCTTCCAGTGCATCCAGAGCCTGGCCGGAGGAGTATCCGGCAGCCTGGCTGCCGCCGATCTTAACGGCAGGGAAGTTGTTGTAACGGGTAATGACTGCAATAGCATTGGATTTCTTAGGTGTAATAAAATTGGAAATCGGCACCATGTTGCCCTTGTTGTCCTTTACCATAAGGAACTTATTGTCGTTAGGACTCATGCGGTACTGGGTATCTGCCTGGGCAACAACTTTGTAGTTACGCCCATAAATGGTAAAATCGTTAATCTGTACAGAGCCGTAGTAAGCCTGGAGAGCAGTGAAAATATCACCCACATTGACACCATTTCTGGCTGCCTTTTCTCTGTCGATATCGTAATTATAAGACGGAGTATCCATACGGAAAGTGGTGTAGGCCATCTGGATTTCCGGGCGCTGGTTAGCAGCTGCCAGGAATTTGCCAATAACAGCCTGCATGTTTTCATTGGAATCACCGCTCTTATTCTGGATATAGAGGGTAAAGCCGCCGGAATTGCCGAGGCCGGGAATCGGCGGTGGGTTCAGCGCCATCAGAGTGACACCAGGATGTGTAGCATTGAAGGCGAAGGCTTTAGCCATCACTGCATCCAGCTGCATATCCCTGGATTTACGTTCATCCCAGGGTTTCAGCTTAACGAAGGAAAGACCGGCATTAGGCTTCTGACCGCCAGAAAGGATATCCATGCCTACCACGCCCTGGGTGACTTCTACTGCCGGATCTTCCCCGATATATTTCAGGAATTCTGTCAGATACTGGGCAGTTCTAACGTTCACCGCTCCTTCCGGCAGAGACATGGCATTAATGAAGAATCCGTTATCTTCCTGTGGGATGAAGGCTGTAGGCAGCTTCACAAACATGAAGACAGCCGCAACGAAGAGGGCAAAGAGCACCCCAAGAGGTACATAAATGGCATGAGCCATTTTCCGGAGAATCATGCCGTAGACTTCAACCATGTGGTCAAAGCCATCGTTGAAGCGGTCCCACATGCGGTCGATTCTTCCTTTATCCGCTTTCTTCTTGACCGGTTTCAGAAGGCCGGCACAGAGGGCCGGAGTCAGAGACAAAGCGGTAAATGCGGACAAGATAACCGAAACAGCAATGGTCAAAGCAAACTGTTTGTACAGGATACCCATAATGCCGCCAAGGAAGGCAACCGGTACGAATACGGCCGCCAGTACTACGGCTACGCCGATAACCGGGCTCTGTACCTTCTGCATGGCTTCCACCGTGGCTGCCTTTGGATCAAGGTTGTTGTAGCGCATTTCGTATTCCACCGCTTCAATAACTACGATGGCATCATCTACAACCAGCCCGATGGCAAGAACCATGGCAAAGAGGGTTAACGTATTAATGGTGAATCCAAGAATTTCAAAGGAAGCAAAGGTACCAAGAAGGGATACAGGCACCGCAATCATCGGGATCAGTGTAGATCTCCAGTTCTGCAGGAAGATAAACACAATGATGCCTACCAGAATGAGGGCTTCCACAAATGTTTCAATAACTTCCTTGATGGAAGCATAAATGAAATCTGTATTATCCATATTGATGACATATTTCATATCATCAGGGAAGGATTTGGCATCTTCTGCCAGTTTTGCCTTGATGGCACCGATGGTCTGAACCGCATTGGCATCATCGGTCAGGGAGAAGGCCACGGCAGCGGTTTCATAGTTGCCAGTTCTGTACGGGCCACATCCTTCAAACGGAGAAGGCTGCCGTCATTGTTGGTGCGAAGTACGATATTGCCGAATTCTTCCGCTGTCACCAGACGGCCTTTAGCGGTGATGACATATTGGAAAGGCTGGTCCATGGAAACAGGAGGCGCACCGATATTGCCGGCGGCAATCTGTTTGTTCTGATTGGACACGGCAGAAATCACTTCAGCTGCGGTGATATTATTCTGCGACATCTTGGTGGGATCCATCCAGATACGCATGGCAAAATCGGAACCGAATTCCTGTACTGTACCAACACCTTTAATAGACTTCAGTTCGTCCAGATAGTTCATACTGAAGTAGTTTTTCAAGAAATTCTTGTCATAGGTGCCGTTAGGAGAATAGAAACTGACAACCAGTGCCATATCACCGGAAGATTTTCTGGTTGTAACGCCAATGTTTCTGACCGTATCCGGCAGACCGGCATCGGAGGCGGTAACACCGTTCTGTACACGGACTGTAGCCAGATCGGAGTCCGTGCCCATGGCAAACTGCACATTAAGGGAATAGGAGCCGTTGGAGTTACTGTTTGAGTTCATACTGTCGAACCCTTCCACCCCTACTACGTTCTTCTCTATGACTTCCGCCACTGTCTGGGCTACGACTTCTGCATCAGCGCCGGGATAGGTGGCCCTTACGGAAACCTGAGGCGGTGTAATGCGGGGGTAGCGGTCCACGGGCAGGGAAAATACAGCCAGCAGCCCTGCAATGGAAACCACCAGCGCCACAACGATAGCAAAGATAGGACGCTTGATAAAGAAATTAGCCATAGGTCCTCCTTACTGCTTTGCAGCAGTGCCGCTCTGGCCCTGGACAGAATCTCTGGCATCCTGTTCCAGTTTGTCTTTGGACGTTTCTTCAGGATCTACGGCCTGGCCTACCTGTACCTTGTTCTGACCGTCCACGACGATAACATCATTTTCATCGAGGCCGCTTTCAATAATGGTGTAGATACCATAAGTGCCGCCCACTTTTACGGGCTTCTGGGCAATCTTGCCGTCTGCTACCACGTCTACAATATCCTTATTCAGGAGCTGTACCAGTGCTTTGGTGGGAATGAGAAGAGATCCTTTGGCGATTTCATTATCCGAAACCACAGAGGCATACATGCCCGGTACCAGGAGATTGTCCGGGTTCGGGAAGGCTGCCTTCATGGAAAGCTGGCCGCCGTTCATGTTCGGATTCACCTGTACAATTTTACCGGTATAGCCGTAGATAGAGCCGTCAGACAGCCGGATTTTAAGATTATTCCCCAGCCCTGCAGTGCCGTTTCCATCATGGCTCTTGTTCAAAGCCAGATATTCATTTTCCGACATATCGAACTGCACATAAATGGGGTCGGAAGAGGAAATAGTAACAAGAGATGTAGTGCCAGCCGTGGCAAAAGTACCGATATTCACGTCATCCATAGAAAGCTTCCCATTGAAAGGTGCTGTCACAATGGTATCACTCAGGTTTGTGGAAGCAATATCCACCTGGGCCTGGGCAGCATCCATGGCTCCTTTGTAAGCATCGGCTGCTGCCTTCTGATTATCATATACTTTCTGAGAAATAGCACCGGCAGCAATGAGCTGATCGTAGCGTGCAAGGTCAGTGGCCGCATTCTCATAATTAGCTGCTGCCTGCGCCGCCTGGGCCTGAGCATTAGCCAGCTGAGAACTGTAATTCCTTGTATCCAGCCGATACAGAGGCTGGCCTTCTGTCACCTGCTGTCCGCCGGTAATATACTTTTCCATCACGGTGCCAGATACCTTGGATCTCACCGGTACCTCTTGCAGAGCCATAATAGAACCTGTATATTCTCTCATAATAGGCGTATCTGACTTGAAAGGCTTAAATGTAGTAACCTTAATAGCCTGCTTCTGCCCTGCTGCCTGCTGGGAAGAACCGCAGCCCCCCAGGAAGACGCCTCCTGATAAAAGGAATCCTGCTGCCATCACTGCGGCAGCAAACTTTTTATATCTCATACATAACCCCCTTGCAAAAGATGGTAGAGCAGATTTGGGCAATTTAAAACTATCCTGCTCTTTTGAATTGTTCTTATAATATCAGATTATTGACTAATAGTCAATCAAAAAGAACATGTTACCGAAGATAAATTTATAGAATATGGAAAAACATTAATTATCCGACTTTATCCACCGGAACCTTCATGACCGCCTTTCGAAGGATTTCCTTTCCCCGCTTCCCCTGGCAGAGAGGACGGTGTAGGTCTTCCGGGAAAAATACGGCAAATCTTCCTTCCGTAAAATATACTTTCGATTCCTTTTCTTTATGGGATGCAAAGAAATACAAATCTCGGTCCTCATGGGATTCTACCACCCGGGGCGAATCAAAAATCGTTTCAACACCGATCCATTCTTCCTCCCCCCTGATTTCATACTGGATATCAATGAACTTTTTATGTCCCTCCAGCTTTCTGTCTTCCTCCGGTTCCGTAGCGGGAGACTCCACGGACATGGTGCAGCCCAAAAGTTCATACTTCCCATCAGGAACAGAGGCGAAATCAAAATCCCGAACAGCCCTGAGACACTGACTGATAAAAGGCGGAAGCTGTTTTTCATAGGCTTCCAGATGATGAATATCTCCGGTAATCATATAATCCTCCTTATTTCTACATTGGTTAGCCAACTTATTATACCACGAACTTTCCCTTTCAGGGCATAAAAAAACCCGCTGAAAGCGGGTTCATGGTGGGACTATCTGGGTTCGAACCGGAGACCTCTTCGATGTGAGCGAAGCGCTCTGACCAACTGAGCTATAGCCCCATGACGAAAGTTATTATAACACAGAAGAAATGATTTGTTAAGCCTTTTTATCATTTTACCAAATCGGCCGAAAAGATGGATAAAAAACCGGTGCCCGCCGGACGCGAAGAGGCAGAAATACATGGCTCCATTTCCGAATGTATATGTACGGATGAAAGAGAAGGGAAAAAAGCATAGAGCTGCCTAAGAAATCTAAGATTCAAAAGTACTCGTCATTCTTATAAAAGCAGACTCTATGAATGCTTTTTTAAAGATGGACTATCTGCCAATCACCGTTATTCAGTCCGTAAGCCTTTCAGCCCGGGAAGCAGAGATACCGCAGCCCCGGCCTGAATCAATTCCTCTTATTTTTCCTGCGCTTCCAGTACTTTTTCTGCGGCTCCCATGATGGCCAGCTGGGCAGATTCAAAAGTCAGACCACCCTGAAAGTACATGACATAAGGCGGACGGACAGGACCATCGGCAGACATTTCGATGGTAGACCCCTGCACGAAAGTACCAGCTGCCATGAGAATGGGATCCACATATCCCGGCATGGGCCCCGGTACCGGAGTGGCGTCCGAATCTACAGGAGACCAGTTCTGAATGGCTTCGGCAAAGCGGCACATGTTTTCTTCAGAATCCAGTGTCACCGTGGTAATGAGGTCGGTTCTGAGATGTCCCGGTTCAGGGCTTGTTTTGAAGCCGATAAGCTTGAACACAGCCGCACAGAATTCAGCGCTCATCATAGCCTGTCTTGTCATATGGGGTGCCAGGAAGAGTCCTTCGAAGAAAGGGCGGTAGGAAGCGGCATAGGAACCCATTTCTCCACCAAGGCCCGGTGCAGTCCATACATAGGAGCAGCGTTCCACCAGGTCTTTTCTGCCGCAGATATAGGCACCGGTAGGAGCCAGACCGCCGCCGGCGTTTTTAATGAGGGAACCGGCTGTAATATCAGCACCCAGTTCGATAGGTTCCTCTTTATTGGTAAATTCTCCGTAGCAGTTATCCACAAAGCAGATGGTGTTCGGATTTTTAGCCTTCACAGTATCAATGATTTTTTTCATATCACTGGGAAATAGAGAGTCTCGCAGCATATATCCCCGAGAGCGCTGAATCTCCACCAGTTTTGTATTTTCATCCACCGCATCCGCAATGGCTTGGAGGTCATAGGTATTTCCTTTTAAAGGAACTTCTTTATAGTGGACGCCTTTGGAAATCAGATTGCCCGGTGCGTTGCCCGTAATACCGATAACGCTTTCCATGGTGTCATAGGGCGCACCTACTGCGGAAACCATGGTATCTCCCGGTTCAAGAAGAGCTAGGAGGACCGTAGCCAGGGCGTGGGTGCCTGACACGAAATGAGGTCTGACCAGGGCGCTTTCCGCATGGAATATATCGCACCAGATTTCTTCCAGCTTTTCCCTTCCCGGGTCCCCGTAGCCGTAGCCGTTGGAAGGAGCAAAATGGTAGGCAGACAGGTGGTGTTTCCTGAAGGCACTTAAAACTTTTTCTGTGTTATAGAGAGAAATCTCTTCCATTTCATGAAAAACAGGCGCACAAAGAGCAAGCGCCTCTTTCTGTACCTGTTCAAGTTTTTTATTCATTTGTTGTTCTCAGATCCTTTGTATAGTAGATATAGCATGTTTATAAATGAGCTGGGAGCGGTTTTCACTCACCAGAAGCACAGTGAAGCTGTCGAAGGATTTGACCTTCCCCTTCAGCTGTACGCCGTTCATCAGGAATATACTGACCGGAACATTTTCCTTTCTGGCTTCGTTCAGAAATGTGTCCTGCAGATTCATTTTTCCTTCCATCTTGTTTCTCCTCCGAAATATGAAATGACATAGGCCTTGATTTCCCTGTACCATATGTCTTCCTCTGATGGGCTGCGTTCCACCCAGTGAATATATGGCATTCGTCTATACCAGGTCAGCTGTCTTTTGGCAAAGTGCCGGGTATTTTTCTGAATCAGTGCTTCCCCTTCCTCAAGAGTAAGCTCCCCCTTCACCACAGGAATCATTTCCTTATAGCCGATTCCTTTCAACGACTGGGCTTTTTCAGAAAGTCCGGAGTCAAGGAGCTTCTTCACTTCCTCATACAGGAGAGAATCGGATTTCAAAGGCGTCTTTTCTCCTTCTCCTGCCTCCAGAAGCTCCAGTTTCCGTATCATGCGCTGCGCATCGGGAGGAATATCTTTTTCTCCCTTTTCACGAAGCAGATTTTCCAGAGCTTCCTTTCCTTTCTCCTCCAGTATCCTTTCAAACTTTTTCCGCCCTTCCCCTCGGGGTAGAAAGGTATACCCCTCAAGGAGCCCCTGAATATAGAGGCCGGTGCCGCCGCAGAGGATGGGAATCCGTCCTGCTTCATTTTCCTCATGAATGATTTTCCTAGCCTTCTCCTGGAAATCAGCGGCTGAGTAAGGCTCTGACGGCTCCAGCTCGTCCACCAGGAAATGACGGATACCCCGGGCTTCTTCCTTTGTCACTTTGGCGGTGCCGATGTCCATATGCTTATAAATCTGGAAGGCATCACCGGAAATAATAGAAGAACCCAAAGCCTCTGCCAAATGCACTGCCAGGTCCGTTTTTCCTGAGGCCGTGGGACCCAGGATGGTGATAAGTCTTTCTTTTTTCATACATCAATCACCCCGTACGCCGTGGATTGTCCCTGATGGGAATAGATGGAAGAAAAGAGGCTGTTCTGAAATAAAGGAGAAAAGGGCCTTTCTTTTACTATAATTCTTTTTCTGGCAATATGCAAAGCCAAAGTCAGGATTTCCTCATCCAGAAGATCATAGGAAGCAGCCCGCCGGAAACCTTCCATCCGGTTGACGTCCCTTTTCACCGGAGTGCGGAACATGGTATCAAAATAGATCACATCAAAGCTTTTGGGAACAGCCCTTTGAAGGAAGGTGCGAAAATCCTCATGAAGCAGATGGATACGCCGAAGGGCCCTTGTCATTCGTTCATTTCCGCCGTCAAAGGACGAAAGACCGACCCGGCCAATTTCATAGAGGACGGTGCTTTTTTCCAGGCTGGTTACCTTTCCCTCCTCTCCCAGAAACCAGCTCATGACGGTAGAATCACCACCCTGGCCAAAGGTGGCATCCAGTACGGAGAGCGGTCTTTCTGGAGGAAGGAGCCGGCATAGGCGGTCGCTGTTTCCTCTTTCCATCTGGGCTGTGCGAAGTACGGCCGTGCCCAGATGGAAACGGTACTCTTCCCCGCCTGTCCAGAAGGAAGGCTGCTTTTTCCCGTAGATGAGAAAGCCCTCCATATGGTTCATCGCTGCCATGTCTTCCAGGGTTCCCTCCCGGGGAACGTAGGGAAGGGCGAGGGCCGATGCTCTTTCTCTTGCCTCATCCCGCACCGGACGGCTGTAGTTTCTAATAGTGGTCACTCCTGTGTTCATGGCCGTTTGAAAAGCCTTCCCAATTCAACAGGCGTGAATTTTACAATGGTAGGCCGTCCATGGGGACATACGAAGGGGCGGGATGTATGAAAGAGATCGCGAATCAGTTCTTTCATCTGCCGGATATTCAAAGGGTCCCCCCTCTTGATAGCGCCCCGGCAGGCGGCATAGGCCATCATGCGGTGACGCATAGTTTCCGGCGAAGGCACATCCTTTTCATGGTATGCCTTTACAATATCCCCCATAACCCGTTCCATTTCAGCAGCGGAAAGATCTTCAGGAGATCCGGTAATGCGAATCACGTCAGGTCCTGCCTGTTCAAAGGTAATCCCCAGTTTTTCCATGTCTTCCCGATGGTCCTCCAGAAGATTGACATCTCCGCTGTCCACGTGGATAAGGTAAGGTATAAGGATTTCCTGCACCGGTATACCTTCCGCCCTTTCCGCCAGATGGTCGTAGCGCACTCTTTCATGGGCAGCGTGCTGATCAATGATGAGAAGATCTTTCCCATGCTGACAGAGAATAAAACAGTCCGATACCTGTCCTAAAGGGATAACCGGATCTTCCTGCTTTTCTTCTTCAAAAAGGGGATCCGTCTCCAGATGTTCCCGCTTCGGCTCTTCTTTTCGATATTCGTCAAAAACAGAGTGGTTTGTGAAAAGGTCCTTCTCTTCTGTGTCCGGCGCAAAGGAAGGAGCTCTTCTTTCTCCGAAATGATCAGCCCCTTGCCCCCGGCTTTCTTCATAAGAAGGAGATGGTTCTCCCCAGGAGCTTTTCGGTCTGGTTTCCTCGGAAAGTCCAATGTCCGGTTTGCCGAGAGGTTTGTCTTCCACTCTGATAGAACCGGGGTTGAAATCATGTTCTTTCACCACTTCATGACCGGGGTCATGAATCATTTCTCTGGCAATGGTATCGGCGGTGGACTGGGACGTCAGAGTGCCCAGTACGCCATGGTACACCAGACGGAATACAGACTGCTCATCAGAGAATTTAATTTCCCTTTTCTGGGGATGAACGTTCACATCAATGCTTTCCGGCGGCACCTGGAACGAAAGAACCATGAGCGGATATCCGTTCTTCGGCAGCAGGGAATGATAAGCATTGTCCACAGCCTTGGATACCACTGCACTATCCACCACCCTCCGGTTAATGATGATGGTCTGGTATTGGCGGCTGCTCTTCAGAAGAGAAGGCTTGGAAATCAATCCTTCCAAGGCAATATGTTCCCCTTCTTCTTCCACTGGAAGCATTTCGCCGGCCGTCTTTGTGCCATATAAAGCGGAAACCACATCCATCAGTCTGCCGTTGCCCGGCGTTTCAATGACGGTCCTTCCGTTATTAATAAGCCGAAAGGCAATATCCGGATTGGCCAGGGCCAGTTTTCCCACCATGCTGTTGATACGGGAAGATTCGGTTCGTTCCGATTTCAAAAATTTTTTTCGGGCCGGCACATTGTAGAAGAGATCCCTCACTTCTACGGTGGTGCCGGCAGGAGCGCCAGCAGGCTTAACTTCGGTGATTTCGCCGCCGGTCATTTCCAATACTGTTCCCTCATTATCCTCGCTCCGCCTGGTGGTAATAGTGGCTCTGGAAACGGAAGCAATGCTGGGCAGTGCTTCACCGCGAAAACCCAGGGAAGCAATGTGGTAAATGTTATCTACAGAGGAAATCTTGCTGGTAGCATGGCGGATAACAGAAAGCTTGGCATCCTCTTCCGTCATGCCGCAGCCATCGTCGGTGACTCGGATATAAGTCATGCCGCCGTCAGCGATTTCCACCTCAATGGAAGAGGCACTGGCATCCACTGCATTTTCCACCAGTTCCTTCACTGCATTCACCGGACGCTCCACCACCTCACCAGCGGCTATCTGGTTGGCGGTGACTTCATCCAGAATATGAATAACTGCCATTATCTGCCCTCCTTGGCTTCCTTGCTTAAGCGGAAGAGAATTTCCATAGCCTCAATGGGCGTCTTGCTCATAACGTCCATATGGGCCAGTTCATCAATAATAGGAGATGTAAAAAGATCGAGTCCCGGGGATGCCTGTTTTTCAGGCGCCGATTTCACAGGAGCCGGGTTGTTTCCCTCTTCCTCCAGGCCCTGAAGGATTTCATCAGCCCGCTTCAGAAGAGATTCCGGCAGTCCCGCCAGGCGGGCCACATGGATGCCGTAGCTTCTGTCAGCACAGCCAGGAACGATGCGGCGGAGGAAAGTGATTTCCTTTCCTCTTTCCTTTACAGAAACAGTATAGTTTTTTAT
>OLXT01000868.1_pt1 | contig 11435 bp, 9 predicted proteins | sample 1673931 | NCBI WGS metagenome assembly OLXT01 (sample SAMEA103958134, study PRJEB25191) | human gut metagenome | reverse complement strand
CTGGGCGTGATGTATCAGACCGGTTTCGGCCTGCCCAAGGACATGGCCAAAGCCCGGGAATGGTTCCAGAAAGCGGCGGACCAGGGCGACGTGCAGGCCAAAAGCATCCTGAAAAAACTCCGGTAACCCTTTTTCCAATCCATGACCATCATGAGCTTATACGCACAACAACTCGTTCGCTACCCTGAACTGGGCATTTCCCTTGATTTTTCAAAACTTCCGCTGGACGACGCATTCCTGTCTTCCATGCAGGGACGGATAGACAGGGCGTTTGCCGACATGAAGGCGCTGGAATCCGGCGCCATCGCCAATCCGGATGAAAAACGCATGGTGGGGCACTACTGGCTGCGCAACTCCTCCCTGGCTCCCACGCCGGAGTTGAAAGCCGCCATTGACGGCCCCCTGGCGGACGTCAAAGCCTTCGGACGGGACGTTCTGGACGGCAAAATAACGCCTCCCCGCGCGGAACAATATTCCGCCGCCCTCGTCATCGGCATCGGCGGTTCCGCTCTTGGCCCGGAGCTGGTGGCGGATGCCATCCCGGCGGCAGGGCTGGACATGTTCTTTCTGGACAACACGGATCCGGACGGCATGTACCGGGTCCTGGAATCCCTCCCTCTGGAAGAAACGCTTGTCATTGTCATTTCCAAATCCGGCGGCACGCCGGAAACCCGCAACGGCATGCTGGTGGCCCAGGACTTCTTCAGGAAGAACGGGCTGGAATTCGCACCCCAGGCGGTCGCCGTCACGGGAACGGGTTCCCGGCTGGACAAAACGGCTGAGGCGGAAGGCTGGCTCAGGCGTTTCCCGATGGAAGACTGGGTGGGCGGCCGTACCTCCGTCATGTCCGTGGTAGGGCTGGTTCCCGCCGTGCTTCAGGGCGTGAACGTGGATGACCTGCTGGAAGGCGCGCGCCTGATGGACGAAAAGACCCGCCGGGACTGCGTGAAATGCAACGCCTCCATGAAACTGGCGCTGGCCTGGTACAAGGCCACCGGCGGCAAGGGGGAAAAGGATATGGTGGTTCTCCCTTATAAGGATGCCCTGGTGCTCTTCTCCAAATACCTCCAGCAGCTCATTATGGAATCCCTCGGCAAGCGGCTGGATCTGGAGGGCAACGAAGTCTGCCAGGGCATTTCCGTGTACGGCAACAAGGGCTCCACGGACCAGCATGCCTATGTGCAGCAGCTCCGTGACGGCGTGAACAACTTCTTCGCCACCTTCATTGAAGTGCGCGAATGTTCCGCGGATGCGGTGGAAGTGGAGGCGGGCGCCACCTGCGGAGACTTCCTCCAGGGCTTCCTGCGCGGCACCCGCCAGGCTCTGGCGGAATCCGGACGTTCCTCCATCACCATTTCCATCCCGGAGGTGAACGCCAAAACGCTTGGCATGCTGATTGCCCTGTTTGAGCGCGCCGTCTCCTTCTATGCTTCCCTGGTCAACATCAACGCCTACCACCAGCCCGGCGTGGAAGCCGGCAAAAAAGCGGCGGGTTCCTTCCTGGCCCTGCTGGGCAGGGTAAGGGGGGCTCTGGGAACCGCCCCGGAAACCGCCTCCCAGATGGCTGCCCGGCTGGATGCGGACCAGGAAGCCGTGTACCATTGCCTCGTGCATATAGCTTCCGGTGATTCCTCCGTCAAGTGGGTTCAGGCTGACTTTGCGGATGAAGATACCTTCTGCAAGGCATAAAAAACAGGGCATATTATTTCCGGCGGACGCTTATCCGGTTGATAAGCGTCCGTTTTTCTTTTCCGGACAGCCATGAAAAGAAACTCGCTGCGCTTTTCTTCCCAGGTAATTTCGGGGCCGCCGGAAAACAGGAAGCGGCGTTGCCCGGAGGAAGAGCGGTTCCGGACGGGACAGGCTGGAAAAGCAGGGTTTTGGCATGCATTCTTTTCCCCAAAAACTCTGAAAAATATTTTTGTTTTCCGTACAATTTCGAATTGACAAAGCAAGGAGCCGAAGGCATCCTTATTCGACCCTAACTCGCTATTGGGTCTTTTGTTGGCTCCTTTGGTCGATGTTTGGGCAGAATCATTAATTCGACTACAATAATCGATATGTCCACCAATTCCTGCGCGTGCAGCGCATCTACTGACAAATTCGTCTATTCTTTCGGCGGAGGGTCCGCCGACGGCAATGGCAGCATGAAAAATCTTTTGGGCGGCAAGGGCGCCAACCTTGCGGAAATGGCCCGCATCGGCCTTCCTGTCCCTCCCGGATTCACCATCACTACGGAGGTTTGCACTTACTACTACGATCACGGCTGCACTTATCCCGCCCAGCTTGACGCGCAGGTCAAGGAAGGCATTGCCAAAATGGAACAGATCCTGGGACGCAAGTTCGGCGATACGGAAGCTATGCCCCTGCTGGTGGCCGTGCGTTCCGGCGCCCGTGAATCCATGCCCGGCATGATGGACACGATTTTGAACCTCGGCCTGAATGAAAAATCCGTGGAAGCCATGGTGAAGGCTACGAACAACCCCCGCTTCGCCTGGGACTGCTACCGCCGCTTCGTGCAGATGTACGGCGACGTGGTGCTGGGTGTGCAGAAAACCCCGGATGAAGACCACGAACCTTTTGAAACCGCCATCGCCGCCATCAAGAAAGAACGCTTCGGCAGCGAGGACGTGGAAGACACCAAGCTCTCCGCCGATGACCTGAAGGAACTTGTCTCCCGCTTCAAGGCCCTGGTGCTGGAACGCACCGGCCATGAATTCCCGGAATGCCCCTGGGAACAGCTTCAGGGAGCCATTGGCGCTGTGTTCGGTTCCTGGAACAATGACCGCGCCATCGTGTACCGCCAGAAATACGGCATTCCGTCCGAATGGGGAACCGCCGTCAACGTGCAGGCCATGGTCTTCGGCAACACGGGTGAGGAATCCGGTTCCGGCGTGGCGTTCACCCGCAACCCCGCCTCCGGCGAAAACGAATTCTATGGCGAATTCCTGATGAACGCCCAGGGTGAAGACGTCGTGGCCGGCGTGCGTACGCCCGCCCCCGTTGCTGCCCTTCATGAAGTGATGCCCGCCGCCTTCAATGAACTGGTGCGCATTCGCGAAGTGCTGGAAAACCACTTCCATGACATGCAGGACTTTGAATTCACCATTCAGGACCGCACCGTTTACATGCTCCAGACCCGCAACGGAAAGCGCACCGGCGTGGCCGCTTTCCGCATTGCCTGTGAAATGGTGGAACAGGGCCTGATTGACTGGAAAACCGCCGTGCGCCGCATTCCTGCGGACCAGGTGGACCAGCTGCTGACCCCCATCTTTGACCGTGAAGCCATCAAGAGTGCCAAGGTTCTGACCCGCGGTCTTCCCGCCGGGCCCGGCGCCGCCACCGGACGCATCTACCTGAACGCGGAACGCTGTGTGGAAGCCGCGGACAGAGGTGAAAAGGTTCTGCTGGTCCGTCTGGAAACCTCTCCGGAAGACCTGCGCGGCATGATTGCCGCTGAAGGCATCCTGACCGCCCGCGGCGGCGTTTCCTCCCATGCCGCCCTCGTTGCCCGCCAGATGGGCAAAGTCTGTGTTTGCGGCGCGGATGAAATCATTGTGGACTACAACAACCGCACCGTTTCCGTTGGCGACGTAACCATCAGCGAAGGTGACTACCTCTCCATTGACGGAACGAGCGGCCTGGTATACGCCGGCAAGGTGGAAACTTCCCCCTCTGAAATCATCCAGGTCCTGATTTCCAAGACCATGAAGCCGGAAGACAGCCGCACCTACCAGAACTTCGCCAAGCTCATGCAGTGGTGCGACGACTGCACCAAAATGAAAGTGCGCACCAATGCGGACTCTCCCAAGCAGACGGAAACCGCCATCGCCTTCGGCGCCACCGGCATCGGCCTCTGCCGCACGGAACACATGTTCTTCGAGGGCGACCGCATCAAGGCCGTACGCGAGATGATTCTCGCCGACGACGAAGCCGGCCGCCGCGTAGCACTCGCCAAGTTGCTGCCGATGCAGCGCAGCGACTTCGAGGGTCTGTTCAAGGCGATGCAGGGCCATCCCGTGACGGTCCGCCTGCTCGATCCCCCCTTGCATGAGTTCGTCCCCCACTTCGAGAAGGAACAGCGCGAACTGGCCAAGGACATGAACGTTCCCTACGAAAAGATCACGGCCAAAGTGGAGTTGCTGGCAGAAGTCAATCCGATGCTGGGTCATCGCGGCTGCCGCCTGGGCAACACCTATCCCGAAATTACCGAGATGCAGACCCGGGCCATCATCGAGGCGGCTATGAACGTAAAGAAAACGGGCATTCCCGTACACGTGGAGATCATGGTGCCGCTGGTGGGCAACCACAAGGAGCTGCGTTACCAGAAGAACATCATCGACCAGACGGCCGAGAAGGTCTTCTCCGAACGTAACGACCGCCTGGAATACATGATCGGCACGATGATCGAAGTTCCGCGTGCGGCAGTCACCGCCCACCAGATCGCCGAAGTCGCCGAATTCTTCTCGTTCGGCACCAACGACCTGACGCAGATGACGCTCGGCTTCTCGCGCGACGACATCGCCAAGTTCCTGCCGATCTACCTGGAGAAAGGCATTCTGAAGAACGACCCGTTCCAGATCCTCGACCGCAACGGCGTGGGACAGTTGATCCGCGAGGCGGTATTCAAAGGCCGCGGCACACGCGAAAACCTCAAATGCGGCATCTGCGGCGAACACGGCGGCGAACCTTCGTCGGTGGAGTTCTGCCACTTCGCAGGTCTGAACTACGTGAGCTGCTCTCCGTTCCGCGTGCCCATCGCACGCCTGGCGGCAGCGCATGCGGCTCTCAAAGAGGCATAAAACGATATACATGCGACGAAATCCTCCCGAACCAATCGGTTCGGGAGGATTTTTATAACCACGACCGGCAACTCCTATTCAGCGAATTGCTGCGCCACCGCCGCATCGTAGTCGGCATTGGTAAAAGTATAGGTCCAACGGGTTCTGACCGCGTGAGATGCCGTTACCTCCTCCTCATAATTCCAATCAATGGTAGGGTCCTGCCTCGAATAATAATCGGAATCGCGCGGCGGCTGATACCCCTTGATATAAATCGCTTTAGTCCCATCCTCAAAGACAACTTCCACATACCGGATATAGCTCGACGGAGGTGGACAGTATGCTATTGCCCCATCCACCCTTTCGCTCTCAAAACTCTCGCCCGGCTCTATGATTTCGTTTTCGATTACCAACTCACCGTACTCGCGTGCCACGGAGAGCGTAATCCGGTGGTCGCTGTCATTGGCCCAGATAAAGTAGCTAAAGCCTCCGTAGTCTGTATCGTTGCTACATCCCGTCATACAATACGCCAGCGGCAACGTTGCCAATATACAAAATAATATTTTTTTCATAACTTAACAATTAAGAAGGATTTCTTGCAAAAAATTCGTCCCAATCGGCTAAAAGATACCCCAACTGTGCCTCTGTATAATATCCCTGCGAAATATATGTCCGAAGGATCTTTTTCACCGTAACCCAATCTTCCGCATTCGTAGCAATTTCTTTTAGAATGGAATAAGGTACATTTTTAATTACATCGTGCGGATAAAGGCCGGTACCGTCGTCATCAAAACTCGGACGGAGGTATTTTTGACTTCGGAGACCTTCTTATTCCACCGGCTGCTGCGCTACGGCCGCATCGTAGTCGGCATTGGTGAAGGTGTAAGTCCACCGGATTCTGGGTGCCTTACTCTGCAGTATTTTGGATACATAGTTATCGTCAAGCGTGGGATCGTACCTGGAGTCGTACTTGTCGGATACGGATTCCCTGTCTCCTCCGTAATACACCTCTGTGCCATCTTCAAAGGCAACTGTGGCAGCCCAGACGTATTCCGACGGAGGCGGAAAATGCTCCGACAATTCACTATACTCCACTATTTCGAACTTTCTCCCCGGCTCTATTCTTTCATGCTGGAATATGAACTCGTTCCGGGTATTTTGGACAGAGAGCATAACAGGATAATCGCTGTTATTGAACCATGCAAAATGGGTCCAATTTAAGTACTCGATTTCCTCTTGGCTACAACCTGTCGTACAGCAAACCAGCGATAATGCGACCAATACGCTAAATAATAGTTTTTTCATAATTTGAATTTTATAACGGATTGGCTGCGAAATATTTGTCCCATTGCACAAGGAAATCGTTCAGCTGAGTTTCTGTGTAATACCCGCTTGAAATGTGTTCGCGAAGCACCTTCTTGACTCCAGTCCAACTGGACTCCCGAGCCAGCTTGTTTATTAAGCTATAAGGTACATTTTTAATCGCGTCATTGGCGTAGCGGCTATTATTAAGGCGTTCACACTGGTTGTAATTATCCCGTAAATCTACAAACAGCGGTGAGTAGTAATAGTATGGATTCGCCATGGCAGGGTGCCAACTTTGCCGGGCTTGCCTCGTTATATCATCCTCAAAGGGTATAGGTAGCAATCGTTGAACGGAATAATACAGTTCACCCATATACCAACCTGCATACGATGCCCAACTTTCCTTAAGTAACTTAGGTATGTCATTATAATGATTATATCCTCTATGTATCCAGAATTGAGTGTAGTGCCCCATTTCATGGAGAATAGTTCCCATTAATCTAGGATGATTATTTCTGTTAACATTGCCGATTTTTATGTAATGTGCATTTCCCAAGAAAGACTTGAATACGCCCTCTCCCTCTTGAATAGCAGCAGTGTGTGCCTCGATTCTCATACCACCCGTAGTTGAGTCAACAAAACGATCGATTTCAGGCAGGTGTAACAGGGATGAACTTCCGTAAGAAGTTCTGAGTCCATAGAAATAAAAACCGACGGCACGGTAAATTTCATAGCGGGGGTCCGGAACAGAGGAAGAGTTGACTTGGATGTCGAAATCGCGTATACTGCTTCCCCGTAAACTTTTGTAAGTTCCTCTCGATTCAATAATTGTTGCCGAACTTCCTCCGGATGTTATTTTCCATCCGTCTAAGCCGTCAAAGACAAAACTCAGCACTGCATTATCGAAGATAGGGTCTTTGAATGAAAAATAGCCATTGTAGTCTGTTTTCACTTCATAAATATTCGAGCCCAAACTAAAACGAACTGTCAAATATACTAACGGGACATATTTATTTAAATAGTTATCATAGCAGGATATGATACCGGACGGGTAACGGCCAATATCCCCCGTATGCCTTATTGTGTCAATAGCCATGCTCTCTAAAACGTGCAAGGCCTCGGCACTCAGTCCCTGCGCTTTCTGGCTGGCTGTCGGGGCTTGCGGCAGAAAAACATCATAAAGAACCTCGTAATCCATGTCTGCGGGAAACGGTTTATCACACGGCCAAACGACATATAATACAGGTAATTCCAATGTAACAGGATCGGTCGGACCGTCCGCATCCATACCACCTTCATAAGTAACCGTATAACGCCGTTCTTCAGCCTCTTCATGATATACGGCTCCGGTGCGCTGCATCCTTATATGGGAGACTTGGGACTCGGGAACGGAAACGTAATCGAAAGGCACATACGCAACTTTAAGCTGCTCATCCCATTCGAGAGCCCGTTGCTCTTCTTCAGTTTTAGGCAGAACTTTTACAGCATAGTGCGTTGGTTTCAATTTCAGCTGTTTTTTCGTATCCGCAGCCAACTCCTTTTTCACATTCCGGAGTTTTACCGCAAACTCTTCTTTTCCCACTTCGGCAAACTCTGCCGAATTCAACACCAAATTGTCGTAAACCTTTTGAAAATTCTCCAATCGGTAAGGATCACCCTGCAAATACACCCAAGACTGGGACGATTCATGGAACACTGCATCCAGCAACTTTTCATCAGCCTGCGCAACAGACATTTGCCGTTCTTGCAAAACATCCTCTTTCGGCACATATTCTTCATAATCGGAGCAACTGCATACTTCCATTACCGGAATACAGCAAAATAAAAACAAGAAAATCTTTCTCATAAGCCAAAAGAATAATAGGATTATATTGCAATATATAATATTATAACAACAAATACAAATTATTTATAAAAAAAAGAACAAAACACCGTCCATTATCAAACCAGCAACCACATGCATCTTTAATCATAAAAAATAATTTTCAAAACACAGCACGTATAAACCCCACACACGATCCTGTGACAAATACTGTTCGATCTCAGAGTATCTCCATTTTCATTCGGCTCCCCAGGATTCGGCGAAACGGAAATTTTTCGTACCTTTGACTTCATCTTAGGTACTCCGCCTCGGCAAAGTGCAAATATAAATTTGCTCATACGGCCGGTTCGTTCGTATCTTTGTTTTCGAGAGAATCTAAATTATCCGACGGCAGCAAGGAATCATTCCGGCAAAAGCCGTATCGAAGTCTGCAAAAGCTATGAAAAAAACACTGCTGGCAATACTTATCTTATTCAGCGCTTTCTACGCATCGGCACAGGACAGAGGTTCCTGGGGCATAGGTCCGAAGATCAATCTCTACACCCATACCGGCCGGGGCGCCGTCTTCGGCATCGGCGGCTATTTCCGATACAGCCTGACCGATGCGCTGCGGCTGGAAACGGGAATCGTCATTCCCTGCAAATCGGAATGTTCGGTGGACATCGGGTGCGACGCCCATTATCTCTTCCACATAACCGAACAATGGAGCCTCTTCCCCACAGTCGGCGTCAATGTGAACGACTTGGGCAAATGGTCCTGCGGCTTCGATGTGGGCGGAGGCTGCGACTACCGGATCACCCGCCGCTGGAGCACATCGCTCATGCTCAAATACCGTTTCCAGACAGCCATGTTCGCACGGAATCCGATCCTGATCTCCCTGGGCGGAACTTTCACATTCTGACGGAAAAACACGGCGTTTATCGCCATTCAGACCTGCGATTCAAATGCTTCGGGATCGCGGATTGTACATGCCCACCCTCCCTTCCGAAAAGAGCATACTGGAATAATGAAGGTTCCGACCGCATCCAAGAAAGAGGCCGCCCAAAGCAAAATAAAGTTTCGGCGCCCGAAACGAATCCGGTATAAACGAATACAGCCTCCAAGGAGAATCCTACACACGTCGCTGAATACCCGAAAGTCCAGCCCGTTTTTCGCCTCCGACCGCAACCGTTCCGGACCCATATTACGTATTCAGTCCCCTCAATTCCGCCCCTCGGAAAACGTTCTTCATCAGCAAAGGGAAAAATGATCGAACAGAAAAAACACCGAACCGACAGCATAAAAGAAGCCCGGAGCAAATTGCTCCGGGCTTCTTATTTCCTCGAGTTCTCTCTTTAGAAGCAATAAACGCACGTAATACCGAAATTACACAATGCCCGTTCGTTGAACTCGGAATGCGATCCCCCGTCCCAATAAGCGATTCCGGGACCGAAAGCCGGCGACCAGTCGAACGAAAGACGTACCGGAGCCCCCTTGAAGGCAATACCCAGTTTAGCCGAGCCGGCCACGCCTACATAAGCGTAATGCCCTTTGCCGCCCACATTGATACCTGCACCGGCATCGAAGAACCAACGGCCTGCCGACGGAGTCCAATCCATATTGCAAACATTCCAATTATACAACACCGAGAAATCGGCCGTCACCGTACCGCCGGCATTGGCCCAATAAGCACCGAAACGGGCTTCCACATAATTATCGTTGCTGAATACATACTGTCCGACAGCCTGGAAACCGGATCCGATACGACCACCGACCGTCCAATTCTGGGCAGATGCCGACCACGCGAGCAAGCCCATTGCCAATGTAAGTAAAAGTTTTTTCATCGTATGAAAATTTAAAATAATTGAAATATACTTTCCTAATTTAGATATATAAAGGTAATAATAATTTTCCGGAGTTTACCCCTTTCTCCGGAAAATTTCAACTTTTAGGCCAATATCGCTCTCTTTTCGGTCAATCCGTAACTTTTACCGGAGCAATCCCTATTTAGTCTTGTACGAGCATTTGTAACGCCCCTTCGTCAAGCTCATCAACTTACTCTTAATCAGATTTCTGCGCAACGGAGACAGGCGATCCGTGAAGACGACTCCTTCCAGATGGTCATATTCGTGCTGGATCACCCAGGCAGGCAGCCCGGTGAACTCTTCGTCGTGCGGCTCGAAATTCTCGTCCAGATAGCGCATCCGGATCGCGAGCGAACGCCGCACGCTCTCGTGCAATCCCGGCAGCGAAAGGCATCCCTCTTCGTAGAGTTTCGTCTCCTCGGAAACTTCGTAAATTTCGGGATTGATGAACGCACGCCGGTAATCGGCCAGTTCGGGATGATCTTCGCCCCAGGGCGTGCAGTCCACGATGAACAGACGGATGCTTTTACCGATCTGGGGAGCCGCGAGACCTACGCCCTCGGCCTCCTCGAGCGTGAGGAACATATCCTCGATCAACTTTTTAACTTCGGGATAGTCGGGTCCGATCTCCCGGCATTTTTCGCGCAATACCGGCGACCCGAAAACAACTATCGGATAAATCATAACTTTTCTCCATTTTTAACCCGGCCGCAGCCGGAAAACTAACTCCGGCTCTCCATATATCCCTGCAGGATAATGGTCGCCGATATCTTGTCCACAAGCGCCTTGTCCCGGCGGGCCATCTTGCCAATACCGCTCTCGAGCATCGTGCGGTGAGCGATGACCGAGGTGAAACGCTCGTCGTAAAACACCACCTCCTTGTCGGGATAAGCCCTGCGCAGGCGGGCCGCCAACGGTTCCACGTAACGCCACGTTTCGGACGGAGCGCCACTCATTTGCATCGGCTTTCCGATCACTATGGTCGAAACGTCGTTCGCCGCGAAATATTGCGCCAACCAGCGTTCCAACCCTTTGGTTTCAACGGTTTCGAGTCCTCCGGCAATGATCCGCAAGGGATCGCTCACGGCGATTCCCGTGCGCTTCGTTCCATAATCTATGGCCAAAATGCGCCCCATCGGTCGTTACAACCAAAGGCTCATCACCACTCCGGCCAAAAAACCCACGCAAAAACACACTGCGACGATCACCGCCATAAGTGCTATACTCCGTTCCCTCCTCATATTCCGCATCATCTATGTCTTACTTTACACCAAAACCCGTTGCCGCCTATTTTACCGTTTTCGACAGTGCGTTACTCGATTTTACGTAACAATCCGCGCAGCGAGCACTCCGCATCGACCATTCCGAAAAGGGCATCGATCGCCACGCGCTCCTGCTGCATCGTATCGCGGTGGCGCACCGTCACGGTATTATCCTCGAGGGTCTGGCCATCGACGGTCACGCACAGCGGCGTACCGATCGCATCCTGCCGGCGGTAACGCTTGCCCACCGAATCCTTCTCGTCATACACGACGTTGAAATCATACTTCAACAGATCGACGATCCGCTGCGCCACTTCGGGCATGCCGTCCTTCTTCACCAAAGGCAACACGGCCACCTTCGTCGGAGCGAGAGCCGCAGGAATCCGCAGCACGACGCGCTCTTCGCCGTTTTCGAGCTTCT
>OLXT01000859.1_pt1 | contig 11570 bp, 8 predicted proteins | sample 1673931 | NCBI WGS metagenome assembly OLXT01 (sample SAMEA103958134, study PRJEB25191) | human gut metagenome | reverse complement strand
TTCCCGCCGCATCCTCAAGGAATACGAAACGCTGGCTGAAGAAATATCCTTTGGCCGCAATTCCCCTGTTTCCGGCGAATTGAGCCTGGGAGCCAGCTCCACCATGTCCCAGTATGTGCTGCCTCCGCTGCTGGCCCTGTTCAACCGCCATTACCCGGAAATACGCATATGGCTGAAAAGCGGCAATACGGAGGAAATAGAACAGGCCGTCCAAGATGAATCCGTGCAGCTTGGCATCGTGGAAGGCACGGCAACGCGCGCGGACCTGCATTACCAGCCATTTATGGAGGATGAAATTATTCTGGCAGGAGGCATGCAGGCCGCCGTGCCCAGTGAAGGGCTTTCCCTCCCGCAACTCTCCCATGTGCCCCTGATCATGCGTGAACCGGGATCCGGCACGCGCCGGGTGGTGGAGGAAGCGCTGAAAAAACACGGGATCTCCGTTTCCGGCCTCCATGTTCTGATGATGCTGGGCAATACGGAAAGCATCAAAATGTATCTGGAGCATTCTCCGGCGTGCTCTTTTCTCTCCTCCCTTGCTGTCCGGGGAGAATTCAAACGCGGAAGTTTGAAGAAAATACATCTCCGCCACCTGGAAATTCGCCGCACCTTCCACTTCGTCTCAGGACATGGAGACCACAGCAGAATCAATGAACTGTTCATCAAGTTCTGCCGATATTATTATAACAAAATTTAATTGGCTATAACAATTTTTAATTAGATTTTATAATGGCTGCATCGTATATTATTCCGCAGCCAATCCGGTACGCTCCCGGCCAGATACAACGGGCAGCCGCAACCATCATTTACCGACCATGTCTCCCAAACATCTAGCCAATCCCCTCCACGGCATCCTGCTTATTGTTCTGTTTTCCTTTTCCGCTTTTTACATTGCTGATTTTGAATGGGTGAAACATCTTTCCCTCAGCCCGCTGATCGTCGGCATCGTGCTGGGAATGCTTTACGCCAACAGCCTGCGCAACCACCTTCCGGAAACATGGGTTCCCGGCATTCAGTTCTGCACCAAGCAGGTTTTGAGAACAGGCATTGTCCTGTACGGATTCAAACTGACTTTTCAAAGTGTCATCGACATCGGCGGCTCCGCCCTGGCGCTCGACCTTATTGTGGTCACTCTCACCATTCTTCTGGGAGTCGGGCTGGGGCGCCTGCTGAAAATGGACAGGGACACGGCCCTGCTGACCTCCATCGGCAGTTCCATTTGCGGGGCAGCAGCCGTTCTGGGGGCGGAACCCGTCGTCAAAAGCAAACCTTACAAAGCCGCTGTGGCCGTTTCCACCGTGGTCATCTTCGGCACGCTCTCCATGTTTCTGTATCCAGCCCTGCACCGGGCCGGAATACTGGATCTGACGCCGGAACAAATGGGGCTTTTTACCGGAGCCACCCTTCATGAAGTGGCGCATGTGGTGGGCGCCGGCAACGCCATGGGGCAAGCTATTTCCGATCCGGCCATTATCGTCAAAATGATCCGGGTAATGATGCTGGCCCCGGTGCTGGTCGTCCTGAGCATTGTCCTGGCCCGGAGGGATCCCTCTTCCGGCGCAAACGGGGAAAAACGGAAAATTACCATTCCCTGGTTCGCCTTCCTGTTCCTTGCCGTCATTGGCTTTAATTCCCTGCACCTGCTGCCTGCCGGACTTGTGGACGCCATAAACACTCTGGATACATTCCTGCTGACCATGGCGATGACGGCCCTGGGCGCGGAATCCAGCTTTGAGAAGTTTAAGAAAGCCGGAGCGCGGCCTTTCCTGCTTGCAGGCTTCCTGTATATCTGGCTTTTCTTCGGAGGTTACTGGCTGGTCAAGCTGATCAGCCTCTAAATTCCAAAAACATTCCTCCTGCGGAAAGAGGGCAAGTCCTGCGCCCTGCCTTTTCGAACGGGAGAAAAAAGCCGTTTCACCGGCAGAACGTGAGAACCGTTTCAGCACAGGTTCACCGCCTCGTTCCATCCTGATTTCCTGCCAGAAAATCCGGTTGAAAAGGATCACCGGAGGAACCATGCCGGCATGGGATGACGGAACATGCGGAGCGCCGCATCCTGCCCGCATTACTCCCTACTGGCCACCTGTGCCGCCCAATACAGACATCCTCTCTTTGCTTTCTCCGTTGCTGCGGCAGGTTTTCCCGGTAAGGCTCAACAAAAATTCATAGTCAAACCGTTTGGAGACGCTATAGTATGCGTACCCAGTTCTTAAAAACAAATGGCAACCAAATTATTCATTCCCGGACCCACTGAAGTAGCACCTGAAGTACTTGCCGCCATGAGCGGCCCAATGATGGGACACCGATCCAAAGCGGCCTCCGCCCTGCAGCGCCGCATTTCCAACAATCTGCGCCGCATCCTGCTGACAGAACAGGAAATTCTGCTTTCCACTTCCTCCGGTACGGGCCTGATGGAAGGCGCCGTGCGTTCCTGCACCGCCAAACGCGCCGCCATTTTTTCCGTGGGCGCCTTCGGCGACAAATGGTACAAGATCGCTACGGGCAACGGCGTGCCCTCCGATATTTTCAAGAGCGAACTGGGGCAGCCCACTACCCCGGAAATGGTGGACGCCGCCCTCTCCACCGGCAAATACGACACCATTTGCATCACGCACAATGAGACGTCCACCGGCATCCAGAACCCGGTGGAGGAAATTGCAGAAGTGCTTAAAAAATACCCGGATGTCGTGTGGTGCATGGACGCCGTGAGTTCCGCCGCCGGCTCCCGGATTGAAACGGACAAGCTGGGCGTGGACGTACTGGTGACCTCCACCCAGAAGGCGCTTGCCCTGCCTCCCGGCATGGCTGTCTGCACGCTATCCCAAAAAGCGTACGAACGCACCGCCTCCGTTCCCAACCGCGGCTGCTACTTTGACCTGCGTTCCATTTACGACACCATTCAGAAGAAGGACTACCAGTACACGAACACTCCCTGCGTCTCCATCATGTACGCCATGGACCTCCAGCTCCAGCGCATCATGCAGGAAGGTGTGGAAAACCGCTTTGCGCGTCATGAAGCCATGGCCGAATTCGTGCGTTCCTGGGCGGATGAATATTTCAGCGTCTTTGCCAACCGGGACCACCTTTCCCGCACCCTGACGGTGATCAGCAACACGAGGGACATTGACATCGCCTCTCTGAACAACTCCCTGATCGAACGCGGCATGCAGCTCGGCAACGGTTACGGGGACTTGAAGAACAAAACGTTCCGCATTGCCCACATGGGCGAGCTGACGATGGATGACATGCGCTCCATCACGTCCAGCATCGTGGATATCCTGAAGCTCAAATAAGCGAGGCCCCTGCCCTCTTTTCCGGCTCCGTCCGGAAAAGAGGGCGGAACGCCTCCGCCGGAACATGAACGGAACAATCGCCGGGAACAGGATACATCGCGGATATCCCGGAACTTGTTCATCTTTGATCTTTTCCGCATCCCGGCGGCATTCGTCATCGTCCAAACTTTCAATCAGGCACGGTCTTTCCGGGACAACCCGTTCTTTCAGGACTTCATTTCACGTTATTTGCTGCTGTTCATTGCGGCATGCATTTTGGCCGGGCTTGTTTCCAGCATTCGCGCGCTATATCATCCTTCCCATTACTGACTTTCCGAACTCTTCCTTCCATGTCCACTCTCCATCCCTTCCCCGCCCTGCGCCCTCCTCGGGAACTGGCCGCGCGGGTCTCCTCCCTCCCCTATGACGTCATGAACCACCGGGAAGCCGAGGAAATGGCCGCCGGAAATGACGCCTCTTTCCTCCATATCTGCCGTTCCGACATCGACACGAGCGAAGCTGCCATCCATGCCCCGGAAACCTACGCCAAGGCCAGGGAAAACCTGGAAAGGTTTGTCCGCGAAGGTTACCTCTTCCGGGATGAACGGCCGTCTTTCTACATCTACCGACAAATCATGTGGGGGCGCGTACAGACGGGCATCGTCGGCTGCGCCTCCGTGGATGAATATGCCAGCGGCGCCATTAAAAAGCACGAACTGACCCGCAGGGAAAAGGAACTTGACCGGATTGAGCATTTTGATGCCTGCTCCGCTCAGACGGAACCGGTATTCCTGGCCTACCGCAAACATGAAGGTCTTTCCGCCATCATCCGGGAATGGATTAAATTCCACAAACCCGAATATGATTTTACCACGGAGGACGGCGTCACCCATATCCTGTGGCCCGTTTCCGAGCCCGGCACGGTGGAAGACATCCGCAAAAGCTTTGAGGAAGTGGACGCCCTTTACATTGCGGACGGGCACCACCGCACGGCTTCCAGCGCCGCCGTTTCCGCCAGGCGCCGCCAGAAACACCCGGACTACACGGGGCAGGAAGAATTCAACTACCTGATGGCTGTCGTCTTTTGTGATGAAGACCTTTTCATCATGGACTACAACCGCGTCATACGCGACTTGAACGGCCTGACTGAAGAGGAATTCATGGAAAAACTCCGTACCTCCTTTGACATAAATCCTGTGGATACCATTCCCGGAGAAGGCTACACCCCCCGCGCCAAGCATGAGTTCGGCATGTATCTGAATGGACGCTGGTATTCCGCCACGGCCAAACCGGGAACCTTCCCGGCCGGCCATCCCATCGAAAGCCTGGACTGCGCCATCCTCCAGGCGAATGTGCTGGCTCCCATCCTGGGCATTGACGATCCACGTACGAGCGACCGCATCGACTTCGTAGGAGGAATCCGCGGTCTGGGAGAACTGGAACGCCGCTGTTCCGGGGAAATGGCGCTGGCTTTCTCCCTGTATCCCGTCACCATGGCCGACCTTTTCCGCGTAGCGGACGCCGGAGAAATCATGCCTCCCAAATCCACCTGGTTTGAACCCAAGCTGCGCAGCGGGCTTTTTATCCATACCATTGAACAATAACCTTTTCCACCGTACCAACATGAACAAGGTCCTTATTCCTACCAAACTCTCCGACGTAGCGGCCAACACGCTTAAAACGGCTGGCTATGAAGTCATCCAGGACGCTGATACGCCTCTGGAAAAACAGGTAGCCACCCATCCGGATGCCGTGGCTCTGATCGTCCGCAGCGAAAATGTCACTCCGGAAATCATGGACGCCCTTCCTTCCCTGAAGCTGGTCGTCCGCGCCGGAGCCGGTTACGACAACATTGACATTGTATACGCCCGCAAAAAAAACGTGGACGTCATGAATACCCCCGGAGCCAACTCCAATGCTGTGGCGGAAGAAGTCATGGCCATGATTCTGGCCTACTACCGCCACATCGTCCAGGCGGACGCCACCACCCGGGAAGGCCTGTGGGAAAAGAAAAAATACATGGGCAGCGAGCTGACCAAAAAGACGGTGGGCATCATCGGCCTGGGCAACATCGGCCGCAACCTCGTCAAGCGCCTTCAGGGATTTGAACCCATTCTGCTGGGCTACGACCACTTTCTGGCACGCCAGCGCGCCCTGAACATCGGCGTCACCCCTACCAGCATTGAAGATATTTTCTCCCAGTGCGACATTATTACCCTGCACGTTCCGGGCGGCCCCTCCACCCACCACATGGTGAACGCGGAGCTCATTGGAAAAATGAAAGACGGAGCAGTACTCATCAACTGCTCCCGCTACGGCGTGGTGGATGAAGAAGCGCTGGCCGCCGCCAAGGCCGCAGGCAAAAACATCGGCTACCTGACGGACGTACATCCCAAGGACGCGCCCGGAGAGAAGCCTTCCGCCCCCATTGCGGATTTGATTCTTCCCCACCTGGGAGCCAACACCCGGGAGGCCAATACGAAAGCGGCCAAACGCGCCGCAGAACAGATGATCGCCTACTTTTCCGACGGCGACACCTCCTGCGTGGTGAACGGGGAATCCCCCAGCGGCCTCAATCCGGCCCATCTTCAACTGGCGTTTCTGCTCGCCTCCCTGGCGCGCAAGGCCGGCGGCAACAAGCCCATCCGCCGCGTGGAATGCACTTTTTACGGCAACCTGCGCATTTTCCGCAAATGGTTTACGGCCCCCATTCTGGAAGGCCTTCTGCCGCATGCGGAAAAAGGGCTCATGCCTGCCGCCGCGGAAGAATCCCTGCGGGAGCACGGCATCGTTTTCAAAGCGAGGGAACCCAAAGACGACAAACCTTATGAAGATTCCATCACGCTGGACGTGGCCATGGAAGAGGAAGAGGAATATTTCCACACCAGCGTGCGCGGCGTGGTGACGGAAGGCATCCCCATGGTCTCCCGCCTGAACAATTTCAACGGATTGTACGCGGACCTGCGCGGCACGACATTATGCCTGCGCTACAAGGACCGCCCGGGTATTATCGCCCTCATCGGCTCCGCCCTGTCTTCCAATGGAATCAACATTGACAACATCGCCGCCCCGGCCGACCACGCCACCAGGGAGGCCCTGACCGTGATTAAGACCAACCAGCCGGTTTCCGATGAACTGCTGGATAAAATCGCGAAAGAGATAGATGCCATCTCTGCGTTTTCCCTGAATCTTTAACAGGGAAAGACGCATTTCCGGAAACCTGCTTTTCAGACCGCCCGCTTCCTTCATCTCCGGAGGGAAGCGGGCGGTTCTTATTTCTGCCATGTTGACAAGGCTTACCCATTTTTATATCATTGACTGAATCGTCGGAACATATCCATGCGCTACGTACTGCTTCTCCTGACCTTGTTAACCGCCGGATTTTCCGTCTGGTACTATCAAAACCGCATTTCCCCGGAAGGAAAGGAACTGGCCGCCCAAAAAACAACATTGGAACAGGAGGCCGCAATATTGGAAAAAGCCGTTATCCAATCCCGAAAGAAGCTGGATGATGCCCAGGATGCCACCCGGGCGGCGGAAGAAGACATAGAGAGATTCCAGCAAGTTTATCTCCAACAAAAAAGGCAGCAGCATCAGGAAATCCAGGATGCCGCCTACCAAAAAAGCGTGGCGGACCAGCAGGAAGAAGTGAAGGAACACGACCAAAAGATTGACCGGCTGCGCCGCCGCATGAAAAGGCAAAGGGAAAGCACCAAATCCGCCAGGGAGGAACTGCTCCGGAAAAAGGAGGGAATGAGAACCCAGCTTGACAGGCTGACCGATCAGCAGAGGAGCATTCAGGCGGAACTGGAACAGGCGGAACGCGAACTGGCCCAAAAACGGGAAGAGGCCAAAAGCAGGAAGAAATTGTCCGGGATTGCCCCTCAGAAGGGAAATATTTCCGAACTTCAGACACAGATGAACCTTATCCGCCAGAAAACCGCAGCTGCTAAGGAAAAAATGAAAGCCGTAGATGCGGCGCTGGAAACTCTGGAAGAAAAGTCTGGCAAACAGGAACGCCTGATGCAGAAGGCGGAGGAGAAACTCACCCAACAGAAAAACAAGGTTCTGGCCGACGATGACCGGGACGAATCCGCTGTCCCGGAACCGGGCGATGAAGACTTGCTGGCGTCTGCCGAATACAGGGAGCTGTCCAGAGATGTACGGAAAACTCTGGAACAGGCCCGTAAAAAAGAAGAACAGGCATCCCGGGCCTATGGCGAAGCCCGCGCGGCCATGCGGAAAGTCTCCAGGGAAGAAGTGAAAAAGCTGGCAAAGAAGGAAAAAGACCATGCCTCCTTTCAGAAGCTGTTCACGGGTGCAGCCTCCGTCGCGGGATTTATCCTGCTCCTGTTCACGGGTGCGGCCTTCCGCAGCAGCAACAGTTGAACGTCTGCCGGAAAATGAAATGCACGGAGAACAAGGAAGCACCCGCCTTCCCTCAGGGAGTCGTTGACGGACGGCAGGGATATGATAGTCTCAGGCCAGCCTGATCATGCTCACACTGGCCCAGATTCACGGACAACCGGAAATTTTCCATTCCATTCAGGGGGAAGGAGTCTCCCAGGGAACACCCTGCGTTTTCCTGCGTCTGGCAGGCTGCAATCTGGCCTGTTCCTGGTGTGATACGGCGTATTCCTGGAACGGAACGGTTCCCGGAGTGCGCCTCGCGCCTGAAAAGGCGGCTGAACTGGTACTCCATTATCCATGCCGCTGCCTGGTCCTGACCGGAGGGGAGCCGCTCATTCAGCAAAAGGCGCTTCCCGCCCTGCTGCGCCTGTTGCCGGATCATGCCGTGGAAATGGAAACCAACGGCACCATCATGCCGGATACGGAACTACTGAAACGCGTCACGCAATTCAACGTATCTCCCAAACTCCCCCATTCAGGCAATAACGACGTTAAGGCTTGGAAACCGGATATCCTGCGCTGTCTGGCGGGTACGGAGAAAGCCTGGTTCAAATTCGTCGTGGCGTGCGAGGACGATGTCAGGGCCGTTCTGCGGCGGGCTTCCGAAGCGGACATCCCCCCGGAACGAATTCTGATCATGCCCCTGGCCTCCACACGGGATGAGTTGAACGCCATGCGTGCGCAGGCGGTGGAATGGTGTCTCCGCTACGGTCTTCGTTTTTCAGACCGTCTGCATATCGCCATCTGGAACAGCAAAAAGGGCGTTTAAGCACGCTCCTGACTCATCAGGAAAGACAAATGCTTCCCGCTTTTCCGGCCGGAATTCCGCAAGCCTCCAAGGCTCTGCGCCATCGGGGAACCTACGCTTTCTGTTTCAAATCCAGCAGCATCTGGGTATTGCTGGGGTATTTGTTCAGGAAAAACAGGAACCGTTCCATGGCTTCTACGGGTTTATGCCCGGCTAAAGCGCGGCGGATCAGATTCATCTTGTACAGCCATGCTTCCGGCATAATGAGCTCTTCCCTCCGCGTCCCCGATTTCAGAATGTCCACGGCCGGGAAGATATATTGCTCCGCAATGCGGCGGTTCAGCACCAGTTCCATATTGCCCGTCCCCTTGAATTCCTGGAAAATCAGGTCATCCATGCGGCTGTTGGTTTCCACCAGGGCGGTGGCAATGATAGTCAGGGAACCGGCCTGGCGCGTATTGCGGGCGGCGGCAAAAAGGCGCCGGGGCATTTCCAGAGCGCGGGCATCAATGCCGCCGGACATCGTGCGGCCGCTTCCCTTGTCAGCGTTATTGTAGGCGCGGGCCAGGCGAGTAATGGAATCCATCAGCAGGAAAACATGCTGCCCCGCCTCTACAAGCCGTTTGGCGCGTTCAATGCAAAGTTCCGCCATGCGGCAGTGATCGCGCACCCTTCCATCATTGGAAGAGGCGTATACTTCAGCTCCGGGGAGGGAACGTTTAAACTCCGTCACTTCTTCCGGACGCTCGTCTACCAGAAGCACCATCAGGTGAATGGAATCCCTGTAATTTTCCAGAATGGCTTCCGCCATGTGCTGAAGCAGCGTCGTCTTCCCTGCGCGGGGCGGAGAGACAATCAGGCCGCGCTGGCCGCGCCCGATTGGAGCAATCAGATCCAATGTGCGGGTGGTGTAACGCTCCGGCCGGGTTTCAAAGGAAATGCGCTTATTAGGATTGACCGCCTTGAGCTCTTCAAAGTGCGGGTTCTTGCGCGCTTTCTCCGGAGCAGCCCCGTTAACGGAGGCAATTTCCGTCAGAAGAATGCCGCGGTCATGACGGCAGGCCTGCCCATGCACCCACACGGCAGGACGCAGACCGAACCTGCGGATCATATCCTGCGGCACGTAAACGGCTTCCGCAAAAGCGTCAAAATCATTATCCGGCTTCCTTAAAAAGCCGAACCCCTTATTCGTAATTTCCAGCAACCCGTCCACCGGTTCCGGCGGCGCCAGTTCACGGGGGGCGCTGTTCTGTGGGGTTCCGCCCTCCTGATTATTATTCCAGCGGTTTTTAACCCGGTCATTGCCGTTTCTGCCATTGCGGCCATCCTGGCGGTTATTCCGGTTTTTGTTGAAACGGTCGTTGTTATTCCGGCGGTTCTGCCTGTCAAAACGCTGCCTTTGCGGCTCATTTGTCCGACGCGGCTCCCGGGCGGCATCTTCGGAAAAATCCGCCGCACCTTCCTGCACCACCTTGATGGACGGAACGGAAGCATCCGCCTCCGGCTCCTGTTCCCTCGGGTTCCTCACAAATCTCTGGCGAATAACCTTCGGCCTGCCTTCTGCGGGCTGCTCCAGAACAGAATCGGAAGCCGGCTCGGCAGGCGCCGCATGAACGGCAATTTCCACCTCAGGGCCGGCTGAATCACCGTTCTCCGGAGCAACAGCCTTGGCAGCACGCCTGCGCACCGGCTTGACGGCGGCTTCCGTTCCGGAGACAATCGCAGAGCCGTCAGTTTCCGGAACCTCCTCCACAGGCTTCTTGCGCGGGCGTCCGCGCCGGGGCCTGGCAGGAACATCCTGCGCTTCTTCCACCGGGATTTCAGCACTGCTCTTACGGGAAGTCTTATTCCCCGGCACATCGACACTTTCCATCCCATCATCCGCCAATTCAGCAACCTTCTTCCTTATCGTCCGCTTGCGGGGCGCCGGGGAAGAATCCTGTTCCGTCCCGGGCACTTCCGCAGCAGTCTGGGGCTTTACCGGAGCTTCCGCCGCAGACTTGGTTTTGCGGATAATACGTTTTTTGGGCGCCGGCTCCGGAGAAACCTGTTCCGGAGTCAAATCTGGGGGGGTATCAGACATGGAAAAGAAAATTGAACTGCAACAACAGGCGTCTCCTGAAGGACAACAGCGTTAACCAAGCTGCTCAAGGATTTCTTCCGCCACATCGAAATTGGAGAAGACGTTCAGCGCGTCATCATAGTCGTCCAGCGCTTCATACAGGCGCAGGGCGGCCTTCGCCGTTTCCAGATCATTAATCACGGAAGCATTCTGCGCCACGGAAATCAGCTTCATGGAAATTACCGTATGTCCGGCTTCACGCAGGGCGGCGCACACGTTGTTCAACTCCGTTGGGCTCGTAACAAACACCCATTCATTGTCGGAATCCCCCTGTTCCACATCATCCGCGCCGCATTCCAGCGCCAGATCCATGGCGGAATCCTCCGTAAGACCTTCCGCCATGATGCGGGCCTCTCCCTTGCGTTCAAACTGGTAAGCCACGGAACCGGGCGTACCGATGCTGCCTCCGTTTTTGGTGAACAGGGTACGCAGCTCGGAAGCGGAACGGTTTGTGTTGTCCGTCGCCACTTCAATCAGGAAAGCCGTGCCTGAGGGGCCGTAGCCTTCATAGGTAATCTCCTGGATGGTAGCTCCTCCCAGTTCCCCGGTGCCTTTTTTGATGGCGCGTTCAATATTTTCCTTGGGGGTGGACACGGCCTTGGCTCCGTCAATGGCGGCGCGCAGGCGCGGATTCAGATCAGGATCTCCGCCGCCGCTTTTGGCGGCCAGCATGATTTCATGGGCAAAGCGGGCAAAAACCTTGCCCTTCTTGGCGTCTTCCTTAGCCTTAACGTACTTGATCTTAGACCATTTATTATGTCCTGACATAGAATTGGGAATAATAGTAAGTGTAGGTGAAAAGAGACAAACTAACAAGTGGAACTGTTCTGCAACCCGGGGAACACATTGTCATTTGCAAATACCACGCAGGAAGGGAATCAGGGTGCGGCCATCCGTAAATATGTTACAGGTACCGGATACTCTGCCGGGGAACACGCCGCGCACCTTCAGGAGCTCCGGCTACCTCTTGGCAGTCACTCTCAACACACGCAAAATAACGTATTCCCCAGCATTGGCA
>OLXT01000856.1_pt1 | contig 11609 bp, 8 predicted proteins | sample 1673931 | NCBI WGS metagenome assembly OLXT01 (sample SAMEA103958134, study PRJEB25191) | human gut metagenome | reverse complement strand
CCAGTGCATTGACGAGTTGCTGTGCTCTCAGTGTGCCGAGCCATGCGTCGCTTTCTCGGTAATGCCATGCTAATGCTGTCTCCTTTATTTCCAGATGTGAACGGGGAGTTCTGTCTACAAACATTTGCAGGATAGAAAGAAGTCCTGTCCCCCATTCTGTCTTCTTAATCTTTTTGTGCCAAACCCCGTTTTCTTTATAGAATGCTCCGTGTTCGGCAGCCATAGATACGGGAAGGAGGCCAAACCACTTTTCCAGAATAAAGTGATCCCGCCCGCTATTGATGACTATATGATTGGCGGGATCACTGGCTAATTGTTGTAGAATAGAAATAAGTTCAGGTGTAGGTTTGGCATCTTCGGGACGTGGCTTGAGTGCTGTCAGTGTACCGTCGTAATCCAGCAATATCAGGCGTTGTTTTGCCTGATTGTACTTGAGCTTGATTTGGGCGATAGTGGTGGGCACGATACGTTTTTTCCGTAGCGTATCATTTTGGATACACGTCGTATTCAGTCCGTTGATGAAGTCGGCAGCCCATTTATTGACTGTTTGTACGGACAATATCTTCTGCATACGCTGCAAACGTAACTTTTGTTCCTCTGCCGGCATTTCCAGGGCCTGGCAGATAGCATTCTCTATTTGTCCCGAATCATTCGGGTTGATTTGAATAGCATCTGTCATCTCTACTGCGGCTCCTGCCATTTCACTGAGGATAAGTACACCAGTGTTATCGCATTTGGAAGCTACATATTCTTTGGCTACCAGATTCATGCCGTCGCGTAAGGGAGTTACCAGGGCAATATCGGCTACATAATACATGGCAGTAAGTTCTTCTAATGAAAAGCCATGATAGAAATAACAGACGGGAGTCCAGTTCATCGTGGAGTAGCGCCCGTTGACAGAACCTATTTCTTCATCTATCTTCGTTTTCAGCTCTGCATAACTTCCTACGTGATCGCGGGAAGGAACGATTACCATTGCCAATGTTACTTTTCCATGATACTCTGGATGATGTTCGAGAAAACTGGAAAAGCCATGCAGCCGGTGGAGGATTCCTTTGCTATAGTCCAGCCGGTCTACGGATAAGATTAATTTGTGGTTACCGAAAAGGGTCCGGTTGCGGTCGATGGCTTGCCGCACTACAGGATTTTGGGAGGCATTGTGATAGAGCTCATAGTTGATTCCCATGGGCAGAGCATCTACCCTTACTACTCGGTTACCAATTTGTATTTCGTCCAGTTTGAAGTCGATGTGCAGTACCCGCTCTACGGCACTGATAAAGTGACGCATATAGTCGTGGGTATGGAAAGCGATAAAGTCCGCTCCCAGCAATCCTTTCAGTATTTCGGCACGTTCCGGAAGGATACGGAAAAGTTCGTAAGAAGGAAAGGGGATGTGATGGAAATAGCCGATACAGAGTTCCGGATATACTTTTCTTAGCATACCGAGGAGTAACATCAGCTGATAATCTTGAATCCACACTTTGTCTCCGGGACGTATCAAGCGGCAAATCTCATCACAGAAAAGTTGATTGACTACTTGATAAGACTGCCAGAAACACTTCTTATATAAGGTATAAGCATAAAAGTAATGACACAAAGGCCAGATAGTACTGTTACTGTATCCTTCGTAGTAGTTTCTGATGTGTGCCTCTGATAAAAAGACCGGATGGAAATTCAGTTCCAGCAGTTTTTCGTTGATTTCCTGTTTGTCTTTTTCCTTATTAACGCATATTCCGGGCCATCCTATCCAATGCTTCTCATAAGATGTCTCAAGAGAATCTAATCCCGTTGTCACTCCGCCTTCACTGCGTGAAAAGACGAATGTGTCATTCGGGTTGGCAACCTTTACGGGTAATCTGTTTGATATAATATATAGTTTCATACCTGCTGAAGGGCAAAGTATATACCAATTAGCCTCTTTTATCCATTAAGCGTTTATTATCAGTGTGTTATCTTTTGATGACCAGTTTATTTCACCTTTTCAAAATGGGAATACTCTTTCGTTTTGAAAATCGATCCTTACATTTTGTTTGGAAAGCAGTAACCTTTTCAAAATAGGGATGCTTTTTCAAAATGGTAGGGTCTGATGGGAACCTATGAGCAGAATGAATTATTGTATTGCTCTATCAATCAGTTTATTGTTGTTTACTCCATTGTTTTGGCACGCATTTGGCATACTGTCTACCAAGAAATTTTAAAATAATCATTTAAACGAAAAAACATGGAAGTAACACTATCATTTATTTTTTGCCTGTTAAGCGGCTTTGCCTGCTTCTGGCTGTTTTGGAAATGTGTAGACTGGTTTGAAAAGATCTAAAAAGAAGGAGAAGGAATTATGTACACAGCATTATTTGTATTAGGTATTGCAATCTTCGGTTATTTGATGTATGTACTCATCAGACCCGAGAAGTTTTAAAGTTATACAGTTTAAGGTAAAAGTATGAATACAGAAATTTTAGGTGTGGTTGCGCAGATCGCTTTGATGGTGATTCTGGCTTATCCACTGGGAAAATATATTGCCAGGGTTTATAAAGGAGAGAAAACCTGGTCGGATTTTATGGTTCCTGTTGAAAGAATCATTTATAAAGTATGCGGAATTGATCCCAAGGAAGAAATGAACTGGAAACAGTTCCTGAAAGCATTACTGATTTTGAATGCTTTCTGGTTTTTCTGGGGAATGGTATTGTTGGTTTCGCAGGGATGGTTGCCTTTGAATCCAGACGGTAACGGGCCGCAGACACCGGATCAGGCTTTCAATACCTGTATCAGTTTTATGGTCAACTGTAATTTACAGCACTATAGCGGCGAAAGCGGATTGACTTATTTCACACAGCTGTTTGTCATTATGCTCTTCCAGTTTATTACCGCTGCAACCGGTATGGCTGCTATGGCCGGTATTATGAAAAGCATGGCTGCAAAGACAACAAAAACAATCGGTAACTTCTGGCATTTTCTGGTATTGAGTTGTACCCGTATCCTGCTGCCGCTTTCTTTGATTGTAGGTTTCATCCTGATTCTTCAGGGAACCCCGATGGGATTTGACGGAAAGATGCAGGTGACTACTCTCGAAGGACAGGAGCAGATGGTTTCTCAAGGACCTACGGCTGCAATTGTACCTATCAAACAATTAGGTACAAATGGTGGCGGTTACTTTGGCGTGAACTCTTCTCATCCGTTGGAAAACCCCACTTATCTTACCAATATGGTGGAATGCTGGTCTATCTTGATTATTCCGATGGCAATGGCATTGGCATTAGGGTTCTATACTCGCAGGAAGAAACTGGCTTATAGTATTTTCGGTGTGATGCTTTTCGCCTTTTTGGTGGGTGTCTGCATCAATGTCAGTCAGGAGATGGGCGGAAATCCCCGTATCGATGCATTGGGAATTGCGCAGGATAATGGCGCGATGGAAGGTAAAGAGGTTCGTTTGGGTGCCGGAGCTACAGCCCTCTGGAGTATTGTGACTACTGTTACTTCCAACGGTTCAGTGAATGGTATGCATGATTCTACTATGCCGTTGTCTGGTATGATGGAGATGCTGAATATGCAGATTAATACTTGGTTTGGTGGTGTCGGTGTAGGCTGGATGAACTATTATACATTTATTATTATCGCGGTATTTATTAGTGGTTTGATGGTAGGGCGTACACCGGAGTTTCTGGGCAAGAAAGTAGAAGCCCGTGAAATGAAGATAGCTACGATCGTAGCATTGTTGCATCCGTTCGTCATATTGGTGTTTACTGCTATCTCAAGTTATATATATACACATCATCCGGACTTTGTAGAAAGTGAGGGTGGATGGCTGAATAATCTCGGATTCCATGGCTTGAGTGAACAACTCTATGAGTATACGTCTTCTGCCGCTAACAATGGTTCAGGTTTTGAAGGACTGGGCGATAATACTTATTTCTGGAACTGGACATGTGGTATTGTGCTTATACTTAGTCGTTTCCTTCCTATAATCGGACAGGTTGCCATTGCCGGTCTGCTGGCTCAGAAGAAGTTTATTCCCGAGAGTGCCGGAACATTGAAGACTGATACGCTGACTTTCGGTATAATGACATTTGTCGTAATCTTTATTATTGCTGCTCTGTCATTCTTCCCGGTACATGCTTTAAGTACAATCGCCGAACATTTAAGTTTGTAATTCTGAATTAGAGAGATATGAAAAATATGAAATCAGCTTCTTTGTTTCAAAAGGAGCAAGTTATAGAAAGCTTGAAACAGTCATTCGTGAAGTTAAATCCACGTCTGATGATAAAGAACCCGATCATGTATACGGTCGAAGTGGCTACGGTGGTCATGTTGTTTGTGACACTTTACTCCATCATAACCCCTTCACAAGGTTCGTTTGCTTACAACATAGCTGTGTTTATCATTCTGTTTGTCACACTGTTGTTTGCCAATTTTGCCGAAGCCATTGCCGAAGCGCGGGGAAAGGCGCAAGCCGATAGTCTGCGTAAAACACGTGAGGAGACGCCTGCCAAAAAGGTAGAAGGCAATAAAATAGTGACTGTCAGTTCTTCGCAATTAAAGAAAGGAGACGTGTTTGTTTGTGAAGCCGGAGATGTGATTCCGTCCGATGGTGAAATAATCGAAGGACTGGCTTCTATCGATGAAAGTGCGATTACAGGGGAGTCTGCTCCGGTAATTCGGGAAGCAGGTGGTGATAAGAGTTCGGTGACAGGCGGTACGAAAGTATTGTCAGATCATATAAAAGTAATGGTGACCACTCAGCCGGGAGAAAGTTTTCTGGATAAAATGATTGCGCTGGTAGAAGGTGCGTCTCGTCAGAAAACTCCGAATGAGATAGCACTGACTATTCTGCTGGCCGGTTTTACACTTGTCTTTGTCATTGTGTGTGTGACGTTAAAACCGTTTGCCGATTACAGCAATACTGTCATTACCATTGCTTCACTTATTTCTTTGTTTGTATGCCTGATTCCGACAACAATCGGAGGACTTCTTTCTGCTATCGGTATTGCCGGTATGGACCGTGCACTACGTGCGAATGTGATAACAAAATCGGGCAAGGCAGTGGAAACTGCCGGCGATATTGATACCTTGTTGCTGGATAAGACCGGAACTATCACCATCGGTAATCGTAAAGCTACCCATTTTCACACTGCGCCGGGCATTGATCTGCACGCTTTTGTAGAAAACTGTCTGCTTTCCTCTCTGTCCGATGAAACTCCGGAAGGAAAGTCAATAGTGGAGTTGGGACGTGAATCGGGTATCCGTATGCGTAACCTGAATACGGCTGGGGCACGCATGATTAAGTTTACTGCTGAGACAAAATGTTCCGGTGTCGATTTGGCTGACGGAACACAGATCCGTAAGGGGGCATTTGATGCTATCCGTAAGATGGTAGAGAGTGCCGGAAATAAATTCCCGAAAGAGGTGGAAGAGATAATTTCTACTATATCAAGTAATGGCGGTACACCGTTGGTGGTATGTGTCAATCGGAAAGTAGTAGGCGTTATTGAATTGCAGGATATTATCAAACCGGGTATTCAGGAACGTTTCGAACGTCTGCGTAAGATGGGAGTGAAGACGGTCATGGTGACAGGAGATAACCCGTTAACTGCAAAATATATTGCTGAAAAAGCCGGTGTGGATGATTTTATCGCTGAAGCTAAACCGGAAGATAAGATGGAATATATCAAGAAGGAACAGCAGGCTGGTAAATTGGTTGCAATGATGGGAGACGGAACGAACGATGCTCCTGCTCTGGCACAAGCCAATGTGGGTGTAGCCATGAATAGCGGTACACAGGCAGCAAAGGAAGCCGGTAATATGGTCGACTTGGATAACGATCCGACGAAATTGATTGAGATTGTGGAAATCGGTAAACAATTGCTGATGACACGCGGCACGCTGACCACTTTCTCTATCGCCAATGACGTTGCAAAATATTTCGCAATTGTTCCTGCCTTGTTTATGATTGCTATTCCTGAACTGGCTGCTCTGAATATCATGCATCTGCATAGTCCTGAAAGCGCCATTCTTTCAGCGGTCATTTTTAATGCGATTATTATTCCGATTCTGATTCCGCTGGCTTTGCGTGGCGTGCAATACAAACCGATAGGTGCGAGTGCTTTACTTCGCCGTAATCTGTTGATCTATGGTTTGGGTGGTGTGATTGTTCCTTTTGTGGGAATCAAGTTGATAGATTTATTGGTAGGTTTATTCTTTTAATTAAAAAACAATAGCAATGAAAACTTTATTGAAGTCTTTAAAAATAACACTTGCTTTTTGTGTCTTTTTCTCCGTGTTCTATATCCTTATCTTGTGGTTGTTTGCGCAGGTTGCAGGTCCTAATAAGGGAAATGCCGAGGTAGCTACGCTGGATGGGAAAGTAGTGGGAGCAGCTAATGTGGGCCAGATGTTTACAAAAGATATTTATTTCTGGGGACGTCCTTCTTCTGCCGGTGACGGGTATGATGCGACGAGTTCCGCAGGTAGTAATAAAGGGCCTACGAATCAAGAATATCTGGATGAAGTGAAAGCGCGTATTGATACTTTCCTTGTACATCATCCTTATTCGAATCGTGCGGATGTGCCTGCCGAAATGGTTACGGCCAGTGGTTCGGGACTGGATCCTAATATCACTCCTCAATGTGCGTATGTACAAGTGAAGAGAGTAGCACAAGCACGTGGATTAACAGAAAAACAAGTAAGAGCGATTGTTGATAAAAGCATAGAAAAACCGTTTTTGGGGTTGTTGGGAACAGAAAAGGTGAATGTCTTGAAATTGAATATCGCTTTAGAGGAAAGCAATAAGTAGATGAAGATTGAGCAGCGTTCCTGTCCGGACCGTTTGGGTTATGCCGCGGTTCAAATTAACAGGGTTGGATGGGGCGCTGCTTTTTTACAGGAACATAAAATAGAATTAGATAAAAAGTATGAAAAGTTTTTTTAGTAAAAAGAGTATTTTAGGAACAATGGCTGTAGCAGCCGTATGTATGTTGGGAACTAGCAATGCACAAGCACAAGAGTTTACTATACAAGGTGATTTGGTAAGTTCGTATGTATGGCGTGGTATCTATCAGGGTGGCGCAGCCTCCTTCCAGCCGACTTTAGGATTCAGCGCGGGCAATTTTTCTCTTACTGCATGGGGATCAACTAGTTTGAGTGAAAGTAATAAAGAAATAGACCTGACTGCAGCTTATAAGTTTGGTGAAACAGGACCGGCGCTTTCTGTTGCGACTCTTTGGTGGGATGGACAGGGGGCCGGTAACTATTTCCATTTCAAGAGTGGAGATACAGGACATCATTTTGAAGCGGGATTAGCTTATACGCTTCCTGTTGAAAAATTCCCGTTGTCTATTGCATGGTATACCATGTTTGCCGGTGCTGACAGAAAAACGACTGATGAGGGGGAGGAAAAGCAGGCATACTCTTCTTACGTAGAACTGAATTATCCGTTCAGTGTGAAAGGAGTTGATCTGAATGCTACTTGTGGAGTGGTTCCTTATAAGACTCCGCAGTATAATGTGAATGGTTTTGCAGTGACGAACCTTGCTTTGAAAGCAACGAAAGCAATAAATTTTAATGATAAGTTTTCATTGCCTATATTTGTACAGGCTATATGGAATCCACGTATGGAGGACGCCCATTTAGTATTTGGCGTAACTTTAAGGCCATAAAATAAACTCATGAATTTTTGTGAAACCCGTGGTGATCGTGATGATTACTACGGGTTAGGATGTTTAAAATAACAGATTGACGTAATGGATGATAGAGAACATAGTGTACAGTATTTTTTGGATCTGATAAAGAAGTCCCACCGGGGCAAATTCAAGGTCTATATCGGTATGATAGCCGGTGTGGGAAAGTCATATCGTATGCTTCAGGAGGCCCATGAATTACTGGACAACGGAGTGGATGTACAAATCGGCTATATTGAGACTCACGGACGTGCGGGAACGGAGGCACTGATGGAAGGATTGCCTGTTATCCCCCGACGTAAAATTTTCTATAAAGGAAAGGAGTTGGAGGAAATGGACGTGGATACAATAATCCGTATTCATCCTGAGATTGTGATTGTGGACGAACTGGCACATACCAATGTGGAAGGCAGTCTGAATGAGAAGCGTTGGCAGGATGTGATGACTCTGTTGGATGAGGGGATTAATGTGATTTCTGCTATCAATATCCAGCATATTGAAAGTGTGAATGAAGAAGTACAGGAGATCACGGGAATTGAAGTGAAAGAACGGGTCCCGGACAGCGTGCTTCAGGAAGCAGACGAGGTTGTGAATATCGACCTGACAGCGGAAGAGTTGATCTCACGTCTGAAAGCAGGAAAGATATACCGTCCGGAAAAGATTCAGACGGCATTGGATAATTTCTTCCGGACCGAGAATATTCTTCAATTGCGCGAACTGGCCCTGAAAGAAGTGGCGCTTCGGGTGGAGAAGAAAGTGGAGAACGAAGTGGTGATGGGTGTTGCAGTCGGCATCAGGCATGAGAAATTTATGGCTTGTATCAGTAGTCATGAGAAGACACCCAGAAGGATTATCAGGAAAGCGGCACGTCTGGCAACACGGTATAATACGACTTTTGTCGCTCTTTATGTGCAGACACCGAAAGAGAGTATGGACAGGATTGATTTGGCTAGTCAGCGTTATCTGTTGAATCATTTTAAACTGGTGGCAGAACTGGGAGGAGAGGTCGTTCAGGTACAGTCGAAGGATATTCTGGGGAGTATTGTCAAAGTTTGTCAGGAAAAACAGATATCGTCTGTCTGTATGGGAATTCCTAATCTGAGATTTCCTCGTGCTATCTGCTCTATACTTGGATATAGAAAGTTTTTAAATAATTTGTCACAAGCTAATGTAGATTTGATTATACTTGCATAATATTAACCGTATGAACGATATGAATATTAAAACCAAACTGATTCTCGGCATCGGGATGCTAGCGGGAATGATTATTTTATTGGTGACGCTTTCTGTTGTGAATCTTCAGTTGCTGACTGCCACAGAGCCCGACAGTCCTGCTGCTATGCCTGCCTTGGAGCGTGCTCTGTTGTGGATTTCCGTTACCGGCGGTATTTGTATATTGACCGGATTGACATTGCTGTATTGGTTGCCCCGAACAATCAGTAAACCCATCAAGGAACTGAAACAAGGGATTCTTGAAATAGCCAATCATAATTATGAAGAACGGCTGGATATGAGAAATAATCAGGAGTTTTGGGAAGTCGCCGAGAGTTTCAACCGTATGGCGGAACGTTTGGCCGAGTATCGGGCAAGTACGTTAGCGGATATTCTTTCTGCCAAGAAATTCATTGAGGCCATCGTGAACAGTATCGACGATCCGATAATTGGCTTGAATATGGACCGTGAGATTTTGTTTATTAATGATAAAGCATTGAATGTGCTCAATCTGAAAAGAGAAAATGTCATACGTAAATCGGCAGAAGAATTGTCTTTGAAGAATGATCTGCTCCGTCGGCTGATTCGTGAACTGGTGACACCAGGCGATCAGAAAGAGCCGCTAAAAATATATGCCGATGATAAAGAAAGCTATTTCAAGGCTTCCTATATCCCCATCATTAATACGGAAGCCGGAAAGGATGAACCCAGCAAATTAGGGGATGTTATTTTGCTGAAGAATATAACGGAATTCAAGGAACTGGATTCTGCCAAGACTACATTTATTTCGACCATTTCACACGAATTGAAAACTCCGATTGCGGCTATCATGATGAGTCTGCAACTATTGGAAGATAAACGTGTCGGTGCGCTGAATGATGAACAGGAACAGTTGTCCAAAAGCATCAAGGAAAATAGCGAACGCCTGTTGAGCATTACGGGTGAATTGCTGAATATGACTCAGGTAGAGGCAGGCAAGCTGCAATTAATGCCGAAGATAACGAAGCCCATTGAACTGATAGAATATGCGATTAAAGCTAATCAGGTACAAGCGGATAAGTTCAATATCCAGATAGAAGTAGAGTACCCGGAAGAGAAAATCGGCAAGCTCTTTGTCGATAGTGAAAAGATAGCTTGGGTATTGACTAATTTGCTCAGCAATGCGATTCGTTATTCTAAAGAAAACGGGCGTGTCGTGATTGGTGCCAGGCAGGAAGGAGATATGATCGACCTGTACGTTCAGGATTTCGGTAAAGGCATCGATCCCCGTTATCACAAGAGTATTTTCGACCGTTACTTCCGTGTTCCCGGCACCAAAGTTCAGGGAAGCGGACTCGGTTTGTCTATTTCGAGAGACTTTGTGGAAGCACATGGTGGTACACTGACGGTAGAAAGTGAATTGGGTAAAGGAAGTCGCTTTGTGATGCGGCTGAAGGCATAAAAAGAAGTGTTCGGAAAGAGTCCGGATTCTGTCGTTGCGATAAAGAAATGTGGCATTCGGTTTAATTTGAAATGAAACTTTGGGAATCAAGACATTGCAGCGTCTTTTAAAATCTTTATATTTGCAGGCTAATTGAAGGTAAAGTCAAATTTATACAATATAATAACTTAAAAGAACCAGAATCAGATGAAACAGGACATGATTGTTATCCTTGACTTGGGTAGTCATGAGAATACGGTATTGGCTCGCGCCATCCGTGCATTAGGAGTTTATAGTGAGATTTATCCTCACGATATCACAGTGGAAGAACTGAAAGCATTGCCCAATGTAAAGGGTATTATTATTAATGGTGGACCGAATAATGTAATTGATGGCGTTGCCATTGATGTAAATCCGGCTATCTATACTTTGGGGATTCCTGTCATGGCTGCAGGTCACGATAAAGCAACTTGTGAAGTGAAGTTGGCAGAATTTGCGGATGATATTGAGGCTATAAAGGCGGCAGTGAAATCATTTGTTTTCGATGTTTGTAAAGCTGAAGCTAACTGGAACATGAAGAACTTTGTCAATGATCAGATAGAGTTGATTAAGCGTCAGGTGGGCGATAAGAAAGTATTGTTGGCTCTGTCGGGTGGAGTTGATAGTTCTGTGGTAGCAGCGTTACTTCTGAAGGCAATTGGTAACAATCTGGTTTGCGTACATGTTAATCATGGTTTGATGCGTAAGGGAGAGTCTGAAGATGTGGTTGAGGTATTCAGCAACCAGTTGAAAGCAAATCTTATTTATGTAGATGTAACCGATCGTTTCCTGAATAAACTGGCAGGTGTGGAAGATCCGGAACAGAAACGTAAAATTATTGGTGGTGAGTTTATTCGTGTGTTCGAAGAAGAAGCACGTAAACTGAATGGTATTGACTTCTTGGGGCAAGGGACTATTTATCCGGATATTGTGGAAAGTGGAACGAAAACTGCTAAAATGGTGAAGTCTCACCATAACGTAGGTGGTCTGCCTGAAGACCTTAAGTTCGAACTTGTAGAGCCGTTGCGCCAATTATTTAAAGATGAAGTTCGTGCTTGTGGCTTGGAGTTGGGATTGCCTTATGAGATGGTTTACCGTCAACCTTTCCCTGGTCCAGGTTTGGGCGTACGTTGTTTAGGTGCTATAACGCGTGACCGTTTGGAGGCTGTACGTGAGTCCGATGCTATTTTGCGTGAAGAGTTTCAGATTGCCGGATTGGATAAAAAGGTATGGCAATACTTTACGGTAGTACCCGATTTTAAATCTGT
>OLXT01000854.1_pt1 | contig 11613 bp, 7 predicted proteins | sample 1673931 | NCBI WGS metagenome assembly OLXT01 (sample SAMEA103958134, study PRJEB25191) | human gut metagenome | reverse complement strand
AAGTTCTTTGATAATGCCCAGATTTTTGGTTTTACGGGAACACCTATCTTTACCGAAAATGCAGTGGATGGACATACGACAAAAGAAATTTTCGGCAATTGTCTTCATAAATATCTCATCAAAGATGCTATTGCTGATGAAAATGTGCTTGGTTTCCTAGTGGAGTATTATCATGGTAACGAGATTGTAGATAACGATAACCAAACTCGTATGGAGGAGATTGCAAGATTTATCCTTAACAACTTCAATAAATCTACATTTGATGGAGAGTTTGACGCATTGTTTGCTGTACAGTCTGTTCCTATGCTTATCCGCTATTACAAGATTTTCAAATCATTGAATCCTAAAATCCGTATAGGTGCAGTATTTACATACGCAGCCAATAATAGTCAAGATGATGAACAGACTGGTATGGGTACGGGAAAATATGTCAGCGAAAGTGTGGGCGAAGCAGATGAACTACAATCCATTATGGATGATTATAATGAAAACTACGGCACATCTTTTACAACAGAGAACTTTCGTGCTTACTATGATGACATCAACCTGCGCATGAAAAAGAAGAAAGCGGATATGAAACCGCTTGACCTTTGTCTTGTCGTGGGTATGTTCCTTACCGGTTTCGACAGTAAAAAACTGAATACGCTCTATGTAGATAAGAATATGGAATATCACGGTTTGCTGCAAGCATTCAGTCGTACCAACCGAGTATTGAACGAGAAGAAACGTTTCGGTAAAATCGTTTGCTTCCGTGACTTGAAAAATAATGTTGATACGTCTATTAAATTGTTCAGCAACTCTGATAATTCTGAAGATATAGTACGTCCACCGTTTGAGGATGTAAAAAAGGAATATAAATGCTTGGCAACAGAGTTCCTGAAAAAATATCCTACACCCAGCAGTATAGATTTTCTGCAAAGCGAAAATGACAAGAAAAATTTTGTTCTGGCATTTCGTGATATTATCCGTAAACATGCGGAAATCCAGATATACGAAGATTATAGCGAGGATGCGGCAGACCTTGGTATAACCGAGCAGCAATTCAACGACTATAAGAGTAAGTATCTTGATATTACGGTCGGGTTTATTGAACCGCCTGCGACTCCATCAGTCGTAGCGGAAGATCCTGTCCCATATGGAAATAATCAAGGGTTGGAAGATATAGATTTCTGTCTTGAACTTCTACATAGCGACATTATAAATGTGGCTTACATTCTTGAGCTCATTGCGGAACTTGACCCATATAGCAATGATTATTCAGAAAAGCGACAACATATCATTGACACAATGATTAAGGATGCCGGGATGCGAGGCAAAGCCAAACTCATTGATGGCTTTATTCGGAAAAATGTTGATGAAGATAAGGAAAACTTCATGAGCGGACGTAGTAAGGCTGATGGTACAAGTGAATTGGAAGAGCGTTTGAATCAATATATTGTATCTGAACGCAATAAGGCTGTAAAAGATTTGTCGGATGATGAACAAATTCCTTCCGAAGTGCTGAGTCTATACATAAAAGAGTATGACTATTTGCAAAAGGAACAGCCGGAAATCATACAGAAGGCATTGAAAGAGAAGCATCTGGGTCTTATAAAAACAAGAAAGGCATTGACGAGAATCATGGAAAGATTGCGCAATATAATAAATACGTTTAATTGGGAGTAGATAATACAATTATATGAATTTGGGAAAATTAGAACAGGTGACAGACCTTCGTTCTGTATGGAAACATGAGGCCAAAGACTTTACTCCTTGGCTTGCAAAGGAAGAGAATATGGAAATTCTTAGCGAAGCTGTTGGTATAGATATCGTCGTTGAAGAACAAGAATCCAATGTTGGTGATTTTAGCGTTGACTTATTTGCGACAGAGGAGGATACTGGACGACGAATAATAATTGAAAATCAGTTGGAAGAAACAAACCATGACCATCTTGGCAAAATTATAACTTATGCTTCTGGTAAGGATGCGGAGGTGATAATTTGGATTGTCAAAAAAGCACGTGATGAACATAAACAGGCAATAGAGTGGTTGAATCAGCATACTGATGATAAGTTTGAGTTCTTTTTGATAGAAATAGAATTATGGAAAATCAGCAATTCTGAACCAGCTCCTAAGTTTAACATTGTTGAGCGACCGAATAATTGGGCGAAAGCAATGAAAAAGACAGCTGCACTTTCAGAAACAGAAAACTTAAAATTGGCATTTTGGGAAAATTTCAATAATGAAGCTCCTCATTATTCTGATTTTATGAAGAAGTTTAAGTTACGGAAGCCACAAGCGCATCATTGGTATGACCTTGGTATGGGGTCGTCTGCTTACCATCTCTGTATGACATTAAATACTAAAAACAATTGTCTGTCAGCAGGATTATACGTTAATGAAGATAAAGAAATTATTGCTAAATTCAAGTCTAATGGAGAATTAGTAGCTAAAATGTTAGGAATTGCTGCCCCTGATGAGATTGAATGGCGATTAGATGATAATAAAAAAGCAAGTCGTTTCCTTGTTTTTCATTCTATGGGTGATATGAATGATAGGGACAATTGGAATAGTGGATGCGCTTGGCTTTGTGAAATGTGTGTAAAAATCAGGCAAGTTGTAAATGAAATATTAAAATAAAAATATGTTCGATATGTCAATTTTACAAAACAACCAATCGTAGAAAGTGAGGGAAAGAATATGGGATGGGAAGAAAGCCAGTTTGGAGGGCTTGGGTCAAGAAAGGCAAAACAACCAAAGCAACCCAAAAAGAGAAAGAATCATGGCTACGTTTCTACACCAAGCCAGAGCGCCTACCAACCGCAGCAGACACCCTCCCCAGCGAATCAGGTATATTCACAACAGAGTACACCTCAATTATCAAGCACACGACATTTGGTTGCAAATTTAAAACCAACGCCAATACCCAAAATTTTACGTGGAATCGGGATCGTATTTTGGGGATTTGGATGCTTGATGGCTATTGCGGCACTGATAACCGGCTTTACTATGAATACATATATTGGGAGGTGGGTTATTCATTATGATTTTGTCTTCATATTGGTAGCTATTGTTTGCCTTTTAATTGGACTAATTGCAATGCTCCCGTTCTTTTATTATGCAAAAAAATTAGAGCTGTTGGAAGAAATCAGAAACGCGCTTTACAAAGACCGTTTTTAAGGATTGAGGTAGTTTGAAATGAAGCGAATAGTAGTAGCATTATTGGTTGCATCTATATTATGCGGTTTTTGCTCTTGCGTAGAAAATTCGTACTATAATACTCCCCACCGAACTACCTGTGCCCACGATTGGGAACCGGCAACCTGTACGGAACCAAAAACATGCTCAAAATGTGGGGAAACTTTTGGCGATGCGCTTGGGCATACTACCTATTTGGGGACGTGTAAACGGTGTGGAGAAACTTTTAGTGATTGGCATTTTGATGATTTTGTAGACGAGTTTCAGCAGCCGACTGGAAGAAAGTTTATAGCAACATACAGTTACGGCACTTTTAGCAATAGTGCAACTTCCAATTCTACATTGCGCGCCTGCATTCAAGTAACAAATAGCAGTGTTTCAATTATCTTATGGGAATATTCCGACAACATAATTAGAGGCGCATATAGCGACGACATATATTACATTACTATTTTAGATGAAGCCGGAGAAAGACATGAATTTAGAGAAGAGTTAAATCACGACGAGATAAGAATTTATTTTGACGATGAAGAAGGTGACGAGGAAAAAATATTGAATCTACTCAAAAAATCTCAAACATTAAAATTCTATTTAGAAAATAAAACTTATAATTTGTCAACTTACAGATTCGACATAAATACAGCCGGATTTTCAGAATTATACAACCAATTTGAATGATTAGCGAAGAAGTATCGCTCTATCAAGTCTTTTTGATAAAAACACCTTGACATACCGCTCAAGTTGGTGTATAATAAAATTACGAGGAGATCGCCGATGACGGTTGCTCCCCTCACGCGGAAAAGATAACCGCTGTATTAAGGGTACGGGCGGTTATCTTTTTTTGCTATTGATGTAGCAGGACAGAATTGCAAATGCAAGTGTCACAACCTGCAGCAGGTCGTTCCATGTGACATACGCCATTCTATCACCTCCCCCTGTATATGGGGAAGGCAAAAGATGTTCGACTTCCCCAAGATGTGTTCAAAGGGAAGCAACCGCCACCGTTATGGCAATCTCCAAGGCCGCCGGGAAAATCCCGACGGCCTTTTCATTATAGCATGGAGGGGACGGTTTGTCAAGATGCTTTTGCCTGCTTCACGTCATACAGAGCCGCCTCGATCTGTGAGGTCAGCCATTCGTCAAGGTCGCCGAAGTGGCTTGTGATGTACTTCTTAAAGTCGTCGGAAAGCTCGGATTTGCAGGTTTCCAGCGCCATTGTTAGGGCCTGCTTCTGCGCCTCTGCTGTCCATGCATCGGTTCCCTTGATGCCGTCCACGTAGGTCTGGTAGGTCTTTTTGACCGCGCCTGTGACGATCTGCAAAGAGGTTTGCAGACAGTTTTTCAGCTTTTCGTCCTTGATTTTGGAATTGATCATGGACGAAAGGCGCGCGACCGCGTAGGAAAGCAGTGCTCCCAACACCATAGTGATGATTTTGATGATGATTTCTTGCCAGTTCATTGTTTTTTCTCCTTTACAATTTCAATATTTATTTTTGTTTTTTTAAGCCGTTCCAGATGAGGTCGTTGATGTGAATTGCGGAATATCGTTTGCGCTGACGGCAGTGATGGACATCGCACCGGTTTCCCCGATGGGCAGGCTGAACGATTGAATGACATGCTTCTCCACTGGACTTCCCTGCTTGTCCGTCCGCACAATCGATACCAGCCCGTTCTCAATCAGGTGGAACATCTGCTGGCATTGAATGGACACGGACTTGCGCAGAATCGTTTTTCGCTTCAGATTCCATGTTGCCAGATCCACGCACTGCTGCACATTCCAAAAGGTGGCGTCCTCCAGCTTGTATAGCTTTCTCCCGATGATGTTGATATTCGTATCGCTTGCAGGATCATAGTTCTCCGATGAAGCCCACACAATCTCCCCAGAGTTCCCTTCCCCGATAACCAGCACTTGATTGTATACCTCACTGTTCTTTTGCGTCTCCGATATGCTGAACAACAGGCTGTTGTTGGGAGTAAAGCTCCAAAGCACGGCTTTTTCTCCGTCAAAAATATCCTCCTGCGTGGCATCAACCCGCAACGCTCCGGTTTGGTCGTATCCAATGATGCCTGCAATCAAATCATTTAATGTGAGAATCAGATTACCGAACGTGCCACCGGGTGGTTCCCTGATGGAATATGGGGTTTGCAGCATCGGAATATCCGAGGTAATGGAACCATCGCTGTTGGTTGCCGAATATGTTTTGTCATCGTAAAAATCCGTAAATACCGGAGCGGTGCTGTCAATTTGCAGTTGCGGATCGGTTGCAGCGGAAGTCAAGTCAATTTTGGAGAAGGTCAGAATTTTTTTGATTTCATCGAAAATATTCTGATTTTCCGGCACAGCATAATTTCCTTCCAATGTTCCGAACAAGCTGCCATTGAGGTAGTTCCATTTATCTACCAGCGGATATGTGACCGTTCGGGAATCGGGCTGAAAGATGGACTGTGGGTCTTTGATGTAGAATACACCCTGCGGCAGATAAAAGTCGGTTCCGTCCGGCAACACCAATCCCATCAGGAGCCTTACCTGCTGCCCAAACCAGATTTTGTTGATGTTGTAGTCGAACGCATCGTCCAGATTGGCAAGTGTTACAGTGGCTTTTCTGCGCTCACCGTTCTGCAAGGACACGTTCAATGTCCCTCCTTGAATAAAGGCACGGGAATCATGGGTTGTCATATAGCCCCGCTTGAAGGTATTTCCAAGCGAAAACGCCACGGAACCGTCCGGCTGGAGGAATTCCAGCTTTGATAGCTTCTGAAATCCTTTCCCGCTTTTTAGTGCTTGGAGATACTGTGCGTACCGATTTGTCAATGTGCTTCTCCCTCCAGTCACGAAAAATCAATTTTCTGCCACACAATGGCGTTGCGCCATGAGTTGAAGATCACGGCAACCCAGACCGCATCTCCAACCGCCACATCTGCAACGTCAGGAGTGTACGGCAGCCACATTGTATTCGCATCCCCTGCGATTTTTACAAGGCATCCGGTCACTCCAAGGACAGTGCTTGGCACAGATACTACCGTGGCTTTGTATACACGAAAGCAGGACTTGAAGTCGGAATCATTCTTGATAATATCCAGAATGATGGGCTTGAGCGCGCGCTTGAGTTGATCGCTGTCATCCAGAATAGACATATCTGTTCCCTCCTTTTCAGCTCTGCGTTTGAATCGATACATACAGGCGGCCATCGTCCAACACAAATTCGGGCTGCTCATACGAGCTGTCAGTGACGGCGCTCAATACAATTGCGTCAACCGGCGTATCGGACGTGTTCTGTGTGACCGAAAACTGTGTTGCCGTATATCCCTCCGGATACTGCGCCATTAACAGGCCGGTATCCAGGTCTACATACAGTCTGACGGCCAGAATACCGCTGTTGTCTATCAGCACCCATCCGTCATCTGTCGGGAGCTGTATCAGGGATACCCCCGTACAGTCTCCGTTCTCTTCCCATGAAAGTGAAACCGTAACATGTTGGGCAGTAGACTTTTCATTGATGGTCTGTGTAATCGGGGCGGAAATCTGAATCATATACAGGTTTCCCTTCATATCCTTCAGGAAAAACTGATTCCGGCTTGCAGAGGCAGCAAACAGTTCCTCCATCTCCTGCGCGGTATCGGCATATCGGTTGGTATAGGGATTGACATTGGACAGCAAAGTTTGCAGGGTTCCGCTCCGCCCCATTCTGGTTGCCGGCTGCGGCAGTCGGTACCGCGTGAAGTTGGTTTGAAAATTTGGCGAGTTGTTGTTGCTGACTGCTCCGCTGGAAATATTGTTCGAGAATCGCCAATATCTCACGACATGATACGCATTCGGATTTTCCGTGTCTTGTGAGGCTTCGAGCAGGATATATGCCTTGGAAACGCGGCAGGTACTCTCGGACGCAATCGGAGCTGAATAGGTACCATCCTCCACATTGTACATGATATAGCGATATTCCTGCCCTGTAATCCATCCATAATCCCGCAGCTTGGAAACATCCGCCGGAACCGAGAATAGTTTTTCCAACGTTCCGTCGTTCAGATTTTCACGGTACAGGTCCGCGCTCAAATTGTCCGGCGCAACATTACCCGCGTCCAATGTATTCCAGTCAAAATGCGTCAGCAGCAGGGTTGTTCCATCCTCCCAATCCGGCGGTACATAGTTGTAGTTATACAGCACATTTGAGTTCTTGGAAAATGTCAGCCAACGGCAGAACTGCGCTCCATACAAGGTCACTGTAGCAATTTCCGGAAGATCCGCCGGCGTAAGTGTCGGAGATAATGCCGATAGTTTAGAGTCTCCATTTGAAAAATATCCGATAAGATTTACATTTGAACCGGGCTCGCCTCTGATGGAAATGACAGCGTCTACCTGTGCATTTTGTTCCAACAAAACGTCTGTTTCGATCAAATCCAGAATACTCATAGTGGCTTCGTAAAACTCAACGTCGGTGCCGCCTGACGAAGCTCTTTTGGCAATTGAAAGGGATATTTCTGCCCCATTCATCATCAAGCGAATGGCATTTGCCGAATGACTGCTGTCTCCCTTTCCATACAGGAAAAGTAACGAACCCGATTCCTCAATGATATATTTCCACGTCTCCAAACTCATCGTGCCATATGCAAACGATGTTCCAGTCGGTGAAAACTCAACATAAGCTGTGTCACCGGTGTTATATTCATGCACAAGATTGTAATTGTTTCCGTTACTTCTGAATGCATTTATGCCGGAAGGAAGCGATACCAAAAGAATTTCCCCGCTCGGAGAAATGGAAGCGCCTCTGACCATGCCAAGGCTGGTTGAGGATTCTCCGACTTTTGTTCCGGTTGGAGTGTATACCTGAATACTTCCGTATGTACCAACCAACACAATATTTCCGGTTGAAGAATTGAAAAATGCATCGCTCAAATTATCTTCAGTTGTAATATTGATACTGGTCTGTGTCCAGTTTGTAATGGATGCGTTATTGATTGAGAATACAACAGACTTTCTCGAATTGGTGGATGCATCAAACGCAAACGAAAGCATCTTGCTGTCATCTGAATTGAATCGGATTCGTCCCTGCCAACGTCCTGCGTACTGATATGTATCGCCCAAATATTCGCTGGAAGGCCAAAGCGATGCATTTACTTTCCATACAGTTAATAAATTCCTTGAGGTACATACCAACAGTGAGCCGTCATTGCTGAAAGAAACACCGCGGCTCTGTTCAATAGATGGCGATAACGATGTAATCAAGCTAAAATTGAGAGTATATCCATGGTGCGAGATGGCGTACAGTTGAATCTGGGTTGCAAGTGTTTCACTGTCGTACATAAGAACTGCAAGACATCTGTTATCCGGTGAAAAGGCAGCATCCGTCACAAGAAACGGAAGGTTGATGTCGGCGTCCACACTGAAAATCATGCTTGCGTACGTCACATAAGCGCCGGATTCAGATCCTGATGCCCTTGGTCCATATACAAACTCATATTCACCATTGGGGCTGAATCGAAATAATGTGATTCCTTGCGGTACAACTGAATATTGTTTGTTGATTAAATTAACAAGACCGTTGGTATTGATGCTTCCCTTCCATGCAAAACCATATGACGGCTCAATGGCTCCGTTCTCCGGCATATTCCACGTTACCGAGGCACTTTCTCCCAAACTCAACCCATTATCAGTATAGTTGATACTGCCCTCGGCAGTTCCGGGGATACTGGAATAATCGGCAAATTGGTTCCACTCCAACAGATTGGATACTTTATCCGAACAATCAATTGAGAGACCGCCGCTTGTCTCGGCATCTGTGTAAGATACCGTAAATTCCTGCCAAATATCCGGCGTGACAACGCCACTGGAGGTTTCCACAATGCAGTTGATTGCGTATGTACTCCCGCTCTGCATCCCGTCGGTAGTGTAGGAAAGCACGCTGGTATTGATCTCACCGGTATCATCAATCATCACTCTTGTGCCGTTCACCACACTTGCAAATTGCCAGCGCACCCAATTGATCGGGTCACCCTGCGCCTGCGTATAAGACGCGGTAAAGGTTTGGCTGATGGTTGCCACCGGCTTCACAAAATCAGTAATGGTAAGGCTTGGAGCTGTTCTGGTGATAAAATGCGAAGGCGAATACTGCTCCACAAAGTTGTTCTGCCCACTTCCCCAATACTGCGTGATTTTGAGCAAATAGGAATTGCCATCGGTAAGCCCCCATGAACTCCAAGTCGCGCCAGAAGGCTCATAGGAATAGAATGCGGGATTGCCCTGCGCATCCGTACTGTATTGCTGGCCGCTTGCAATGTATCCGGTATCATGAACCTGTGTGTTCGAATCGTCTACATCCAATATCTGAATCCGAAAGCCGGTCATAGGGGAATTTCCGTTGATCTGCCATGTGACACTGACAAGGCTGCTCGCGGCAACCACGCCGCCTCCGATTCCGGCAAAAGAGGACGGTGTGATATTGGATGGTTGAAACAATGCCATAGCTCAAATTCCTTTCTTCGTTTCAGACGAGGGACATTCCCTCAACGATTTCCAATAATGTATGCGTTTCCGCTGTCCGGGCAGGAACCGGAATGCCATTGATGTAATATTGTCGGTTATCTTGATTGTGACTGTCCGTAACATTCCCGCCCTGATAGGTATAAACCATTCCGACGCTTGGGGGCGGGATGATGGGCTTGATCATTTCCATCATTGCGCGCTCGACTGCCGCCTGCGTTTCCGCGTATGGAATCGGGCGCAGAATCTGCTCGGTCAGCCACGGGGGCAGCACCAGTTCGTCCTTTTCGGTGGCTTTGATACCGCCTACACCTTTCAGGATTCCACCGTTATCATAAACCGGTACGCCATCCTTCAGGACAGGCTTTTCAAGATCAACCCCGGTAGCTTGAAGGAATACTTCCTTGATTTTTTCGATGCTTTCTTCCGGGAGGCCGGCCTTTTCCCAAGTATCCAGAATGTCAAGGATACTTTGATTGGTTGCTTTTTCGCTTTCCAATTCCATATAAATTTCTTCAAAGGCGGCCTCCTCCGCGTTTTCCAGAACATCCTTGCTCACCTCCCTGTTGACTTGAAGTTCAAACTGACCTGTCTCTGCATTCACAACACGTGCGATTTGCACTTCCCCATTGGCTTTGTTGAGCAAATCCTGTCTGGCTTGCTCAATTTCTAAAACCTTCTGGCTTTCGCTGCGCAGCTCCTTCATTTTGCTTACGATTTCATCGTATTCATCGGAAACATGTTCAATGGAGTTTTCCCACTTGACGGTATCCTCGACCGGTTTATCGGTTTCTTCTGATACTTCCTTTATGCTTTCCAGAAATTCTTCATATAGCGCCTGAATCTGTTCAGGTGTTCCGTTCGCTACGATATTCCGCTGCTCTTTGGAAAGCCATTCTGTAAACACGTCCGATTCCTTATCCCCATACAGAAATTTCATGGCATCGGAATAAGTGGAACCTTCTCCAGTTAATTCATTGATAGCCGCCTGTACTTGATCAGTCAGATATTCGCGGTCAGTATCGGAAATTTCCGTATCATTTTGGATAGTCTCTAACAGCCCGTTAAAAAGATCCAACCATTCTTTCGGGGTATAGCCGCCTTCAAGATAATTTGACATTTTCAGCCCTGTATTTCCTGAAGAAAGACCAACCGCTGCTGAAAGGGCGCCGGTTAAGTTATCAAACCAATTATCTCCAAAAAAAATATCTGCGAAAATTTTATCATTCGTGGTAAATCCATTTTCTTTGAGATAATTCAAAAGTCTTTTTTCGCCGCCATATGGGCTATTTTCTTCCAAAAAAGTCCATTGATAAATCTCTTTGTTCAGGTACTGTTCGGACTTCACAGCAGCATCTGCGTTTTCCTTACTGAACTCCGCGACCTGTGATTGAATTTCCTTCAGTTTAATTTGATCCAGTTTTTCAATCTGGTCATCCAGACTTCCGTTAATGAGGTCCAGAGAACCTGCATATTCTTTGTTGTCCTCAATTAAGTCATCTTGAATTTTTTTCAGGCTTTCCAGCGCGGATTCTCTCTCAGCTTCCGTGGCGTTCCCGCTTTCCAGAACATCCCGGTAGTTGGTAATGGACTCGGACAGATCATCGTACTTCTGCTTGGTATTGCCCAACGCGGTATCCAGTTCGGCCAAAGCATCTGCACCTTCGCTGATTGTCTCCTGTCTCGCGAGCTTGGCACCCTCGATCGCGCCATCGACCAAGGTGATCACCGCTAATATCGCGCCGATGACGCCAAGCATAGTATTCAGTGCCATGCCTGCGGTTTTCGCGTTCATCGCCACGCCTTTGATCGCAGCTCCCAGCGCCTTAAAATGCGCCGCCAGACTGATCCATGTCTTGGCCGCGATATACGGCGCAATCGCAGCAATGATAGACCGCACAATTGTATCGATTCCACCAAGCGCGGCCACAATGTCCAACAGCCGTGAACCCATGTCCAC
>OLXT01000849.1_pt1 | contig 11693 bp, 8 predicted proteins | sample 1673931 | NCBI WGS metagenome assembly OLXT01 (sample SAMEA103958134, study PRJEB25191) | human gut metagenome | reverse complement strand
GAGAAGCTGTCTGACAGCTCAAGATAATCGAGCATACGCTTTACAAGCTCCGGTGAAGCATCGTATGAAAACTCGGCTCTTACCGGCATCAGCTTCTTTCTCTTGCGGCACAGTTCTTCCATTACGTTTCTGAAGTCCATATCGTGATCGTAAAGAGCCTCGTTCACGTCAATGTCGGCATTTCTCGTGACACGCATGATACAGCGGTTTTCAACGAAGAAATTCGGGAACAGGGTATCAATGTAATGCAGTATCACATCCTCAGCCAGAACATATCTCAGATTCTGACCGGGAAGGAAAATAACACGGGGGAAATCCCTGTCGCATTCCGCACTCAATATTCCAACAAGCTGCTTTTTCTTTTCCTCGTTTTTGCTTTTGAGCAGAGTGCCGATATATATCGCTCTGTTTTTTAAGAACGGGAACGGGTGGTTCTTGTCTATAATGCTCGGAGAAAGTAAAGGGAGAATTTCTCTTTCGAAATACAGCCTTAAGAACAGCTTATCGTCGCCCTTAAGATCGGCGGGCTTTTTAAGTTCGGCATACTCACTGAGCTTTGCCGAAACCTCTGAAAAGGCACAGTCCTTAATATAGAGCAGATCCTTTACCCTGCGTGCGATTTCCTTAAGCTGTCTTGCGGCAGTCATACCCGTCTTGTTCTCGCACTTGCTAGGGTCTACCAGATCCTGATCGTACAGTGAACCGACACGGACCATAAAGAATTCGTCAAGGTTGCTTGTGAATATTGATATAAACCTCATTCTCTCAAAGAGCGGAACATTTACGTCCTGCGCTTCTTCAAGTACACGCTGATTGAATTTCAGCCACGATAATTCACGGTTATCATAAACGTTGCTGTCTGTCATAAATTACCTCTTTTAATGGATTAAATACGGTCTGAAGATGTAAAGGGAATGTAAAATATCCCGTAATATGAATATAACCGCCCGCTTTCACGGGCAGTTATTGTTCGTTCTTTACTTGTTTGCCTGTTCAAGCGACGCTCTTATAAAGTCCTTGAATAAGGGGTGTGATCTGTTGGGACGTGACTTGAATTCGGGGTGGAACTGGCAGGCGGTGAACCACGGGTGGTCCGGCAGCTCGACGATCTCGACGAGCCGTCCGTCCGGGGACAGTCCGGTCGGAACCAGTCCGGCGGCGACGAACGCATCGCGGAAGTCGTTGCAGAATTCATAGCGGTGGCGGTGACGCTCGGAGATCTCTGTTTTTCCATAGAGCGCCGCTGCGCGGCTGCCCTCTGACAGCACGCACGGATATGCGCCGAGGCGCATCGTGCCGCCCTTCTGGGTGATGGACTTCTGTTCGGGCATGATATCAATGACGGGATGCTTGGTAAACTCGTCGAATTCCGCCGAGTGCGCATCCTCCCAGCCCAGCACGTGCCGCGCGAACTCGATCACGGCGATCTGCATACCGAGGCAGATGCCGAAATAGGGGATCTTATGCGTGCGGGCGTACTGTGCGGCGACGATCATGCCCTCAATGCCGCGGTCGCCGAAGCCGCCGGGCACGAGAATGCCCGCGCAGCCGCCGAGGACAGCTTCCGCATTTTCCTGCGTGAGCTTTGACGAGTCGATCCAGCGGATATCGACGATCACGTTATTCGCCGTACCCGCGTGGAACAGCGATTCCTCGACGGACAGATACGCGTCGTGCAGCTCCGTATATTTGCCGACCAGCGCGATGGACACATGGCGGTTGGCCGTCTTGATGCGCGCGACCATCTCGCTCCACGCGGTCAGGTCCGGCGCGCCGCAGGCAAGCTCCAGCTTGCGGCAGACGACGTTTGCAAGGCCCTCGCGTTCGAGCAGCAGCGGCACCTCATAGAGCGTCGAGGCCGTCGTGTTCGGAATGACGCAGTCCGGCTCCATGTTGCAGAACAGGGCGATTTTGCGGCAGATGTCCTCCGTCATGGGCTGGTTCGTGCGGCAGACGAGGATATCCGGCTGGATGCCGATGGACAGCAGCTCCTTGACGGAGTGCTGTGTGGGCTTGCTCTTAAGCTCGCCCGAGCCGGGAATTTCGACGATCATGGGCACATGGATGAACAGGACGTTTTTCTTCCCCTGCTCGGCAGCCACCTGCCGGATGGCCTCGAGGAACGGCTGTGACTCGATATCGCCGACCGTGCCGCCGATCTCGGTGATGAGCACGTCGGATGTTCCGTTGTCCATCTGGTAGATGCGGGACTTGATCTCGTCCGTAATATGCGGGATGATCTGCACGGTGCGGCCCAGATAGCCGCCCTCGCGCTCGCGGCACAGAACGCTCCAATAGACCTTGCCCGCCGAGACGGAGCAGCCCGCCGTCAGACTCTCGTCCGTGAAGCGCTCGTAATGGCCGAGATCAAGGTCCGTTTCCGCGCCATCGTCGGTGACGAAGACCTCGCCGTGCTGATACGGACTCATCGTGCCGGGGTCAACGTTCAGATACGGGTCAAATTTCTGGTTCTGCACGCGCAGACCGCGCTGCTTCAAGAGCCTGCCGAGCGATGCGGCGCAGATACCCTTGCCAAGGCCGGACACGACACCGCCGGTGATAAAAATATACTTCATCCTGTATGCCTCCAACTCCCAGTTTCTGCGAAAAACAAAATACGGACGGTATTGTACCGCTGCACGCGCAAAACGTCAAGAATGAAACTTTTACGAAGATAAAACGCGGGAAAACGCGGCTTCTTGTGGAGCCAGCCGAAATTTCCGCGAGCTTGTATTTTTTTCTTGCGCCACGCATCAGGCTATGCTATACTGGGTCTGTACCCACCGCCGGAGGCGTCCGCCTCCGGCGGGCTGTTTTTTATGCTTGTCCGCATATTGCGGACAGTGCAAAGCCCCGCCTGTCTTATGACAGACGGGGCGCTTTTGCAGGTTTTCAATGCGTTTCGTTGTATTTACGGATGCCGAGGGCCAGAAGGTCCATGGCGCGCTCCAGATCCTCCTGCTTGAGGACGTAGGCGATGCGGATTTCGTTGCGGCCCTTGCCGGGCGTGGCGTAGAAGGGCTCTCCGGCGGAGAACATGACGGTGTCGCCGTGGTCTTCAAACTCCTGCAGCAGCCAGAGCTGGAATTTCTCCGCGTCGTCGACCGGCAGCGCGGCCATGAGATAAAACGCGCCGCGCGGGCACTCGCAGATAACGCCGGGGATCTCGTGCAGCTTGCGCACGACGGTATCCCGGCGGCGCTTGTATTCCTGCCGCACCTGCTCGAAATATTCCGGCCCGACGGAGTAGAGTGCCGCCGCTGCGATCTGGTCGAGCGTCGCGACCGACAGCCGCGCCTGACAGTATTTGAGGGCGTTGGCCATAAACTCCCGGTTGCGGCTGATGAGGCAGCCGATGCGTGCGCCGCAGGCGGAAAAGCGCTTGGAGACGGAATCGATGAGGATCAGGTTTTCCTGTCCGTAGTCAAACTTGCCGAACGAATGCAGCGGCTCGCCGTCGTAGGTAAACTCGCGGTAGACCTCGTCGGCCACGAGATACAGATCGTGCGCCACGGCCACATCGAGCAGCATTTTCATCTGCGCCTCCGTGAGACACGTGCCGGTGGGGTTGCCGGGATTGGTGATCATGATGGCCTTCGTCTTCGGCGTGATGCAGGCTTCAATGCGCGCACGGTCAGCGTAGAAATAGCCCTCCTCCGGCTTCGTGTGCAGGGGGTGGATGACGCCGCCTGCGGTCGTGATGAACGTGTGATAGTTCGGGTAGAACGGCTCGGGGACAATGACCTCGTCGCCGTCGTCCAGCAGGCAGTTTGCCGCGATCTGCAGCGCTTCGCTGCCGCCGGTGGTGATGAGGATGTCGGACTCGTTCAGCTGCACGCCGATATTGCGGTAATATCGCTCGATCGCTTCGATCAGCTCCGGGATGCCGGGCGAGGCCGCATAGGCCAGAACCGGCGTGCGGAAATTGTGGATCGCGTCGTACAGTGCGTCCGGCGTGTGGATATCGGGCTGGCCGATATTCAGATGATAGATTTTCTTGCCGGCTGCCGCTGCTGCTACTGCGTAGGGATGGAATTTGCGCATGGGGGACTGCCCGCATGCAAGTGCTTTGCTGGACAACTTCATAAGAATACCTCCTGTACCCGTATTTTCCGGGATGTCCACCCCGGTTCCTGCACATGCCGTGCATGAAAATTTTATTCATCATACCATATTCCAGGCAAAAAAACAACGGGAACCTCGGCACCGCAGGAAGTTTTTCTGCAGTGCCGCCCAAAATCCATACTATTGGTATGGATGCTTTCCGTCCGAATCATATGAATTGTGTGTTTCATTCCGGCGCGGTATCTGATACGATAGAGGCATCGGGAGGGATGGATATGCAGATCAGACTTGCGGAAAATATCCGCGCGCTGCGCAGGCAGCACAGATTCACGCAGGAGCAGCTGGCCGAAAGCCTGGGCGTGACGCCCGGCGCGGTCTATAAGTGGGAGGCGGGGCTTTCCCAGCCGGAGCTGGCGATCATCGTCGAGCTGGCCGACCTGTTTCAGGTATCCATGGACGTGCTCATTGGATATGAGCTTCGAAACAACGACAGAGAAAGCGTCATTGAACGATTAAAGCAGTATGTTCATGACAGAGATCATGTTCATGGCAGCGATCCCGTTGATGCGATATCCGATGTAGAAAAAGCGCTGCAGCGGTATCCGAACTGCTTTGAGATCGTCTATCGCAGCGCAAGGATCTACCGTGTAAAGGGGCTGTATCTGAAAAACCCCGCTTATTCCGAAAGAGCAATTTCTCTGTATCGCCATGCCTGCCTGCTGATCGGGCAGAATACTGACCCTGAGATCAGCGAGGTATCCATTCATTTGGAAATGGCGCAGGTGTATATTTCCCTTGGACAGACCGAAAAAGGTCTGGAGATCCTGAAGAAGAACAATCCCTGCCGGCTCAATCATCCGAAGATCGGGGAGGTGCTTGCATCTTCCTGTAATGACGCAAAAGGAGCGCTTCCGTATCTTTCGGCCGCACTGCTGGATCTGACCGTCACCCATATGCAGATCGTCATGGGCTATCTCAATCTATATTGCAAGCAGAGGGACTATGAAAACGCGCTGCTTTTACTGGATTGGGCATTGGCGTTTTATCCAGGGCTGAAGTGTCCGCAGAAGCGAAGCTATCTGGACAAGAGCGAAGCAGCCCTTTGGGCGGTCCGCGCGGATGTGCTCTGGCGTTTGGAGCAAAAGGAGGATGCTGCGGACAGTCTCAGAAAAGCGAAGGTCGCCGCGACTGCCTTTGACCGGGAGCCGAATTACGATGCACGGAATATCCGGTTTGTTTCCGCAGCAGAAGCCGCAACAGCCTATGATGACATGGGCAGTACCGCCATGGATGTCATTGATACGATTCTTGCGGACAGCGATGAACCAATGCTGCTCACACGATGGATGAGGATTCAGAATGAAGAATAAACGCAGAGAATATACGGCACAATTTTATAAAAAGAATCATATCGCATTTGCGGCCGCGCTCCTTTCGTCCCTGCTCACCTCCGCGCTGAACCTTTATATCGCGTGGGTTCTCCAGCAAATGATCGACGCTGTGTCCGGCGTCCCCGGCTCCTTTGCATTGTCTGCTCTGCTTTGGTTCGTTCTCAGCGTCATTGCAGCGATCATCTTACTGAAGACTGCGAGTTACTTTTCCAAGCCGTGCTTTATGGAAAAAGCGATGAAGCAATATAAGAATTACGCATTCTGTAAGCTGACAAGAAAAAGCATCTCGGCCTTTGGTGCTGAAAATACCGCGAATTACATATCTGCGTTCTCCAATGATGCGGCAACGATTGAAAACAGCTATCTGGATGCGCAATTCAATATTCTGTTCTCGCTTGTCATGCTGCTCGGCGCTCTCATCATGATGATCGCATACAGTCCGATGATGACCGTCGTTGCCTGCCTGTTCTTTGTTCTGCCCATAGGCGCTTCCTATATCACTGGCAATCGCATCGAAAAAGCAGAGCGAAAAATATCCGAGAAAAACAGTGAATTAACAGCTACTTTAAAGGACAGCTTAAGCGGGTTTGCGGTGATCAAAAGTTTCAGAGCAGAAACCGCAATTTTCAAAATTTTTTCAAAGAACAATGCTGAAGTGGAACAGGCAAAATGCGAGAAGCGAAAGCAGGTAACGGTCGTCAGCACGTTGGCCGGAGCAGCCGGAGTCACCGCACAGCTCGGGACATTTTTAGTCGGAGCGTGGCTTGCTCTGTCCGGCCGGGGGATCACACCGGGTGTATTGATCCTTTTTGTTGACTTGACTGCGTATGTAATAACCCCCATTCGCGAATTGCCGGAACAGCTTGCATCCCGAAAGGCGGCAGCTGCACTGATCGATAAGCTTGCTGATTCCCTGGAAGATCATGTCCGGGACGAAGGTTCTCTCGTTCCGAAGCAGTTGAATTGCGGGATCACATTGGAACATATGACCTTTGGTTATGAAGTAGGCTGTGACATTCTGCATGATATCAATACCACTTTTGATGCAGGAAAGAAATATGCTATTGTGGGCGCATCCGGCAGTGGGAAATCCACGCTTCTGAATCTGCTTATGGCAAGCCACGGGAATTACTCCGGGAAGATCTGTTACGATGGGCATGAAGTGAAAAAGATCAGCAGCGAATCGTTATATGACATTGTTTCTATGATCCAGCAGAATGTCTTTGTTTTTAACGCTTCGATCCGGAATAATATCACAATGTTCCGTGAGTTCCCAACGGCAGAGGTGGATCGGGCCATCGAGCTCTCCGGTTTGTCGACGCTGATCGCCGAGCGCGGGGAGGATTATCTGTGCGGCGAAAACGGCAGCGGGCTGTCGGGCGGGGAGAAGCAGCGCATCTCCATCGCGCGGAGTCTTCTGAAGCATGCCTCCGTCCTGCTGGCCGACGAGGCGACTGCCGCGCTCGACGCGCAGACGGCGCATCAGGTCACGGACGATATCCTGTCCCTGTCCGGCGTCACACGCATTGTCGTCACGCACACGCTGGAGCAGGCGGCGCTGCGCCGCTATGACGGCATTCTCGTCCTGAAGGACGGCCGCATCGCAGAGTCCGGCTCCTTCGACGAGCTGATGGAACAGAAGGGCTATTTCTACGCGCTGTATACGGTGTCGCAGTAAGCTTTACGCACGAAAAGGCTCCCCTTGCGCGCAAGGGGAGCCTTTTCGTGCGTTCAGACTGATCTTGGTCATCTCAAACCGTTTCGGAATAGCTGCCGAGGTAGCAGACGTGCTCGCAGACGGATTCCAGCTCGTCGAGGAGCTTCGGAAGCTCCGGCGAGTAGACGGAGGCTTCGAGATCGAAGTAGAACCGGAACGTGTCGTCCGAGCCTGGAATGGGGCGGCTTTCCAGCTTTGTCAGGTTGATGCCCCGGCCATAGATGCGGGCCAGCACCTGATAGAGGCTGCCGGGTTCGTTGGAGAGCGTGACGAGCAGGCTCGTCCGGTCGGCGCCGGGGTAGACCTCGGGCTTGGCCGCGATACAGATGAAGCGGGTGTAGTTGCCATGCTCGTTCTGCACGCGCTCCTGCAGCGGCTGCAGGCCGTAAATTTCCGCGCAAGCGGGCGAGGCGATGGCGGCGAGATCGCGCCGTCCCGCTCCGGCGACCATGCGGGCTGCCGCCGCCGTGTTTTCGCAGCGGGTCACGGTCACGTTCGGCAGCTGCTTCAAAAATTCGGAGCACTGCTCCAGCGCCTGTCCGTGCGAGACGACCTCGCGAATTTCGGACAGCTTTACGCCCGGCAGGGCCAGCAGACTGTGATCTACGCGCAGGCGGACGCTGCGGACGATGGAGAAATTGTGCTTCTGCATAAGGTCGTACACCGCGTTGACCGAGCCTGCCGTGCTGTTTTCCAGCGGCAGAACGCCGTACTGGCACAGGCCCTGCTCGATGGCGGAGAAGACCTTGTCAAATGTCGCGCAGAAAAACACACTCGGGTGCTGGAACAGCTTGTCGCAGGCCTGCTGCGAATACGCGCCCTCAACGCCCTGGCAGGCGACGGCCGCTGTGGGCGGGAACAGCTGCGGCGTCTGCTCCAGCGCCGCTTTGAGAAGCGCCGGAAGCGCCGTTTTTTCATCCAGCAGATCGCGCTGGTAGCTGCGGCTGAGGGAGAACAGCAGCCGGTAGAGGCTCACGGTCTCCTCCTGCAGATCCTCCGGCGCGGCCTTTACGATCTGCGCCAGCTTCTCGCGTTCCCGCCCAGCGTCCAGAACCGGCAGGCCGTGCGCTTTTTTATATGATGCGATCCCCGCAGCCGTCTGCATCCGCTTGGCAAACAGACGCAGAAGCTCCGCGTCGATCCGGTCGATCTGTGACCTGTAATCAGAAAGTTCCATAGCGATATCCATCCTTTCAGAAAATACAAACAAAAAACGCGGCACAGCGTAATCTGTGCCGCGTTGCGAACCTGACTTCGTTTCTGCGCATCACAAATTACCCTTACTGCAAGCCAGTAAAGGTAAAGAGAAACGCGAACATGGCGGAAACGTACATCATAACGACCTCATTTCGAAGATGGCATCATGGTAGCAGAACGGGACTGGAATGTCAAGCCCTTGCGCGCAGCTTTTCCAGAAGCGCGGTAAAATAGTCCGGCAGCTCACAGCAGACGGTTACGAGCTGTCCTGTGCGCGGGTGCACAAAGCGGAGTTCCTTTGCGTGCAGGCATTGGCTGTCCTGCCCCAGCTCGGGCTTTTTATGGCCGTAGACCATATCGCCCAGGATCGGGTGGCCGCGGTAGGCCATGTGGACGCGGATCTGGTGCGTCCGGCCCGTTTCCAGCTTGCACTCGACGAGCGTATAGCCGGAAAAGCGCTCCAACACGCGCCAGTGCGTCACGGCGCTGCGGCTGTTTTTCTCCGTGACGGCCATTTTCTTGCGGTCGGCCGGGTGGCGGCCGATGGGCGCATCGATGGTGCCGGAATCGTCTTTGATCTTGCCGCAGACGATGCACACATACGTCCGGGCCAGACTGTGATCCTTCAGCTGTGCGGCCAGCGCGGCGTGCGCAAAGTCATTCTTGGCCGCAATGATGAGGCCGGACGTGTCCTTATCGATGCGGTGGACGATGCCGGGGCGCTTTTCCCCGCCGATGCCGGACAGGGAGTCGCCGCAGTGGGCCAGCAGCGCGTTGACGAGCGTGCCGTCCGCGTGACCGGGGGCCGGGTGGACGACAAGCCCCTTGGGCTTGTTCACGACGATCACGTCCGCGTCCTCATAGCAGACCTCCAGAGGAATGTCCTGCGCCGCGATGGGCGCTTCGCGCACCTCCGGAATTTCCAGCTCCAGCGCCGTCCCGGCGGGGAGCTTTTCGTTCTTTTTGACGGGCTTTCCGGCCTGCGTGACCGCACCCTGCTCGATCAGGCGCTGGGCCTGGCTGCGGGTCAGCTCCGGCACGAGGCGGCTGAGCGCGCTGTCGAGCCGTTCGCCGTCTCTGTCAATCGTCAGCGTCATGCGGTTTCTTCTGCTCCTTCGGCTTGTCGGCCAGCAGCTCCTTATCCTTCGTCAGAATATAGATCACAAGGACCAGCGCGCCGAATGTGATGAACAGATCCGCCACGTTGAACGTGGAGAACCACGGGATGCAGATCATGTCAATGACAAGGCCGGTGGAAATGCGGTCGATGAAATTGCCGATCGCGCCGCCGGTGATGGCCGCGATGCACCACAGCTCCGGCGTCTTTTTGAACCATTTTTTCACGAGCACGTAGATCACGACCGCGAGATACACCGCCGTCATGACCACGAACAGCCACCGCGCGCCGCGCAGAAGGCTCAGCGCCATGCCGTCGTTCGTGATGTAGTGCAGCTGGAGCCAGCCGGGGATGAGCGTGACGGTCTTCCCCACGAGATTGGCCGCAGCCAGATATTTTGTCAGCCGCGACGATCGCCGCCGTAAACAGCGCAAGCAGCAGATAAAGCAAAGCAGTTCCCCCTTCCGGTAAGTGGGAACATCATACCATATTTCTGTTAATATTGCAACGCCGCAAAACGGCACGCAGGCGCAGCGAAAAGCCCCGCCGCATAAAACCCGCTGTCCCTGCGGAGCAGGCGGCAGCGGGTTTTTCAGCGCTTCAGCGATTGACAACGTTCTGCGGCGTTCCGGCGAGGAAGGCACGGATGTTTTCTGCCGTGGCGTCCATGATCCGCTGGCGGCTCTCCTTCGGGGCCCAGGAGATATGCGGCGTGATGATGCAGTTTTTCGCGGTCAGGAGCGGATTGTCCGGGCGGATCGGCTCTGTGTAGACTACATCCAGCCCGGCGGCAGCCAGCTTGCCGCTGTTCAGTGCGTCGGCGACGTCCTGCTCCACGATCAGCTGGCCACGGGCGTTGTTGATGAGGATCGCGCCATCCTTCATTTTCGCGATGTTCTCTTTATTGATGAGTCCGGTGTTCTCCGGCGTCAGATTGCAGTGCAGCGACACCACGTCCGCCTGCGCAAGCAGCGTATCCAGATCAACGTACTCGCCGATGGCGCGCCCGGCGTCGTTCGGATAGACGTCATATGCCAGAACGTGCATGCCCATCGCCCGCGCGATGCGGCCCTCCGCCTGGCCGATGCGGCCAAAGCCGATGATGCCGATGGTCTTGCCCTCCAGCTCGATAAGCGGATAGTCCCAATAGCACCAGTCGGGATTCGAGGCCCAATTGCCCGCATGGACAGACGCGCTGTGATGGCCGATATGGTGGCAGATCTCCAGCAGAAGGGCGATGGAATACTGGCTGACCGACGCCGTGCCGTAGGCCGGCACGTTCACGACCGGGATGCCCTTTTCCCGCGCGTAGTTGTAATCCACAACGTTATAGCCCGTCGCAAGCACCGCGATCAGCCGGATATTCGGGCACGCGTCGATCGTCGCGCGGGAAATCGGCGTTTTGTTCATGACCACGATCTCCGCGTCGCCGATGCGCTCCGCGATCAGCGGGGACTCGGTGTAGGACGTGCGGTCATAGACCGTCAGCTCGCCAAGCGCGGCCAGCTCTGCCCAGCTCAGATCGCCGGGATTTTCCGTATAACCGTCCAATACTACAAGTTTCATAGCAGCTCTCTCCTGTTTATAATTTGCGTTCCGCGCATACGCGGAATTTCAGATATACCAGTCGCCATCCGGCTGTGGGAGCACCGCCTCGAGCGCCTGCGCGCCGTGTACGCGCGCGATCCACCGGAGGCCGTCCTCCGTCTGCCGCAATACGCCCGCATCCAAAAGTGCCTGCCGAAGCGGCGCGTCCGGAACTGCAGGAACATCCCGTCCCGCTTCCTCCGCAAGCCTGCGGCGGCAGTCCGGGAACGCTTTTTCCAACTCCGGTGACAGATAGAGGGTGTTTTCGGCAAAATAGGCCGGGTACGGGTGACGGCAGCGGCGGTACGGCGTCATGGCAAGCTCGCAGCGGCTTGCGCTGACGCAGGATGCCTGTCCGGGTGCGGCTTCGGCAAAGGCGTCGATGGTGTAGGCAAAGTGAATGTCCCGGACGGCGTCAAACGCGGGAAAGGCCGCATTGGCGAGGCCGTCCGCGTCTGTCACGGCGGAAAGCCTGATCGGCGCCTGCTCCTGCGCAAGGGTATTGACCGCTCCGTCCTCCGTCCAGAACGGCACGACCCGGAACGTCACCCGCCGCCCGGCGACAGGGCGGCCTTTACAGGTCAGCCGCGCCGTATATGCGTTGCCGTAATGGCTCCCG
>OLXT01000836.1_pt1 | contig 11849 bp, 10 predicted proteins | sample 1673931 | NCBI WGS metagenome assembly OLXT01 (sample SAMEA103958134, study PRJEB25191) | human gut metagenome | reverse complement strand
GCATTTTTGTTGCGGATATGTTTTATGATATCAATCATCCTGTGCGACGTGAGCTGCATAGACGATACATTCGTCAGTGCTTGGACAACTTTGCCGATAATCCGAATGTGATTCAATTGACCAGTGCAGAGTTTACCGGTCCTCTACATTTTGTACAGTTCTGGTTGGATGTAATAGCTGAATGGGAGGTGGAAACCGGTAAGAAGGCTAAAGTCGCTTTAAGTACAACGAAAGATGTGCAGGATGCTATTCTTGCTGATCCAAAACGGGCAGCTGTAGTAGATATTATTGATATCCGGTACTGGCATTATAAAACGGATGGCATCTTTGCACCGGAAGGAGGGAAGAATATGGCTCCCCGCCAACATATGCGTAAAATGAAAGTCGGAAAAATCACTTTCACTGAAGCCTACAAGGCTGTCTATGAATATCGTCAGAAATTTCCGGAGAAAGCTGTTACCTTTTATGCACAGAATTATCCGGCGATGGGGTGGGCTGTACTCATGGCCGGCGGTTCATGTCCTGTAATTCCGTGCACAGATAAAGCTTTCCTGAAAGATGCAGCAATCATGGAAGTGGAAGAAACCAATACTGATGATTATAAGAGAATAGTAAAATCTGATATTGGAAGTATCATTTATTCCAAGTCCGGAACAGAAATTCCTGTTCAATTATCGTCCGGAAAGTATAGTCTAAAGTATATTCACCCCAGTTCCGGGAAGGTAACTATGATTGATAAATTACTTAAAATCAACGATGTATACACATTAAAAGTACCAGATAAGAAAGAAGGAATTTATTGGTTCCATAAACTTTAAAACAAAAAATCCCGTTGATCAGTCATCAACGGGATTTTTCTATTTTATAGGTAATTTCTAACAAAAGAGTGTTATAAAACATGATACTTATTTTTTCAACCTACAAACCAGATTTTACCTGTAGTTGAGGTCAAGACTGCTTAGCTTTGCAACATCAAATCAATCGAATTAATGCTATGATGGAACAGACTAATAATTCAACCGAAACTTTACTCGCTTCTTTCCAAGCGGGAAATATGGCAGCTTTTTCGCAGCTATATGATTTGCACATCAACATTCTTTTTAATTACGGATTGAAGTTGACCATTGATAAGGAGTTGCTGAAAGATTGCATTCACGATATTTTCGTAAAGCTCTACACCAAAAAGGATGAATTAGGAACTATTGATAACTTGAAGTCTTATTTATTTATTTCATTAAAAAACAAGTTATGCGATGAACTTCGCAAACGTATGTATATGTCTGATACAACTGCAGAAGAAGTGAATGCAATAGCACCCACAGATGTAGAAGATGATTATATGGAAGAAGAACAACGCCAAAATGAGTTTTCGTTGGTGAAGCGTTTACTAGACCAACTTTCTCCTCGTCAGCGTGAAGCACTTACGTTATATTATATAGAAGAGAAGAAATACGAAGATATTTGCGAGATTATGAATATGAATTATCAGTCTGTACGCAACCTGATGTATCGCGGATTGACAAAGCTGCGTAGTCTGGCAAGTTAATTTTAGTAAAAAGGATAATTAGTTGAGTACATGTACAGGGTAACAGCGTCCTATTTATGTAAACGCTTAAAAAGGATGCAATATGTGCTCTAAGGTAAAGGATTTTTTGACGGATGATGATTTCATCAATTATGCGCTGGGTGTAACACCGGAAGCAGTTTCCCAATGGGAAACTTATTTCATGGAGCATCCGGAACAAATAGCAGATGCAGAAGAAGCCAAAGCAGTATTGCTGGCTCCGGCAGATGTTACCTGCGATTTTTCACTGGTCGATAACCAGAATTTAAAGGATAGAATTGCTAGTAGTATAAAAGATTTTTCGAACATTTTGTAGTTAGATTAGATAGAAGTTAGGTTAGTTAAGGTTAGTAAAAGGATTGACGCAGTCTTTCACAATGGCTTGAGTGATCAAGTATTGTGAGAGACTGCGTTTTTATATTTATCTTATCATATGTATTCTTTTCGAATATCGAAGCCCTTACTAAAACTCACAATCAACACAATGCAACCACCCAATACACCAATTATCATATAGGCTATACGAATATCAAAAGCTTGTGTTATTGCACCGATAAGCAACGGTGCAATCAGTGAGCCTATAAAACTGATGCTCGACAGAATAGTAAGTGCAATGCTAACAGGCGTTTTTGATTTAGCTCCCACAAAGCTGTATAAAGTAGGTACGATACACGAAATTCCCAATCCGACAAGCATAAAGCCTAATGAATTGATAATGACTTTCATGACCATTGAATCAAAAGTATTGCCCAGTAAAGCGGAAATAAAGAAGCCGATACAAATAAGGCTGCCTGCCAATTGCAATACCTTCTTCTTTCCCCAAAGCTGATATGCGTAATTGGTCAGGAAGCGTCCTGCCGCCATAAATACCAGAAAGCCGATCTGCAATGATTTAGGGACATTGACTACCGATTCAAAATATACGGCACTCCAGTCGAACATAGCGCTTTCTACTATCAATGCGAATAATCCTACCAGCCCTAGTTGGAGAAGGAGTATTTCCGGCTTCCGAAATAGCAGACGGAACACATTGGGCGTTTCCACTTCGACCTGAGAAGCTGTTCCGGAGTTTGGAAGTGACTCCTCATCCTCTCGCAAGGTTGCTTCCTGTAGATATTTTCGCCCCGCCAATACAATAAGAAGAATGATAGCAGATATCAGCATATAATGCCAGACGGGAGCAACTCCCAACCATATCATAACAAAACCGATCAATGCGCCGGTACAGGCTCCCAAGCTCCATCCTCCGTGAAAAGTAGCCATAATTGTTTTGCCATACAAACGTTCCACTTCAATGCCTTGCGTATTGAATGATATATCGCATAAATTCCAGAAGACACCGAAACCAAATAGCAGGAAACCCAGCAAATAAACCTCATGAGCCAGTCCCACACAAAGCAAAGAAATAGCATAACCAAGAATGCTGACTTGTACCATCGTACGGCTACCTAGCCTGGAGACGAGATATCCTGCCAAAGGAATGGCCACGAACTTCCCTACAGGAATCATAAATAGAATCAGTCCCCAATAAAAAGCGTAATTGGCTGCAAAAACATCCTTAAAGTCAGGAATACGGCTTGCCCAACTTGCCATGCATAGTCCCTGAGCAAAGAAAAAGGTCAATATGGCAAAACGTATTTTCTCTTTCGGATATGTAAATTGGTTGTTCATGAGTTTCTTATTTTTATGTTCGCAAAGGTATTTAAATTTCGTATTCTGTCTTCTTTACCGATGAAGAAAATCAGCGATTAAGTATTTTCTTTCTGAAAATATGCAGGATTTAGGTGCTTGCTACTACTCTTTTTTGTACTTTTGCAGCCGATTAAAAAAAATCACATACATGAAGACAAGCGAATCTTTATTATCTATAGGTAAATTCATAGCAGAATATTCAGCTCATCTAATGGGAGCGGGAGTGCATACATCACGCGTTGTACGCAACTCCAAGCGTCTGGGAGAAGCCTTTGGCTTAGATGTTAAACTGGGAGTATTTCATAAGAATATTATTCTTACAATCATCGACAAGGAAACGAACGAAGCTTGCAATGAAGTAATAGATATCCCTGCACATCCTATCAGTTTCGAACATAATTCAGAATTAAGCGCCCTCAGCTGGGAAGCAGTGGATCATCATTTGTCGCTGGAAGAACTGAAAGAGAAATACAAAAAGATTATTTCCGCTCCGATGATGCATCCTCTTTTTGTCCTGATATTGGTCGGTTTTGCCAATGCATCATTCTGTAAACTGTTTGGAGGAGACCTGATTTCAATGGGAATTGTTTTTTCTGCCACTCTTACGGGATTATACCTGAAACAACAGATGCAAAAGAAGAAAATGAATCATTATATTATATTCATTGTCTCAGCTTTCGTCGCATCCTTATGTGCTTCTACCGCTTTGATTTTTGATACAACTTCCGAAATAGCTCTGGCAACCAGTGTACTATATCTCGTACCCGGTGTTCCTTTGATCAATGGAGTCATTGATGTCGTCGAGGGATATGTTCTGACAGGATTTGCCCGTTTGACAGAAGCTTCTTTGCTTATTGTCAGTATAGCTATCGGCCTTTCCTTTACATTATTAATGGTAAAAAACAGTTTAATTTAATATGGTAGCACTTGATATTCTTTCTGACGGTTTCTTTGCAGCAATAGCAGGTATCGGATTCGGCGCAATCTCCGATCCTCCTTTGCGTGCTTTCAAGATGATTGCGATATTGGCAGCATTAGGCCATGCGTGTCGTTTCTGCCTGATGACTTACCTAGGCGTAGACATTGCTACAGCTTCTTTATTTGGTGGTTTGGTAATAGGTTTCGGCAGCTTATGGCTGGGAAAGAAAGTCTATTGTCCGATGACAGTACTTTATATTCCGGCATTGCTTCCGATGATTCCCGGAAAGTTTGCCTACAATATGGTTTTCTCGCTTATCATGTGTCTGCAGACAGTGAATAAGCCGGAAATGCATGACAAGTATATAGAAATGCAGGAAATGTTCTTCTCCAATTCTTTGGTAGCAAGTACAGTCATTTTTATGCTGGCAGTAGGAGCAACATTCCCAATGTTTATTTTCCCACGCAGAGCCTTTTCGTTAACAAGACATTAATAAACTACTTTTATGGAGATTTTTTGGAGAACAATAGCATATTATAATTCGGCTACCTGGATTTTACAAATAGTTGTCATTCTGATAGGTATCGTGCTGACTGCATTACTCATCAAGAAACCACGTCCGTGGGTGAAGATGGGAATGAAGCTCTATATGATAGGACTTTATTCATGGATTTCTATTGTATATTACTATATATATTGCGAAGAACGTAGCTATAACGGAGTAATGGCGATGTTTTGGGGAGTAATGGCCATCATTTGGGTATGGGATGCCATTACGGGATATACCACCTTCGAACGTACGCACAAATATGACGTATTGTCCTACGTCTTGTTGGCAATGCCTTTCATATATCCTATGGTATCGTTAGCACGCGGACTTTCTTTCCCGGAAATGACTTCTCCGGTGATGCCTTGTTCCGTAGTTGTATTTACGATTGGTTTATTATTGCTCTTTGCTTACAAAGTAAATATGTTCCTGGTACTTTTCCTCTGTCACTGGTCATTGATAGGGTTGTCCAAAACTTATTTCTTCCAGATTCCCGAAGATTTTCTTTTGGCTAGTGCCACCATTCCGGGTCTGTACCTTTTCTTCAGAGAGTATTTTCTGAACAACCTTCATGCAGACACCAAACCGAAAGCCAAATATATAAACTGGCTTCTGATTACGGTTTGTGTCGGACTGGCTGTATTACTGACAACCACAATGTTTCTGGAACTGGTACCGAAAAACTGATTCGGAACAAAAATATATAAATACATAAAAGGTCGATAGTAACTGAAGTTGCTATCGACCTTTTATGTATTTCTGAATGATCTATTTAATGGCATAGAATAATCGTAAAGCATATTGCATCACCCTGTCCGGTAACCAGCTTTTACTCATCGCGAACAGAACCTGTACTACAGGGCCGACTTTAGTCCGGAACGGAGGATTCTTGCGAGCCACTATTTTACAAATGCTGGAGCCTAGTTTCCGAGGGTGACATCCATTGCGCTCTTCCTTCTCGATTATCTTTAATGAATTCAAAAAGCTCTCCCCATAATCCGAATCCTGTCGGGTCAATTCGGAGATATTACGATTGTCAGTGAATCCGGTATTAAAATCTCCCGGTTCTACCAGACAAACTTTGACATTGAAAGGGTGAACTTCTAATGCCAATGCTTCGCTGTAACCTTCTACTGCAAATTTAGATGCCGAATAAAATCCCTGATAGGGGATACCCATTACTCCACCGATAGAACTGATGTTGATTATTTTACCTTTACGCGCCTTGCGCATATAAGGAAGTACTGCTTTACACATATTGACCACACCAAAGAAGTTAGTGCTCATTTGTATGTCAACTTCCCGTTCGGTAGCTAATTCCAAAGCTCCGCCAATACCCATTCCTGCATTATTTATCAGCACATCAATCCGCCCCTGCTCGGAAATAATCTGTCCAATAGCTTGTTGGATAGATGAAGTATTGGTTACATCTACCACAAGCATTTTTACTTTGCCCATGTTTTCGGATGTTTTACGGCTCGTTCCATAAACAATATGTCCTTGTTCAGACAACATTTGTGAGGTAATCTTTCCGAACCCGGAGGATGCTCCGGTGATAAGTATGATTTGTGATTGCATATTCCTTTCTATTTGCTGCAAAGATAAAGAGAATATCTGAAAGTTTGATTTTTAGAAATCCGTATTCTAGAAAGATTCTTAGAAAGGATCAGTTTACAAAATTTGATTTTCTGAAAAAGATATTCTATCTTCGGAAAAAATAAAAATATGAGAAAGATACTTATGATCAATGTTTTATGCCTGGTTTCATTAACTACATTGCTAGGACAAACAGTAGAAAACAGAATAGCTCCTCCTGTAAACTACATTCGTGAGACATGTGACGAACATTCTTTTACCTCATATCTACGCCAACTGCCTTTACTTCCCAAAGGTAGCAAAGTAGTACTTTACAACGGACAGGAAAAAAGAAATCAAGCTGCCGCATATGCCGTAATAGATATGGAAATAGGTAATCGTGATCTGCAACAATGTGCAGATGCGATTATGCGCTTGCGAGCAGAATATTTGTGGGCACAAAAAAGATATGGAGAAATTAAGTTTAACTTTACCAACGGCTTTCCCGCAGAATACAAGAAATGGGCAGAAGGAAACCGGATTAAAGTAAATGGAAATAACGTGCAGTGGTATACAGCGGGGGGAAAAGATTATTCTTATAAGACTTTCCGCAATTACTTGAATATGGTATTTACGTATGCCGGTACTGCTTCTCTTTCCAAGGAATTGCTGACCATTCCATATATGTCATTGCAACCGGGAGATGTATTTATTAAAGGAGGCTCACCGGGACATGCCGTAATCGTTGTAGATGTGGCAATCCATCCGAAAACAAAAAAGAAAGTTTTTTTATTGGCTCAAAGTTATATGCCTGCCCAACAGATTCACATTTTGGTTAACCCGGCAAACCACAACCTGTCTCCATGGTATGAATTGACTGAAACGGATAGCGGTTACCTTTACACACCTGAATGGACTTTTGAGAAGAAAGAGCTAAAAAGATTCAAATAAAAGATAATCTTACTATGATATCCGATTCGTTCCACCTAGGTAGAACTAAAGGGAGACCTAGGTGGAACGAACTATTTTCTGCATAGCAATCCATCATTAATAATAAGCAAAGTACAATAAGATCAAACAACTATAACCACTTTATCGTTAGCTGATTTTCGAATAAAGTGGTTATAGTCTTAAATAAATATCTATTTCTTCAATATTGTAGTCAACTCTTCCCGCCAGTCAGCCCCATTCTCCGGTTGAAAAGTTTCAAATCCGAGTTCTTTACCTATATGGATATTTGAACTTCCATCATCGACAAACATGGTTTCGGAAGGAATAATATTACAGTCTTTAATCATTAAGTCGAATATCTCCGGTGCCGGTTTAGTGTGTCCTAATTGGTAAGATAAATATAATTTGTCGCAATAATCATTCAAAGGTTTTCTCCTTGACGAAAATTCAGGACTACAGGCCCATGACATAACGAAAGGATTCGTATTACTAAGAAGATATACATGATAGGACTTCCGAAGTTCCAATATATAATCAAGTTTACGCAAATCCACTTCCTTGAAGAAGCCTAGCCATGCCTGCTTGGTTTCTTCCATAGTCAGTTCGCGTCCGCATAGGTCTCCAAGCTGTCTACGAAATTCATCGGCACTCAACTTTCCTTCTTCCAATTCCTGAAATATTCCAGTCTGGTGATATTTGTCTAAACGGGTATCGGCATCCGCCAATCCTATCTTGATAAATGCCTGAACTGCTTTATCGCGATCAATGTCTACAATTACTCCACCAAAATCAAATACAATGTTCTTAATCATGATATACAATTTTAATTTGCTACAAAGATACAGCTTATCTTCTTAATAAACAGCTGGTCACTTCCTTGATCTTTGTCAAAAAAAGCATGAGAACAGGTTGATTGGACTAATGAAATATGATGGTGACACTATCCCGTCGTGATGGTGTCACTATACTCATAGGATAGTGACACTATGAGAGTGGGATAGTGACACCATTTTTGTTGGACTTATGGAAGTACAAATACCAATTTATTTTTTATATTTGCAACTCCAACCATTTGTATGCAAAAATAAAAATAGAGTTATGAATAATCTTCGAATTTTATTATATGTAATTGCACTCTCTTTGGCCGCATGTCATCCAGAAGGAACCAATGTGAATCAAGGATTGGATAAAGCCGCCCAACTGATAGAACAAGACCCGGACACCGCTTCCTTCATTCTCGAGAATATTCGGGCGAATCAAATGAACGAGGCTCAACTGGCAGAGTACAATCTGTTATGTACCCAATTCAATGAAGACAAGAATATTCCTCATTCTTCGGATGAGCAAATCCGTCAGGCCGTTTCTTATTTCGTGCAGAACGGAGATGAATATCAGCAATCAAAAGCATACTATTATCTGGCTTGTGTAGAAAGTGACCTGGAAAGGAAAAAGGAAGCAGAAATTCATTTTAAGGAAGCGATCAAGTTGGCTGCTCTCACAGAGAAGTATGATTATATGGCTAAGATATGCAGACGTTGCAGCCTGTATTATCAGAAATACGGCAACTTCGACGAAGCACTGGAAATGGAAAGAAAAGCCTATGCCAGTCAATTAATGCTCAACGATACCAGCGGTAATTCAAGAACCATCCTTTCGTCTGCATTAGGAGTCTTCGGTGTTATGTCTTTGTTGCTCGGACTATTGTGGAGAAAAAACAAGAATGTCTACGCGCAATTAAATTCATTCAAAGATGAAATGCTGCGCAAAGATGTGGAATCGGATAAGTTAGCACTGCAATGTAACTATCTGGAAGAAAAATATCAGTCACTCCAACAACACATATACGAAAGTTCTCCTATTGTATCAAAAGTCCGGCAGTTGAAAGAACGGTCCGTTTTATCTTCTAAAGCCCTTTCATTCTCAGAAAAAGAATGGGGTGAATTATTACGGCTTCAAGAAGGAGTATATGGACTTGTATCCAAACTGAAGGAAATAAATCCCAGACTGACGGAAGAAGATTTGAGAGTATGTGCATTTCTGCGTGAGGGCATTCAACCTGCCTGCTTTGCAGATATCATGAAGTTGACGGTGGAAACTCTTACTAGAAGAATATCGAGGATAAAAACAGAGAAACTAATGCTTGTAAGCACGAAAGAATCGTTAGAAGATTTCGTAAAATCATTGTAGTCCGTATTTGTCCGGAGATATCTTAAAAACATTACTGTATATCAAATAATTAAAGATATCTATCGTCCGTATCCGTCCGGTTAAAAACACCAAAATAAACCTCTTGTTCTATAACTTTGCAAACAAAAAGTTACAGAACAATGAATTACTTATTATTTAAAAGATGGAATGATTTCAGTGGTTGGATGGTTTTTCTGATAGCAGCTTTTGTTTACGGAATGACCATCGAACCGACTGCCAGTTTTTGGGATTGCCCCGAGTTTATTTCGTGCGCAGAGAAGTTACAGGTGGGACATCCGCCCGGCGCACCTTTTTACATGTTAGTGGGAAACCTGTTCACTCAATTCGCTTCCGATGCTACTCAGGTATCACGCATGGTCAACTTTCTGAACGCATTGCTCAGTGCAGGCTGCATCCTTTTTCTTTTCTGGAGTATTACCCGTCTGGTCAGATACCTCTTAAAAGAAGAAAAAGGTGAGTTGTCTATAACAGATGTTATTATCATTTTGGGGTCAGGACTTGTCGGAGCTTTGGCCTATACATTCAGTGACACATTTTGGTTCAGTGCAGTAGAAGGGGAGGTATATGCCTTTTCTTCATTTCTCACAGCTTTGGTATTCTGGATGATTCTCCGATGGCAAGACGAATCGGATTCTGTCTGTGGAGACCGGTGGATTATCCTGATAGCCTATATTATCGGATTGTCTATCGGAGTACATTTGCTTAATTTGCTTTGTATTCCGGCCATCGTACTGGTCTTCTATTATCAGAAGTATCAAACGATATCACTCAAAGGAGTGATAGGTGCAATTACTTTGTCCGGGTTACTTATTGTACTGATTCTATTCGTCTACATTCCCGGTGTGGCTGATATGGGAGGGTGGTTCGAACTGCTTCTTGTCAATGTGCTGGGCTTTCCTTTCCAGTCCGGGCTGATTATCTTTCTGGCTTTGGTGGTTTTCTTGCTGATTGTAGCTATTTATCGTTTCAGGAAACGTATAATACATACTACTTTATGGTGCATGCTTGCATTAACAATGGGCTACACTACATATGCAGTAATATTGATCCGCGCCAGTGCCAATACTCCTCTGAATGAAAATGCTCCGGATAATATCTTCACGTTAAAGAGTTATCTGAACCGCGAGCAGTATGAAAGCGCACCTTTACTTTACGGGAGAACATACTCCTCCGAACCGGAGTATGTGCCCGAGGGTGACTATTATAAAGTAAAAACGAAAAAAGGGGGTGCTGTGTATCGTCAGGATAAGGAAGAAGGGAAGTATAAAATCATACGGCATAAAGAAGATATATGTTATACGCAAAATATGCTGTTCCCCAGAATGTGGAATGACCGGCTGGCTTCGTCCTACCAAAGCTGGTCGGGAGGAACCGATAAAGTTCCGACACAGAAAGAGAACCTGACTTATTTCATTACCTATCAGCTTAACTATATGTATTGGCGCTATTTCTTATGGAACTTTGTCGGACGGCAAAATGATATGCAGGGACATGGCGGACCGGAATATGGAAACTGGATCACAGGAATCTCCTGGCTCGATAATGTAAGACTTGGCGATCAGAAACTCCTCCCTGAATCTCTGCGCCAGAATAAAGGTCATAATGTATTTTATGGTTTGCCACTGATTCTGGGCTTAATCGGCATATACTGGCAATTAGTACGCGGAAAGAGAGGCAAACAGCAGTTTAGCATCGTGTTTTTCCTCTTCTTTATGACGGGACTTGCCATTGTGCTCTATCTGAACCAGACTCCCGGTCAGCCACGTGAACGGGATTATGCGTATGCCGGTTCGTTTTATGCCTTTGCTATATGGATAGGGATGGGAGCTGCCGGACTGTGTGATACGCTTCGCAAAAAGAAAAATTCAGTGCTTCCCATCAGTGTATCCATGTTGCTTTGCCTGCTGATTCCTGTGCAGATGGCTAGCCAGACTTGGGACGACCATGACCGAAGCAACCGATATACTTGTCGTGACTTTGGAGCCAATTATCTGATGACGCTTCCCGATAAAGGCCATCCGATTATATTCTGCAACGGTGACAACGATACTTTCCCTTTATGGTATAATCAAGACACGGAGGGAATACGCAGAGATGCACGTATCTGCAACTTGAGTTATGCGCAAACAGACTGGTATATCTATCAGCAGCAGTGCCCTCTCTATGATGCTCCCGGACTACCGATAAGCTGGAAAAAGGATCAATATCAGGAAGGTAAGAACGAGTACGTATCTGTCCGCCCGGAACTTAAAAAGCAAATAGAGGAATTGTATCAGAAACATCCGGAAGAAGCACGGGATAGCTTTGGGAACGATCCGTTTGAAGCAAAAAACATTTTGAAACATTGGGCACTCTCGGAAAAACAAGATTTCCACGTGATTCCCACCGATACC
>OLXT01000826.1_pt1 | contig 11966 bp, 16 predicted proteins | sample 1673931 | NCBI WGS metagenome assembly OLXT01 (sample SAMEA103958134, study PRJEB25191) | human gut metagenome | reverse complement strand
AAATACAGAATAAATGAACAAATTATGAACGTCACACAGCAATAATTAGTTAGACAAACTAAGTAATTTACTATTGACAAACGAATTAATTTATGTTATAATGATTGTGGGGTGGTAGAATGAATGATAACGAAGTAAAAGTTGAACTTGATGAAGACACGAAAACAGAATATGTTGAACAATTGAAAAATGAGATTGAGACACTAAAATCAAGGCTTTCTGAGATTGAAAACCAAAACGAACAATATGTTGAGCGTATTAGTAAACTTAAAGAAACAAATTCACGTTTGTTGATGCAGACAAATGTAACAAACGAGCCTACCAAAACAAAACCTTCTTTTCTTGACATTGCAAAAGAAGCATTTTCAAACAGAAAAATTAAGGAGTGGTACTAATGCCTAATCTTGGTGTACTAAACAGTGTAATTCAGAACTTGGGTTGGAATGACCGTATTCCCGAGCTTACTGCCGAGAATTTTTATTCGTTCGGTCAAGCGCTTTCTACAGACGAGAAAAACGAATTTCTGGGTGTTCTGGGTAAAATTTCGGAACAGTTTGTTTATTCCGCAAATTTCAACAACGAAGAGAATCTTTTTGCGCCATTCTTTAAGAGCGATGTTCCTGTAGGCGCATTTATTGAACGTCTTTATGTTGGCGTAATTGATCCTACGGTTCCTACTTATAACGACAACGGTTCTGTTTCACTATCCCGTGTACAACCCCCTATTCAAGCTTCTTATTATGGTTTCAATTATGAGGTTGAATATAAGCAAACGATTAGCGATAGTCAGAGCAGAAGCGCGTTTCTTTCCCTTTCCAATATGAATCAAGCTTTGAATGTTATCCTTGGTGTTATTCCTAATTCTGCTTCACTTGATCTCTATAACACAACTAAGGAACTCTTCAGTAAGGCATATGCTCTCGACGCTTATTATAACGTTCCTCTCGCGCCTGTAACAGATCAGGACAGCGGAAACAATCTTATTGAAACACTTAAAAACCTTATCTTCAACTTTAGTCGTCCTAACACGATTTATAACAAAGATGGGGTTATTGCCAAGTCATACAATGACGACATCTTTGTCTTGGTCACGCCCGAAGTATATAATGCTTTGAGTGTCAAGTCTCTGTCTGCCGCATTCAATATGAGCGAGCTTGAAATCAGAGATAAATTCATCGTCATCGATAACAACAATCCGTTCGGCAGCATTATGAATGGTACGCTTGCTCTTGTTGTGGATCGCAATTTCTTTAACATTCACAGACAGATGAGCAACACATCTTCCATTTACGTTCCCACCGGCGGCGGTTATTTCAATTACTTTATGTTCCTTCGTTATATGTTCACCTTCTATGGAGCATATAATGGCGCACGTGTTTACGATAACACGGCTACTTACTCAATCACACCTACAGGTGTTACAACAAGCACAAATAGCGCTACTGAAGGTACAACTGTAAACATCACAGCGCCGGAATCCGGCAATGTGTATATTGTTTATACGAACGGTGAAAATGATGTGGCGTATAAAACGATTGATGCTTCATCTGTAAAATCGTTCAGTATGCCTGCAAACAACATCAAAATTACAAACGTACAACCCTCCGATATCCCGAATGTAACAGACAACACAATTTAATTGAGGTGATATAATGGCTACCGTCCATCTTTGTAGAGTTCCTTTTGATAATACATATGATAATGTGATTGAGTTCTCTTCACTCTCGCTCCAATCCCAGTACTTTACGGGTTGTACGGTAGCCACTATCACAAACAGCCAGTATGTAAAGAAGAATGACCCATATATTGTTGTTCCGTATTCTTATGAAAACGCAAATGTCGTTAACTCAAATTACGTTTGGGTTGAACAGAATGGAACAAATTACTTCTTCTTTATCACTGATAAGAGGTATAATAAGTCGGATGCGACATATCTTGATCTTGAATATGATGTGTGGCAGTCGAATATGATTGGCATAGACTATTCACTTGCTTCTAATTATATCAATCGATCACATGTTGACAGATGGAAGACAGACAATTCCCCCATATGGTGGACCGCAAACGAAGGTTTCAATATATCAAAAGACCATTTGGCGTTAGATAATACAGTTGGTGCATCTACTGTAACATTTGTTGTTATTACTGTGGTTGATAATGAAAGCTTATATTATATCATACAAGCAATGGATAGTTTTGGTAGAACCGTTCAAACTTCAAACATTAATACCGAGTATATTGATATCACCTTTAATTCAACGGACGTGTATAATTGCCCTGCGGTTAAGAGTGTATATAGCATACCGTACGTTTATAATCGGGTAAATATAACTGTTGAAAACAATGTCGTTACAGCAATTCTTCATGACCCCTTACTTTTTGCTACACAAAACACTATATCTGTAGGTGAAGTTAGTTGGACAATTAACGGAATTCGTGTTGAAGCAAACGGTTTTTATCAAGACAGGCAAAGTTCTCACTATAATAAAGCAGTATTCGGGCCAATGAATCAAATATCTATCGGTCCATCAAGCACAGATACTTATTCAATTTCACTGCCTGTAAGACCAAACTACACACAAAATAGTGAAAGAAGCGCAGCAAACGAAAGTAAACTTTATTCCTCTCAATTCAGAGAATACAGTCTATCAACATTAAATGGAGTCTATCTGTTCAAAATAGAAGAAGCAAATGCAACCTCAATTCCGGTATATATGAGCGTTACGCGTGGTCCTACACGGAACATTGTATATGCCCTCGGGAATTACGGTAATTCCAATGGCTACAACTTTACAACACTTTTTAGTGACACACAGAGTGCAGATTATCCAATTATCAGTAACACGGAGACGGAGTATATCCAAAATAACCAGAACCAGAACCAAGCCAGAGTGATAAGCAAAGTTAACAATGGAGTTGTCGGGGTGCTGGAAACTATGTCTCTTTCATCAAACCCTGTCACCGCACCTTATGCAGTTTATTCGCTATTCAGTTCGATAGGTTCGTTTATAAGCGCAATTTCGGAAAATGCACAGCAACAAGCGAAATTGGAAGATGCTACAAACGCTATGGAAAATTTCGTTGTTTCTTCTGCATCAGGAACTATGTTGGAAAATGTTGGATACGGAAAACTACGATTGTTGGTAAAAACATCTAACCCTGTTGTATTAAATTCTGTATACGAATTTTTATATCATTACGGCTACACAATAAATACATATACAACACCAGACATATATTCCAGATATTATTTTAATTATTTGAGTATGACAACCTTCAACGTAAATTATCTCACAAACAAGGGTTTCTCTACAGCCGTAAAAAACAGTTTGGCGGCGATTTACAGGAAAGGTGTTCGTATCTGGCATTATAACAGCAATACATCCACAAACTTCAATATGCTTGATTACACATATGAGAACTGTGAAACTTCTCTGATAGGGTGATATAATGAATAGCATTCCATCGTACTTCCGTGGTTCGTCTATAGACGATCTTGTTCAATTGACACCTTCTGAACTACAGAATAAGTTGCGTACAAACATAAATTACAACATATTCGAGAACATCGCCCTAAACCGTTACGGATGGGATGGTCTTCCCGATAGCATACCCGAAAGAATTCTGGAAAAATACCTTTACTATTATGGTAAAGTTGGTGTTTTCGATGATCCCGAATTCGGTTGGCTTTCTCTCCCGCTGAACCCACAAGGTGGTATGAATGTGTACTTTGAGTATACCAGATATAATGCTTTCGGTAATGGTTATAACAAGCTGATCAATATCGACGACAATTCTGTTCTCGTACGAAACAATTATACGATGACACCGTCATTTCCGTTGGTTGTTTATTACACAGATCTTATCACGAATATTGACCGTACAATTGAAACACAGTTGTACACCTTGAAAAAACCTTATGTTTTTACAGGCGACGAAAAGAGCCTTATGACAATTAAAAACACATTCAAACAGATTGCTGTCAATGAACCGTTTATTACTGTGACCGATAAAACCCGCAACAAAATAAGAGAAAGTCTTGAGCTTATTGAACTCAATACAGACTATCATATCAATGATTTGTTTCTTGTAAAGAACCAGATTGTGGCCGACCTTTGCACGAAGCTTGGATTTAGAGGACAAACATATGAGAAGAATGAACGTCTGCTTGTAGATGAGATTAACGCCAACAACGAACTTGTCTACATGTCCACAATTTCTGAGTTCAGCGAAAGACAAAAAGCTGCGAAAAAGATGTCCGAGATTATGGGACGCGATATCCGCGTTTATTACAAAGTGGAAGATAACTTCTTTAAGAGCGTGCAGGAGGTGGTTAGCGGTGCGGGCGAAGTATACGATAACACTGAACGATCTGATTGAAGACGGCTTCAATTTATTCAACTTTGAGTGGACAATACAACCAAATACAGTTTCCAAAGATGAGGTTCAAGATACGATCATCCGAATGTATCTGTTTCGTGAAATCGGTTTGGAAACTCCGTATTACTTTCAACAGGAGTTCAAAAACAGTTTCTTGAACAATCTTCCGTGGTTAAATAAAACGCTTGAGATTTATTATTCTCTTGCATTTGCTGGGGGACAGGAAAAGAAAACTTCTACCATTTCACGGGACACAACCACTACATTAACCAGAACAGATGCTACCAAAAAAACAACTGAAGACACTAACACAATAGACAAAAGTGTTGAAACATCAAATAATGTTGGAGATAGATATCTTGATACACCCGAGAATGTTCTTGGTTCAACCTCAACAAGGTACGCGACCTCTATAAACAACCAAACGCAAAGCGGTTCCGAAACGACAGATGAAACAGATACGCGAAACATTGATGAGACTGGTTCACTTAATCGTAGTGATGACGGAACAGAGGAAACAACAGAGAGCGAAGACTACACTGTCACTCGTACAACCAACCTTACAAATGAACTGAAAAACAGATATGAAGTGAACGATATCTTGTATCAGTTTGCACTTAAATTTGATGATCTCTTTATGGGGGTGTTTTAATTGGCAAAAGTTGTAAGCAATATTCCAACCATATGGGAAGATGAAGTATATAGTGTGTTATGTTTAATCAAGAAAATTATAAAAAACATAAACACAAACGTTATTCCGCAAATAAACGAAAACAGTGAAGATATTGAATCACTCCAAGGAAACATAACAACAATAAACAATGCGCTTTCCACTATTAACACAACTCTCACAAATCACGACAAGCGTATAACCAGCAATACATCACAAATCAACACAATTAACGGTGCGATTGAAACAATACAAGATCAGATTTTTACAATCAACGGAACACTTGCTTCTTTTAATGACAGAATAAATTCAAACACTACACAACTAGGTAACATCCAGCAAACGGTTAATCAGCATAGCACAGCAATTTCCGGCTTAGGTGAATCTATAAGCGATCTGGAAGACAATGTGAGCACACTTGAAACTACTGTATCAAGGCACACAACAGAAATCGGGAACATAAACACCGCATTACCTCAGCTTTCAGACAGGGTTACAAGCGTTGAGAACAGTGTTTCGAGCATAAAATCCACACTAACAGGATATGACCAGAGAATAACAAGTAACACCAACAAGATTTCACAACTCAACACCAGCATAACAACAATAAACGGAAACATATCCGATATGCAACAGCAGATCAATTCAGCTGATAATACGATCGAACAGCACACTTCCCAGATTGGAAAGCTTGAAGATAGTGTAGAAAGCGTTGAAGGAGAGCTTGAAGGTTATAACAACAAATTCAACAATCTAGAATATTTAACCGAAGTTGTTATGGATACGAACAATCTCTTTACTATACCGGACGCAGGTATAAATTATCTTGTTAATTGGGGCGGTTTCCCGCCTGGTGACATTATTATTAGATTACCTACCGTAGGGCCTGGTAGTGGCTCATATAAAGTTCAACATATTTATTTTCAATGGCCTGCCGGAACAAAAAACAGCTTTAACCTTTCGCTTGAAAACAGCGCCGGAGTGAATAAACCATTTACAATCGGTATCAATGGCATGACCAATTCAGGTTCTACGTTGATCAGTTATCCGAGCGGTATGAGTTACGAAAATACATATTTGGGCCATCTTGAAATTGTTTATCGAGGGTCGTCCACAACAAATAATGCGTTAGTGAGGTTAGCTTAATGGAAGAAATGATATTAAACATTTTGGATAAAAGTGTTACAACAGGTCTCCTTGTCTTTGTAATTTACAAGGTTTTCAATAATATGAGCGACAAACTCAATCAGATATCGGATGCACTCACAAAACTTGTAGAAAGGCTTGATGAAAAATGATTTACCTCTCTCCTGCGAACCACAACAATCTTTGGGTTGATGGTGTTACTACCGAAAAAGAATACTGTGAAAAAGTGGCAAGTAAAATCAAAAACATCAATTCAAATGTGTATGTGGCAAGTGTATTTAAGAATGGTGATTACACCGGAAGACCGGAAGAAGCTCGTGACAAAGGATGCGACACATATATTGCTATTCACACCAACGCTTACGAATATGGTGTTAAAACCACCGGTTGTGTAGCATTCTATCATCCGGATAACAGCAAGAGCAAGGAGCTTGCCGAAAAATTGGTAGAAGCTATGAATGGAATTTGTCCTATTGAAAGCAACCGTGCAAAGTCTGTTCTTGACGGTATCAGCGAATCCAACTATCCAGATGTTGGTTTGGGTGAAATCAGAGAGCCGCATAAGCTTGGTATGACACCTGTCCTTTTAGAAATCAACTTCCACACTTATAAACCTACTGCAACGTGGATGAAAGAGAATGTTGATTTAATTGCATCTAAAATTTCGGAAGTAATCGGTGGTGAAAACAACAAAAATAAAATTATAAGTCTTCTTAATGAAGCAATTGGTTTGATCAATGAATCGATGGATTGATATCGAAAAAATTTTAAGTTACAAGCGTAAATTCAATTTCATTCTTTCTGACAGAACAGCAGGAAAAACATATGGCGTTATCAAACATCTTGTAAAAAACTTTCTGGAAACAAAACAAAAGTTTATTGTTCTTAAACGGAATGATGTTGATATAGATAACACTCGTGGTTGGGGTTCCAAGGTGTTCCGTGAACAGTTCCCCGACCACGAGCTAAGAGTGAACAAACGAACGATTTTCATCGATGGCGAAAAAGCGGGGATATTCCTTCCGTTATCTACGTCAATCAACATAAAAGATAATGATATATCTGATTATTACTTTATTTTTTATGATGATTTTGTAATACTACCCGGTTCAACCAAACGTTATCTCAAACACGAAGGCTTTCTTTTCACCGAACTTTATTCTACTGTAGACAGACTTCGGGATGAAACAGTTTTCATAGGTTGTGGTAACAGCATCACAAACTTTAACCCGCTTTTTGAATATTACGAAATCAAAGCAGGTAAAGACAACTATACGTTTGGTAAAAGCTGGTTGATATACAAAGCGGAAGCAAACGATCTTCGCCGTGAAGCGTTCGAAAACACCGCGCTTGGTGATCTTACAAAAGGAAGTCACTACTCGGATTACTATCTTGGTAAGGAAACTTACTATTCACAGCATGGTGTTGATGATAAAAACGGCAAAATGTCCGGTTTGTTTAATCTTATCATAGAAGGTGAGTGTTTTACCTTCTGGTCTGAAAAAGGCGGTTTCAGAGTAACAAAGGGTATGAAAGAAAACGTCTCAACCTTTGCAATGAAAACAGAAGATCTTATAAAAAACTCTGTTGTTATTGACAAAGAAACACAAGACTTAATAAAAGAAGCCAGTCGTATGAACTGCATCACTTATGACAGCGACACATCCAAAATGAAATTTGTTAAATATTTCTGATGTATACGCTTCGGCGTTGCATAGCCTACTGTATAATTGATCTGGATGCCACGGGTAAAACCGACCAGACGGGTTGGCAACCCTTATACAGTAGGTTTATTTTATTTGGAATGGTCTTTCAACGAGTGCTACACCACCCCTTATATTTTTCGCAACCAACCTCACCCCTTCAAACCCTTCTGTAAAGTCCTCGTACGAAATTGTATCCTTGAGGTCTTTTGACATACCGGCACATTTTACAATTGTTTTATCACCAACAACTTCTATATATGTTTTCTGTCGTATAAATTTAGCCTTATCAAACCTGTTTTCGAGCTTCCAGCAACCAAGTTCTTTGTTGTGTTCATGCAAGTATCCATCGTTTTCACCGACTATATGCACACTATCTGTATCGCAATAACACAATCTACCTTGGGAATAAAAGTGTTGTGCGGCAGTAATCGTGTGTTCCCGTGCGTATGCAGTTATAAAAGCAGCTACAGGAACGTAGATTGAATCTGATGTTTCGAAATCTGTTGTGTAAAATTTTAATGTGTCATCTTCGAGATAAGGAATCTTGCGCGTTGAAATCGGGTTTTTTCCGAACTTACCATAAAGAGAGTTTGAGAACAATTTTGCTATTGCGCGCTCTGATGGGTTGCCATTCTGTTTAAGTGTTTGCCACTTATCAACATATCCGGAAAATAAGTTGTAACTTCCTGCGAACATATATCCATCTATAACATCCAAGTATAAGATGTCATAATGTTCTTTAATTAGTCTGTAATCTACAGAGGTGATCACAATTTCTTCCGGCTCATTTATTTCTGTCAAATACTCGTTTTCAGCAAACCTAAAATTGTTTTTTAGCTGAATTGTCGGTATGTACCCATTTTTTATTTTACAGGAAATTCTTGCACGCATAATATAAAGTGGATATAAACTGTTAGGTTTATACTCTCCATTAAAATATATGGGCCGATAAACCGGTAGAAGCTTTGTTCTCATTATATAAGGATATAGAGAATTTACATCAAACACACACCCATTTACCGTTTCATAGACCACGGGGTTCTTCCAACAGAAACCGCCTTTGTATGCCTTCCGACAAAATGCGTCTTCATCAAACGTTAAAATTGGAAACAGCTTTTTGAAACGTGGTTGCATATTTTTGTAATCATTCAGTGCGTTTGACGCAATTGTCATCTTATCCCCATAACTAAAGAAATATTGTAAACAGGATGCTACAATAGACAGATCGTGATAAAGATAGTCGATATAACCGTCCGGTAATTCATCGTTAGGAAAAATGATTTTGTTATAGTCTATCACCCCCTTACTCTCTGATAAACCAAAGTCTTTAGCCAACTTTTCTACGCTTGATGTGAGGAGTTTTAAGCTATCTAAAATTTTTATAGTTTTTCTTCCGTTCCATATTTTAAGCGAGTAGAAGGTTCCGTCGCCATTATATAAGGTTTTGAAACACTTATCCTTCTTTGTTTCACAATATGTGTAACCGTTTTTCAGCAACCAAACCAATATGAATGAAACATCAAATTTGGCGTTGTGAAAATAAATTGTTATGTTACGATTATTAATGTTGTGCATGAACTCGTCTATTGATCTCCCGTACTCGAAAGACTTAGAGTATACGCCTATCAACCCCCATAGATACACCCATGTTTTTTCTGCATCTTTAGAAGTTTCGAAATCACCAACGAATACGAGGTCATTATTCATCAAATCATCCCCGGCTCATTAAATCCTATTTTAACATCTTTTGCTGTTTCTTCAGCCCAATCCATATACCCATTTATTTCATCATATGTTTCACGCATTGTTTCCGAAGTTGGAGAACCAACCACACTGTATATATCCGTGTTCAAGAGAAGAAGAATTTTTGCTTTGTCACTTAAACGGTAAAAACGCGACATTATATGTGGCGCGTATCCACCCATTGCTGAAAAAACATATCTTCTGAAGCTCTCTATACGATTTCTTATTATGAATTGGGAATAATTTCTATAACTTAGTTCATCAGCCATTTTGTCTAAAGCATTTAATAGAGCTTCCTTTGATTTGAAATTTCTTGGGTCGGTTCGATACACGCTACCCCCAAATACTTGCGAATAAAGTGGTTGTGCGGCAAGATCAACATTACCGCTTCGGTATGCGAAAGGTAGATCGGCGATAAAACGCTTTCTTTTTTCAATCAACGCTTCCTGTGTGCGTATGAATTCGTCTATGAGATCTTGTTCAAACATTTAACTACCTCCTTAATTGAAAGGGTGAGAATATACATCCCACCCTATAAATCCACTCCTATCGTATTAGAGATTATTCCAACACGAAATAATTATACTTTTTCCCGTTTTTACTTTCCTTCACAATGAAGCGACCGTCATCATCGATATCGAGTGAGTCTATATCGATCGGTGAACTATCGACGAATTCTTGGAAAATTTTTCCTAACTGGTAGTTTACAATCGATTTGTATACTTTTGTTTCTCCTTTTTTGGTGAAATAGAATACAGGTTCATCACACCAACTCTCAACACAAATTGTCAGTATATGAATTACACCAAAATCCGACAGACACGAGGGTTTAACGAACTCAGCGGAATTTCCCGTCTTTTTTTCTTCATAAAACTTTTTAATTGCTCCCATCATAATTACCTCCTGCAATTTTTGCTTTCATATTACTTACCTCTAGAAGTTTAGCAAGAAGTGCTATTTCTATAATCGCATTATCAAACAACAACACCATTTCCTCTGAGACCCATTTATCAAAACAGAATACAATCAAAAGCAAATCACTCAATTCATTTGATGTTATATCTGAACGTGATTTAAGTTCGTTAAAGTACTCAAGCTGTGCTTCGACTTCTTCACTATCCAGAGATAGCGATTTCAATCTTTCGTAAAATAAAAATGTTGACGGCATTTTAAAAGTGCGACTCATACTTACCTCCTGTAAATCATGCAACTAAGTTAAATAATACATCTCTGTATGCAAACGGTTTTTCGGTTTCACACCCCCAATATTCGTTTATTGCGTCTTTTAACTCCTCCTTTGTTGCCAAAAATGTGGTTTTACTATATTTCACCTCCTTATCTGATACAGCTAAAAGAATGGCTCTGAATAAATCCTCCTTTCTTGCAAAACAAGCTGTATAACCTTTTCTTGAACGTTTGAAAATGTAATAACGCAATCTTACTTCTCCTCTATATTTATAAGAATATTTCTATGAGACAGGGTAATTATCGCTGAGTCATTTGAGTAATCATCAATCAATATATCATTTAACAATATTACCAAGTCTAACAACGTCGGACAATTTAAATTTATCTCGGATGACTCAATAATCGCGGAGTCACGTAACCCGAAATTTATTGCTGTTAATAAAACATTCAAATTACATAATCTTTCAGCTAAATCACCATCAAAATCCAGTGTCATCTTCTTACATAAGGCTCCGTTTTCGTAAAAAGCGCACATATCAACAACGTAATTATTCATACAACATTACCTTCCTTTTTAACTTTATTCAACCCACCCACCCCTTCCAGCTTATGTTATCTTACTGAAATCATAAATAAAAGTGAACCACACTCGAATGCATACAAATCTTCGTCTCGTTTGAAATCCGGGTATACGCATCCTTTACTGAAATCAACTAAAATTTCTATTAAATCCTTAAATCTCACACTTTTATAAACATGTTTTTCTCGGGCTGCTGAATATCCGAATAAAACCAATTTTTTTAACAAATATAGGCTATTTTTGTTGTGTTTTTCTACATCGCGATCATCCCATTTAATAAGACGAAATGTAGAATCTTCTGAATGAATAAAAGTGAACGATTCCTCTGCTATAGTCTCGTAAAGTTTTCCTATTCTTGTACAAGTGATAAAGATGTCTCTGACGTTATTAACCTGTATCTTGGTATACATATCGGTGTCTCCCTTCCTTTTGATGTGTTCATTATATCATAATCGCACATCAAATTCTACACTATTTTGTTAACAAATAAAATTTTTTGTTCATATTTTAGGTGGTGGGGGAGTTCATAATTTGTTCATTTATTCTGTATTTA
>OLXT01000818.1_pt1 | contig 12082 bp, 4 predicted proteins | sample 1673931 | NCBI WGS metagenome assembly OLXT01 (sample SAMEA103958134, study PRJEB25191) | human gut metagenome | reverse complement strand
GCGAAACGACCGTATGATCCGGTTGCTTTTTCGACGGCTTCCTTGGGATCAATACCTTTTTTCAACATATCGGTGAATTTGCCCAAGTGGATGAATTCGTAACCGATAACTTCTCCGTCTTCGTCAAGTCCCATACGGGTTACGTATCCCTCGGCCATTTCAAGGTAGCGGGTTCCTTTGGCTTTGGTTCCGAACATGGTTCCTGTCAGACCGGTGAACACACCCTGATACATGAAGCGTCTGCCTGTTGCGGTATCACTGCCGACCCATCCGTCTGTATAGCGGAATTTCAGGAAGGAAATGTATTTGCGGACCGGATTCCAGAAAGATTCATTGGAGACTGCCCATCCCAGACCAAAAGCGGGGAAGACACCATAACGCTTGCCCGGGCTGAAGTTCTCCGAACCATTGATACCGAGATTGAATTCTGCGAAGTAACGGTCGTTCCATGAATAAGTAGCACGTCCGGCAAAACCGCGTTGCTTGTAAGGCATACCGCCAATGACATCCGTCGCATTCAAATCCCAATATACTTTCTGATTGTAAAGCAACAGACCTCCTACCCGATGAGCACCGAAACTACGGTCATAATTCAAGGATGCTTCCGTATATACCGTGCGGCTGCTCCATTGCTCCGGTGTCTGGAGTGACAGGCTGCCGTCCGCTTCTTTCAGCACCGAGTAGAGGTAATCGCCTGTTTCTTCATCAAACAAGGTGTCTTCTATCCAGATTCCGTTTTCGTCCGTTTTACCGGCAAAGGTGTACATCGGTTCGTTCCGGTTATACTTTCTCTTACGTGAATTGTAAGTATCGAAAGCTACCATCGCAGAAGCGGAAAGTCCTTTGCTCCACTTCCAGAAATCCAAGTCCTGCTTCACGCGGATATTAGAATTTAACTGGCTGGAAAATTCATCATAATAACCTCCGCGAGCCAGCAGACCGTAAGGGTTGAACTTTTGCTGTGAGTTGATACCGGACACGGTACCGTTGGGCAGCAACAAAGGATAAATAACCGGATTCACATCCATACAGGCTGCGTACAGTGAGCTGGTACTGCTCTGCGGATAATGTCCCTGTCCCAGATAACCGGAAAAACCCAGATCAACCGTCGTTTTGGAAGTCGGCTTCAGATTCAGGTTGGAGGTGAAGTTATAACGGTCGTACTTCATCTGAGTATTGTAGTTCTCCAGCTTGAAGTTGCGGGTCATACCGGTTTCTCCATAGTAACTCAATGAAGCATAGTAGTTTGCATTAGGCACACCCCCACGGATATTAATATTCCCGCGACGGTTGTGTCCCCAGTCGTTGAACAGGTTATCTGCCCAGTCGATGGCCGGATACAGGTAAGGATTATACAAACGGGGATTGTCATTCGGCAATAAACCGTTGGACTTCTTTGTCGCTTCGATATAAGCAGCCGAGTATTTAAGTGTACCGCTTGTATTCATCTGCGCCTCGTTACGTGCATCCATGTAAGTGTAGGCATCTGCCATATCTACCTTCTTGGTCAGACGGGTAAAACTTTCGTAATAGTCCACACTAAACTGCGGTTTGCCTACTTTACCGGGTTTGGTTTTCACGATCACGACTCCGTTGGCACCACGTACACCATATACTGCAGTGGCGGAGGCATCTTTCAGCACTGTAAACGATTCGATATCTTCAGGGTCGATATTGTTGAAACTACGTTCTACCCCATCAACGAGTACAAGCGGACTGGAACTCTGCCCGAGCAAGGAAGATAAGCCACGAATCCATATATCCGATTCATCGTGACCGGGTTCGCCGCTACGCTGAACGGCAACTACCCCGGCAATGCGTCCGGAAATAGCAGAAGACAGACTTGCAGCAGGCATCTTAATGTCCTTCACATCCATCGTAGACTGAGCGCCTACCACGGATACTTTACGCTGATTGCCATAACCCACTACTACCACTTCATCCAGTGACGACACATCTTCCGCCAAAACAACATCTACGATTTTTTGCTTTGCTACCTTTACCTCTTGCGGCTTATATCCTATATAAGATATGAGCAGAATAGGATTCCCTGTTGAAAGCTTCAAGGTATACTGACCGTTCATATCGGTAATGGTACCATTCGTTGTACCTTTTTCCTGAACACTCACCCCTATGAGCAGTTCTCCTTTTTCATCAGAGACACGGCCTGTGACGGAACTTCCTTGCGCCCATACTGTTACGCTACACGTAAGTAACAATAGCAGTAGCCATAATGACCTGATGCGATGTTTTTTCATTTCAAACAAATTCATACTACTTGTTTTTAATTAATTAATAAGGTTATCAAATACGTTTATCACGTTGATGCAAATTAAAGGAATAGACGAGGAAACCGAATACTCTTGTACGCCAAAAAGCAGGGAGGAAAAAGAATGTCTGTTTAAAGTACAAATGGTAAAACAGAGTACAGCATAGCACTCTATATATCAACAATATAGATAGTCCTTTTGAAAAAGAGAGTACAAGGGCGTTTTCCATGACAAACAGCATAGTCCAGCATAGAATTGAGTCTTTACCGACAGCCTGTACCCGACTGCCGGTCCGGTCTTATTCCTCATTCCCGGCCCTTACGTCCGTCATTCTCCAGAGTTTTTTCTCTGTACACTTTCGGAGTCATGCCGAACTTACGGGTAAATTCCTTATAGAAATAAGCACGGCTGGAAATACCGACATCAGCAATGACTTCCTGTATCGACAACGCTTCATCACGCAATAACCTGGCAGCCTTTTCCATCCGATAGTCTTTAATCAGATCACTTGGAGACATTCCTGATATCTCCTTCAGTTTACGGTAAAACTGACGGGGACTCATCAACATCTGCTCCGCTACAAAAGTAGATCCCAAATCTTCGCGATCCAGATTCTGCTCTACCACCTGCAGGAATTTCCGAACAAAATCTGCTTGCTCAGCAGTAGTACAGACAATGGAATTGCTCCAGCCCTCCAGCTCTTCCAGATATACCTGTCTGGCTTCCCGCTTCCCATAGAATGTTTTATGAATAGTTTCTTTCAGGAAGGGTATGTCATAAGGAAGGACAAGATAGGAATCTGCCCACAAAATCAGTTCGCGTTGCATAGACGTACTGACTTTCCAGGTCAGCATCGGAATAAATGCAGTCTTTGAAAGCATTGAACGATTCTTATTGATGTATTTCATGAAAGTGCTCTCCGCATCGGTATACATCAGCATATCTACCAGAAACAATGCCGGAGCTGAAGTATGCATCTCATCAAATGCCGCTTGTATACTTCTCACCGGACGTACTTCATACTCATCGGATAGTAGTCCGCTTATCAGCCAAATCATCTCCTCTCTGTCTTCCAGTAATAAAACCGTTTGACGAGTTTCGTTCTGCTCTGCGATAGCAGCCGGATCAAAAGTAATGGTCAGCCTGTTCACCTGCTCTGCATCAGTGGCATAAAAGAGAGTGCAGTTTTGCTGTTTCAATGCCGAAAAGACGAAACGCTGCATCGTCCTGATACGGAACTGGTCATCCGAATCTTTTCCTTTTACGGGCAAAGGTTCCTGATCGGATAGTACATCATACAATCCCTTTACCGTATGGTCGGAGGAAAAAAACGACAGCAGCATTCTGTTATCTTCCTCTTTTGCGGTCAGAGACACTTCCGCCCCGTTCCGGCTGGCTATATAGAGGTAACTAAAATAAAGAATACAGCGTAATGCGTTTTTATAGGCAAGAAAAGTAAAACTGTCCGGGATATCCAGACGAATGAGAGACATATGGTAACCTTCCTTTTCCAGTACACGATGTACTTCTTCCGCCAATTTCAACATATACAGCCGGCCCGTAACAGAAAATTGCAACGAGGACAACAGGCGGAAGCACTCATCTCCGACACCAACGCCAAAAAGCAATGCCATGACGGATTCACGAATCTGATTTACTTTCGCAGTATGCTCAACCGGTGAAAGACTCTTGTCATTCAACCGGTCGCATGCCTGATAAATAAGAGTACAATTGTCGAGTACTTCACGTTCTTTATAACTGTCTGCCACCAGAGAAGTGTTACGGTGCTCCGTTTCCAGTAATTCCTGCAACACCCGTTCGTGACGGAAATACTTGCGGAACAAGTGAATCACATAGATCGTCAATACAAGCCCCAGCAGCAAATAAATAATATATGCATACACCGTCAGATACCAGGGCGGCAGAATGTAAACCGGAATGGAAAAGGTTTTGTATTCCGTAGCAAATACATCTTTCTTGTATCGTACCTTAAAGAGATAGTGCCCGGAGGGAACATTAAAATAGGATGCTTCGTTGACACTGCTGAAAGCTCCCCAATCCTTGTCATATCCCTCAAGTATGTATGAGTATTCCACGTCACCGCCACTGGCATAATCGGGCACCACAAAGAAAAGGGAGAAAGACACCTTCGCACCTTTCATTTCCAGACCTTTCCTGTCGGGCAAATAGTGGTCCTGCAGATTGACAGATGTCTTCTCAATCACTAACTTACGCAACAATATTTCCGGATAATATTCGGGGACCGCAGAAACTTTCTTATCCAAATAAAGCAATCCATCGATTCCTCCGAAGAAAAGGTTACCGGTATAGGGACAATGATAATAGGCATCATCACTGAACTCTCCGATCTGTATGCCGCCACTATAATAATAAGCATGCGAGAATGAATTATCCGGATTGAACTTGATAAGCCCCCGGTTAGTCCCCAGCCAGAGTAATCCGTTATCATCTTCGAGAATACTATGAATCATGTCATTAAGCAATCCATGTTCGCGTCCGATATAGTCCGCTTCAAGCTTGCGTCCTCTAAAGGTGACACGCACCAAACCGGAGGTAGTACCTACATATAATTGATCTTTTTTATACCAATGCAGACAGAGAATATCATCAACCGACTTATGCAACATTTCATTCAATGAGTAAATCTGATACTCATCCGTCTCTCTGTTGAAGCGTATCAATCCCCGCTGCCGACTGCCTAGCCACAATAAGGAGTCACCTTCGGATACCATACTATAAAAAAGATTGAGTTCCTGCTGCTCATAGAAGAAACGATAATGCTTGCTCGACTTTATCCGAATATCTCCCGGTTTACCTTTATCAAGTATCACTTTACAAAAGCCACTTCCTGATGAAGCTACATATAATGTAGTATCATTCGCTTCAAATATAGAATGTACCTCATCTATCTCCTGTGTCTTTTCCAACGTAAGTTCATGCAATCGTCCATCGTCAAAAGAATAATAACATAGCCCCGATGATGAACCAGTACCTATCCAAAATCCATTCATATAACGGCTTTCCGTCATGGCATACACTTGAAATTCCCGATCCAGTTTGACATAAGAAGACACATTCTGCTTGCCATCAGGTGAATAAATTTCTGCATTGGCAACCTGTACACCATCGCGATAATTCCGGATGTGCAACAGCCCGTCCCCTTTGGTGCCAAACCAAAGCCCTCCATACTTATCGGTCAAAACAGATCTTACCTGCCGACTCAGATTCGGTGACAGACTATTCAGCATCACATTGGTAGCAATGGAGTATTTCCTTGAATACATAATTGCTCCTTGTCCGTCAGACCCTATCCACAATACTCCCTGTCGGGGATCATTATAGATGGCAAAAATCCGTATATTACGATTGACTACTTCTTCGGCATATTTCTGTGACATGCGCAGACGTATCAGCCCATTTGTCTGGAAAGCAACCATAATATCTTCATGGAAAGGTACAATACCGGAAATTGTCCCATACTTCCGCACCATATCGCCAATGTTACGTATATATATCTTCGACTTTCTGGAGATATCATATACAAATAAATCCTTATCGGAATCATAGAAGCAGAATACGCCGTTCTGGTAACAGACGTATTCTATCGTTTTCGAGTGGAAACGGGAAGGGGTGACATCAAGCCGGGTACTCAACGTATCCTGATCAAAAGAACTCAAAGAAAAACGGTAAAGATCGCCGCTCTGATAAGGGAAAAGATATAACTCGCCCTCATCCGTCACAAAAGCACGGGTATCTACCTTCAGCATATGAATGTCCGGCATCGGCACATTGACAAAACGACGATGATGGGTATTATAATAGGAAATCCATCCATACCCCAAAGCCCAGGTATTCCCCTTCGGATTGGAGTGAATTACAAAATCACCGCCGAACTCATAGTTACAAATCACTTGACGCGAATCTTTGGAGAAACGGTTGGCACCTAAATGAGTGGTAATCCACAAGCAACTACTGTCAGCCTGCTGGATAGAATGAATGACATTATTGCTCAAAGTCTTTTGTTCCGAAAAGTCCGAACGAAAGACTTCCATACTTTTCCCGTCGTAACAGTTTACACCATCGTAAGTACCAAACCACATCAACCCCTCATTATCTTGAAAAAGGGACAATACAGCACTATTAGATAACCCTAACTGATAATCCACCTTGCGGAAAAGATAAGTATCCTTTACATTATCAGCCAAGACAGCAAATGAATGAATCAATATAACAAAGATCAGGAGTAAGTATTTTTTCATAGCATATTGATAACTAAACAGATGTATAATGTGACAAAGGTATATTTTCAGTCGCAGATTTCCAAAACTTTCTTCTGTCTTCGCCAAGACAACTCCTATATTAACAGTTAAAACGGAACAGGAGACCATAAAAAAGGAGAACTTATAAATAAGCTCTCCCTTCTCTATATCTTCACAACAAATAAATCGTTGTCTACTTGGCTAGTTCATTGATTACATCCATAATCTTCTGTCCGATCTCCTCAGCAGCCTCCATTGTGGAAGCCTCGCTATACACACGAATAATCGGTTCCGTATTACTCTTACGCAGATGTACCCATTTATCCGCAAAGTCAATCTTTACACCGTCGATATCATTGATTTCTTCGTTCTTATAGATTTCCTTTACTTTAGCCAGAATAGCATCTACATCAATCTCCGGAGTCAGGTCTACACGGTTCTTGGCGATGAAGTAAGCGATACCTTCCAAAGCATCACGTCCGTAATGGCTGGCCGGATAGATTACTCCACCGTTTCCTTCACCACCGATTACGGCATTTGTAGCTTTCATCTTGGTTACTACATTTACTTCTCCTACAGCTGAAGCGCTATATTCCATTCCATATTTGCGAGTTACATCGCGCAACGCACGGGTAGAACTCAAATTAGAGACCGTATTACCCGGAGTATGCTTCAATACATAATCGGCTACAGTCACCAATGTATATTCTTCACCATACATGACACCGTTCTCGCAAATCATAGCCAGACGGTCAACATCCGGATCTACCACAAAAGCAACATCGGCTTTTCCACCTTTCATCAGGTTCATGATATCACCCAAGTTCTTTTCAAGCGGTTCAGGATTGTGCTGGAAATTTCCAGTGGGTTCGCAATAGAGTTTCTCTACATGCTTCACGCCCAGACGTTCTAAAAGTTCCGGAAGGATAATACCTCCTACAGAGTTCACACAGTCGATAGCTACACGAAAATCAGCTTTCTTGATCGCTTCTACATCCACCAAGTCGAGAGCCAGCACACTGTCAATATGTTTTTGATTGTAAGTCAGATCTTTGCGATAAGAGCCCAGGTGGTCTACATCGGCATAATCGAATTCTTCAGCCTCAGCAATGCGAAGCACTTCGTTACCTTCTTCCGCATTCAGAAATTCGCCGTGTTCGTTGAGTAGTTTCAGTGCATTCCACTGTTTGGGATTATGAGAGGCTGTCAAGATGATACCGCCACAGGCACCTTCCATCGTCACAGCTAATTCTGTAGTCGGAGTGGAAGCCAGATCAATGTCTACAACGTCCCATCCCATTCCCATCAATGTACCAACAACTACGTTTTTTACCATTTCACCAGAGATGCGGGCGTCGCGTCCCACTACAATCTTGTTGCTTTGCGCTTTGCAGGTCTTACGAATCAAAGTAGCATAAGCCGAGGTGAATTTTACAATATCAAGCGGATTTAGTCCCTCACCCGCTGTTCCGCCAATAGTTCCGCGGATTCCAGAGATAGATTTGATTAGAGTCATAGGTTTTTAACTAAGATTTATATTGGTGTTTTAATTCAGTGCTTTGCTGAATGTCCAAATATCATAATAGTATGGATTGACGTATTGTTGCGCTGACGAATGTCCTACCTTGGAAGGAACGATCAAACGTACGTGAGCATAGTTGCGCACAAACGGTAACGCCAGCAACCAGCCTGCAGGTACGGCTGTTGACTGGTAGTAGCTTGCCCAGTAATAGTCCATCTGAATGAAAGTACCATACACATAGCTGCCTTCAGCTACATAACGGAATACAGCAGGATTCGTATAAAGCTGATTTGCATCTCCCCACTCTTCCAGAAAAACATTGAAACAAGTAGTGTCACGTGCCATTATATCTTCCTCGATATAACGAACACAAATCTCATTGTTGTTTGCAAAAGTATCCGTTTTGTTTTCAGCACTTCCACGATCTACAATCTGCATATATACACCATCGGAAAGGGCTACATATTCATTCCGGTCCAAATTGGTGACAGTATCATTCTTCTCAAATTCGTCCTGTGAAATGATCCGGATTCCTTTATCCTTGATGAATTTATTCACCGCATTCTTTTCGTCCTCCAACATTTCAGCGTAAGTCTTTGAATCGTCGCATGCCTGGAATATACCTCCGGCTGCCAACAAAGAGAGAAATAAAAATACAAGTTTCTTCATTATCTGTTATTTAGCTATATTCTGCACAAATGTATCTCAAATTCATTGAAAGATGAAAGGGGAAAGTTGAAAGTTGGTAACTTTTAACCTTTCTCTGTCTACTTTTAACCTTCCATTCTTAGCTTTTGGCTGTCAACAAAGGTTTATATTTCTCCAGTGCCTGTTCGAAAACGGCTTTCGCCTCCTCTATCGTTCCGAAAAATTCACCGCCCGAAGCGTTCAAATGACCACCCCCATTAAAGAATTCGGCAGCGAGCTGATTGCATGGGAAAGTACCGACTGAACGAAGAGAAATCTTGATCATCGGCTTCTCTGTATCTTCCCGCAAGAAGCAGGAGAAACAAACATTCTTGATGGAAAGGGGGATGTTTACGAAGCCTTCGCTATCACCTTTTATATAGTTAAACTTACTTTGCTCGGCTTTTGTCAATGTGATTAATGCCGAATTACAATCCGGATAAACAGTCATGTTCGACAATACATAGCCCATCAAACGCAAACGGCTCTCCGAATAGGTATTGTACACCTTACGGTAAATATCATCCTTATCGATTCCTTTGGAAAGCAGCTCGCTGATGATAAAATAAATTTCCCGGTTATTTGAATTATAAGTGAATCCTCCTGTATCTGTCATCATGCCTGTGTAGATACATTCTGCACCTTCCTTCGTGATATCACTGAAATATCCCATACGACAAATCAGCCGGAATATCAATTCGGAAGTAGAAGAAATCTTAGGATAGGACATTACAATCTTACAGAAATCTTCGGGATACAGGTGATGATCGATCATGATTTTACGTGCAGGAGATGCAGCCACAGCATCTGCCATATCGTCAATACGCTTCAATGCATTGAAGTCGAGACAACAGATTACGTCAGCTTCGACTATCAACTTATCGGCAAAATCTTTGTAACGGTCATACAAAAGAATATCCTTACTGCCCGGCATCCATCGCAGGAAATCGGGAAAGGCATTCGGCACAATTACGTTTACTGTTTTTTCCTGTGAATCCAGGAAATGATACAATCCCAATGATGAACCAATAGCGTCGCCGTCAGGAGAAACATGGGATACAATTACTATTTTGTCAGCTCGTTCAAACCATTTGGAAAAATGGTCTATTTTGGCTTGTTCAATTACTTTCGTCAACATACTCTTAAACTTTATCAAGGTGCAAATGTACGATAAATCTTTGTACTTAGAGCAAAAAGTGGACAGAACCTTCGTCAGACAAAGAGATAAATCGCAGACCGGATTTCTTGCATTCGCTTTCAAGTAGGTGTTTGCGGTATTCCGAGAGGGACGCGTCCAATATGACGTAAGAGAAAGAAAAGACTTGGGCGAGTTCTTCCAGATGACCGTCATATCCTTTGCATAAGTAAAGATACTGAATATATAACGGAGAAACGGTAGATTTGTTTCGCCAACGGTTATCGTTTATGACACATACACGACAACCATGATAGGATATAATCTGCTGTTGACGGTTAAGTTCAGCGTGCCGGCAATCAGCCGTTATTTCTTGGGGAGGAAGAAGGTGATGACGCTTCCAATAGTTAGCTGTCATGTGTTTCAGACGTTTTTCATTGGAGAGAGTATCCATATAGTTTATCCAGGATTGCCCGTCACTTTTTATGCAATGTACTGCCGGACAACCACGCACATTGTAAAAGACTAAACTCGTTTGAGGACGATCCAGCCAATACAGCGTTGCATGATAAGTCCCCATCAACAAGATAGAAAAAAGACAGATTTGCAGATTCCGGTATCGGCGATTCATAAAATAATAGGTTAGCAGAGCGATGACAATATAGATACCTAGCACTTCTGACTGATAAAGCCAAATTCCATCTATAGAAGCGCAAGGAAGCTGCTCTACCCATCGGACAAAGAAATTAAGTCCTTCCAACAGCTTCTTAACACCTCCAGCCACTCCTATCTGAAGCCAGGAGAAAGGAGTCAGAAGAAGCATTACAACAACAGCATATAAGATAATCGTAATCAAAGGAATAACAACTAGATTCGTCAATAGAAAATGCACGGAGAATCGAGAGAAATAAAACAGAACAAGCGGAGCTGTTCCTATTTGTGCGGCAATAGACACGCTCATGAGTCCCCAAACATACTTTCCTATTCTACTTTTCACGGTAATCAAATGGTAGATCGGCTTTTGGATAAGCAAGATAGAAGCAACAGCAAGGAAAGAGAGCTGAAAACCAACATCGAACAGCCATGCAGGATTGCAGAATAACATCAACCACGCAGCTACTGCCAATGTATTTAAAGATAAAGGTTCACGACCAACCATATCCGCCATAGCTAAAATCGAAAACATACTGACCGAACGTACTACCGACGGAGAAAGCCCTGTAAAAAAAGCAAAGGTCCACAATAAGACAAGAAGAAAAACAGAACGCACACATCTACCTATATTTCCTCTTCGGGCAATAGGTTTCAGAATGAAAAAAAGCATTGTATATAAAAGCCCGAAATGCAAACCGGATAGAGCAAGAATATGGCTTGCACCGGCCACCGAATAACTTTCACGAACCGAATCACTTAATTCCGTCTTATCACCTATGGTTAGTGCTGAAAGCACAGCCAATTCATCGTCAGCGAATCCGAGTTCCCGATAGAACGAGAGCATTTTTCCTCTATAATAACTAGCTATACTGTTGAGATAAAGTCTACTCATCCCACCCTGTTGCAAAGAGCCGGGTAGTTCGTCTGAAGATAATGGTGGTTTGTTTGAGGATAACAAAGTCCATTTCCCGGATACAACATATCCTGTTCCGCTAATACCTTTCCGCATCAGGAAGCGGGCATAATCAAATTCATCAAAGTTTCGATTGTTGAGAGGAGGAGAAATGCGGGCAGAAATCAGCAGTTCATCTCCACTCTTCAAACGGGAGGCAGACGATTCTTGCTGTAGATAAAGAACCGCAGTATGTCCTATCGGATATATGCCCGCAGTATCACGACGTTCTTTCAATAATGCCTGACAGAGGTAAGTATGTTCTTTAGGTTGAGGCGCATCCGTTATCAAAACCCGGTACACTGTTTCTTCTTTCGGAAAAGAGCAGACAGCCTGTTGCAATTGTCCAGTCATCCCAAGCCATCCTCCCGTAAAACAAAGAGCGGAGATAGCTATCCCAAAACACCATCGCAGCGAATAGCGCTTCAGAAAATAAAGAGCAAAAGACAATGCAGCAAAAAAGCCAAAGAAGAGAATACCACAAAGGGGGGCCCATGAACGGTCAAAAAAATGATCTCCACAAAAAATGCCTGCTATCCAGGGGATAAGCAGGCATATAAATGGATATCGATGGATATAAAA
>OLXT01000809.1_pt1 | contig 12159 bp, 9 predicted proteins | sample 1673931 | NCBI WGS metagenome assembly OLXT01 (sample SAMEA103958134, study PRJEB25191) | human gut metagenome | reverse complement strand
TCATAGCTGCCATCCGGGCACTTCATGGCAATGCCCACGCGGTCGGCATCGGGGTCGGTGGCCAGCATCAGATCGGCACCAGTCTTGGTTGCCAGCTCCAGACCCAGCTTCAGAGCCTCGAAAATTTCGGGGTTCGGGTAGGAGCAGGTGGTAAAGTAGCCGTTGGGGTACTCCTGCTCGGGCACGATGGTGATATCGGTGATGCCCATATCGTTCAGCACATGGGTCACAGGCACCAGACCGGAACCGTTCAGGGGGCTGTACACCAGCTTCAGACCGGCAGTCCGGCACAGGCCGGGGCGCACCTGACGGGCCTCAATGGCATCGTACAGGGCCTTCTTGCAGTCATCGCCCACAAAGCGGATCAGGCCCTGCTCCACGCCAGCGGCAAAGGAGATGTACTTTGCGCCGGTCAGAACATCGGTCTTCTGGATCTCATCATAGACGATGGCAGCGGCATCATCGGTCATCTGGCAGCCATCCGGGCCGTAGGCCTTGTAGCCGTTGTATTCTTTGGGGTTGTGCGAAGCCGTGACGACCACGCCCGACTGACATTTCAGCTCCCGGATCGCAAAGCTCAACTCGGGCGTCGGACGCAGTGCGTCGAACAGGAACACGGTAAATCCGTTCGAGGCGAAGATGTCGGCCACGCGCTCGGCGAACATCCGCGAATTGTTGCGGCTGTCGTGCCCTACGACGACCCGGATTTCCTCGCCCGCGAAATTGCGCTTCAGGTAGTTCGAAAGACCCTGCGTCGCAGCACCTACCGTATAGATATTCATACGATTGGTGCCCACTCCCATGACCCCGCGAAGACCGCCCGTACCGAACTCGAGGTCCTTGTAAAAACTCTCTACAAGTTCTTTCATATCATTATCCATCAGGTATTTAACCTGTTTTTTAGTCTCTGCATCATAATTGCCGTCGAGCCATTTTTGGGCTTTCGCCAGCACTTGTTGTTCTAATCCGTTTTCCATAACTACATTGGTTTTATTTATAGCTTAAAGCTGTTATCCTCCAAAAATTTTATACGCAAATATACATATTTTATTTCCAATATTCACTATCAGCAAGTTAAAAAAGAGGAGCCTGCCACATCCTTTTTTCTATAGTAAAAGTATCGACTTTTGCAAGCATTTTGCCGCTCCATTTTCACAAATTTATTTACAACTTTGTGCTACCAAAAAAAACGGATACACCCTCCATCGATGTTAGCTCCCGCACAGACATATTGCGAAAAATGGCAAACTTGTTTGGACCAGATCAAGTCCCGAACGACCGAAGAGGAGTTCGTGAAGTGGTTCAAACCCATCGTGCCGCTCGAATTCGACGGCAAGACGCTTCGTCTGTGCGTGCCCAACATGAGCTACGTCTATCAGATCGAGAAGCACTACATTCCGTTCCTGCGGCCGATCATCTCCCAGCTCTACGGACAGGAGATCCGCCTGCACTACGCCGTTCCCAAAAACGACGCACAGAGCGTGCCAGTGTCGAAAGAAGCCGATACGACGGCGATTTCGCAGTTCAGCACCCAGACCAACACGGCAAATATAAAAAATCCGTTCGTCATTCCGGGTCTCAAGAAGATCGTCATCGACCCGCAGCTCAACCCGAACTACACGTTCGCAACCTTCATCGAAGGGGAGTGCAACCGCCTGGCCCGTTCGGCGGGTATGGCCGTCGCGGTCGATCCGGGCCATACGCCTTTCAACCCGCTGTATATATACGGCAACTCCGGACTGGGCAAGACCCACATCGTGCAGTCGATCGGCCACGAAGTGCGGCAGCGCCACCCCGAACTGCAGGTGCTTTACGTCTCGATGAACAAGTTCCAGGCGCAATTCCAGACCGCCTACAAGAACGGCGAAATTCCGGATTTCATCCATTTCTACCAGATGATCGACGTATTGATTATCGACGACATCCAGGAGCTCACGGGAAAAACCGGCACCCAGAACGCCTTCTTCAACATATTCAACCACTTGCAACTGGCAGGCAAACAGTTGATCCTTACCTCGGATAAACCGCCCGTGGAGCTGAAGGACATCGAACAGCGACTGCTGACCCGCTTCAAGTGGGGACTTTCGACCCAGCTCAACACGCCCGACTACGACACCAAAGTCAAGATCATCAGAATCAAGGCTCAGAAACTCGGCCTCCAGCTTACGGACGAAATCGTCCGCTACCTGGCGGACAATATCTCCGCCAACGTCCGGGAAATCGAGGGCGCTCTGTCGGCCCTGGTAGCCAATACCGTCTATATGGGCAAGAAAGTTTCCCTGTCGCTCGTCAAGGAGATTCTGAAGGTCTATGTCCGGGTATGCCAAAAAGAGATCACAATCGAGCACATCATCGAAGTCGTCTGCGACTTCCTGCATATCGACATCCAGCGCCTCAATTCGCCCGAACGAACCCGCGAAGTGGCTCAGGCGCGTCAGATCGCCATGTACCTGGCCAAGCAGCACACCAAATCCCCGCTGATCGCCATCGGTTCGGCTATCGGAGGACGCAACCACGCCACGGTGTTGCACTCCTGCAAGGCGGTATCGAACCAGATCGAAACGGACAAGGCTTTTCAGCGACAGATGGAAGAGCTCGAAAAACTGGTCCTGGCATAACCCGCCGGGACTTTTTTCATCTCCTCCCGAATCACAAATTTGCGAAAAACTTACCGACGACTCGATATTTCCGATGCCATACAAGCCCGCAAACTCCGTCGCCTTCCGCTTGTTGTCACTCCGGACAAAACCATCCCCGACACCGGCACGCATACACTTCTCCAATCCGGTTGCACCCGGACATTGAACCACACCGGAGGCAGTCGATTCGCCGACCATATCCTCCGCCTCCGAAAATCCCGGATTCTTCAGGCCGTCGGCAACGAACGACCCTGTTTCCCCAAAATACGACCCACCCCGACACGCAGCCGCAAATTTCCCCTTCACACCACAGAATTACATCCGCAAACAGCCATAAATCCGGCCGGAAATGGCGATAATTGCATTTTATTTCGTAACTTTGAAAAATAAATCCCGTTGTGTAAAACACCCGGAGCGAAACGGCGATTCCGACTTTCAGGAACAGTGTCGGAAGATCCGTCGGTCGCCGGGCAGCGACGACAGAACAGCAAAGTTCGGCAGGCGGGAAAATCCCGGGTTTACGCACCGGACACCGGATACGAAATACGAAAAAATAAAAACAATTCGACTATATGGCAGAGAAAACACAAGCAAATCCCGACAAGTTAAAGGTACTTAACGCGGTGATGGAGAAGATCGAGAAGGATTTCGGCAAAGGCTCGATCATGCGCATGTCGAGCGCAGAGGTCGCCGACGTACAGGTAATCCCCACGGGTTCGATCACCCTGGACATGGCGCTCGGCGTAGGCGGTTACCCCAAAGGACGCGTCATCGAGATTTACGGTCCCGAATCCTCGGGCAAGACGACCCTGGCGATCCACGCCATCGCCGAAGCCCAGAAGGCCGGCGGTATCGCCGCTTTCATCGACGCGGAACACGCTTTCGACAGCTCCTACGCCCAGCAACTCGGCGTGGATGTCGATAACCTGCTGATTTCGCAGCCGGACAACGGCGAACAGGCGCTCGAAATCGCCGACTCGCTGATCCGCTCGAGCGCCATCGACATCATCGTCATCGACTCCGTGGCGGCTCTGACGCCCAAGGCGGAAATCGAAGGGGAGATGGGCGATGCCAAGATGGGATTGCAGGCCCGCCTGATGTCGCAGGCACTGCGCAAGCTCACCTCGAGCATCTCCAAAACCAAAACGGTCTGCATCTTCATCAACCAGTTGCGCGACAAGATCGGCGTAGTGTACGGCAACCCCGAAACCACGACGGGCGGTAATGCACTGAAATTCTATGCCAGCGTCCGCATCGACATCCGCCGGGTGTCGGTCATCAAGGACGGCGAGGAACAGCTCGGCACCCGCACCCGCGTCAAAGTGGTCAAAAACAAGGTGGCGCCCCCGTTCAAGAAGGCCGAATTCGACATCATGTTCGGCGAGGGCATCTCGAAGATCGGCGAAATCATCGACCTGGGTGTGGACTACGGAATCATCAAGAAATCGGGTTCGTGGTTCTCTTACGGCGACCGCAAAATCGGCCAGGGCCGCGACAGCGTGAAAGAGCTTCTCAAGAACGATGAAGCGCTCCGCAACGAAGTCGAAGCCAAAGTCCGCGAAGCGATGATTGCCGCCCGCAAAGCATAAAAAGCGAATGAAGAGCCGACCGGGGCCTGTAACAAAGGCAGGAAACGCCCAAAAGACCGGTCGGAGTCTTCTCTCTTCGGACAAATACAGGCAGCGACGCACGGTATAGCCGGGACAGTTATAAAACGGCACCCCGGAAACGAAGCGAAAAACGATATTTTACGATAGAAAACGAGATCGTCGGTACGAAATCCGTCGAAATTCGTAGTTGGACCCTAAAACAGCATTGGATGGTATGGATTTTACGCCGGAAGACGAACGATTAATCAAGGAGAAGTGGGAGGAACTGCTTCAGTCGTGCACCAAAATCTGTAAAAACGACGAAGACTGGGAGTTCATCAAACGCGCTTTTTTCCTGGCGAAAGAGGCGCATGGCGGAGTGCGTCGTCGCTCGGGCGAGCCGTACCTGCTGCATCCCATCGCCGTAGCCAAGATCGTCGTGGACGAGATCGGGCTCGGCGTCAAATCGGTCGTCGCCGCCCTGCTGCACGACGTTGTGGAGGATACGGAGTACACGGTCGAAGATATGGAGCGCATCTTCGGGCCCAAGATCGCCAAGATGGTCGATGGGCTTACGAAGATGTCGGGCGTATTCAATGCCGATACTTCGGAGCAGGCGGAGTATTTCCGCAAAGTCCTGCTCACGCTTTCGGACGACGTGCGGGTGATCCTGATCAAAATCGCCGACCGCCTGCACAACATGCGCACGCTCGGTTCCATGCTCCCCAGCAAACAATATAAAATCGCTGGCGAGACACTCTATATATATGCCCCGTTGGCCCACCGTTTAGGACTGTTCGCCATAAAGACCGAGTTGGAAGATCTCGCTTTCAAATACGAACACCCCGAGGCTTACAACCAAATCAAGCAGAAAATCGCCGAGACCGAAGAATCGCGCCAGCAAATTTACAACAACTTCTCCAAGCCGATTGTCGCGAAGCTCAAAGAAATGGGACTCGAATTCGAGATGAAAGCCCGGGTAAAATCCATCTATTCCATTTGGAACAAGATGAGGAAACAGAATGCGGAACTCAAAGACATCTATGATCTGTTTGCCATACGAATCATTATCGACACCCCTCTTAAAAACGAGAGAAGCGACTGTTGGAAAGCCTTTGCCATTGTGACAGACATGTTCAAGCCAAACCCTTCGAGATTGAAGGATTGGATATCCATTCCAAAATCGAACGGATACGAATCGCTGCATACTACGGTAACCGGTCCAGGCCAACGCTGGGTGGAGGTTCAAATACGCACGCAGCGTATGGATGAAATTGCAGAGAAGGGTTTGGCTGCCCATTTCAAGTATAAAGGTGTGAAGAGCGAGAAAAGTCTCGATGATTGGATGGCAAACGTTCGCGATCTTCTTGAAACATCGGGAAAAGACACTCCCGAAATAATGAAAAAGATGAATATGGACGTCTACGATAAGGAAGTATTTATATTTACTCCTAAGGGCGACTTGTTCAGACTGCCTCTTGGAGCCACAATTCTTGACTTTGCATTCGCCATACATTCAAAGATTGGCTGCACCTGCATTGGCGGGAAAGTCAACGGCAAAACACATAAGATTAATTATGAGTTGAAAAACGGCGACACCGTCGAAGTCCTGACATCATCCACACAGCAGCCAAAGCAGCAATGGCTTTCCATAGTGACGACCTCCAAGGCAAAAAATAAAATCCGCCAATCGCTTAACGAAATAAGCAACCGTTCAGCGGAGTTTGCCAAGGAATTGCTCCAACGACGTTTCAAGAATCGGAAAATCGAAATAGAAGAAGCCATTCTGACAAAAGTAATAAAACGGCTTGGATACAAAACCGCCACAGACTTCTATAACGAGATATCAAGTGAAAAACTTGACATCGGGCAAATTGTGGACAGTTATGTCGCTTTAAAAGAAAAAGAAGACGAGACCCAACAGATTGCATCCAGTCGCTCCGCGCAAGAATTTGTTATGCAACCGCCTGCACTGTCAAGCTCCGAATCCAGCGACGTGGTGATTATTGGAGAAGGCATAAAGGGAATAAATTTCAAGCTTTCAAAATGCTGTATGCCTATTCAAGGTGACGATATTATGGGATTTATAGCAAGCGACGGCGCCATAAAAATCCACAAGCGCGGCTGCCCTAATGCACGCCATCTGATGAACCGCTATCCATACCGCACCATCAAGGCAGCATGGAGTGAAATTGTCGGCGGCAACCAATTTGCAGTGCCGTTAAGCATCATTGGCAATGATGACATTGGCATTGTTAACAACATAACGTCTTTAATAACTAAAGAAAAAAGTGTATCTTTGCGTAGCATTGCCATCGACTCGAACGACGGATTGTTTCAAGGGCGTCTTGTCGTCGGAGTCAACGACACTGTTTCACTCAATAATCTGATAAAGAAAATAACAGCAATAAAAGGAGTAAAAGATGTTAGACGCAACAATTAAACATATATTTCAATATACGCTACTTTCAGCATGCCTGTTTTGTTCGTTTTCCTGTGGCAACAGCAAGCAGGCAGAGGATTCGGAGAAAGCAGAACAAATAATGTCGGAAATAAAAAGTATGTATGCCGGAAAGGACTACGACAATGCGATGTTGATGATTGATTCTTTGATGAAAACATATCCTGGTTTGATCGATGTGCAACGTAAAGCAATGCATATACAAACTATGATTACAGAAAAGAGAACTTTGGCAGACAGCATTGCAAACGAGAAAGTCCTTGAGCAAAGTATGGCTGCGGCAGACTCTATAAAGCACAATCTTAAGTTTGTAAAGAGTGCAGATATGGTAGAAGGATATTTTGTTGACAAAACTATGCCCGACGACGGAATCCCTTCTGTAACAGGAATCGTTGCCAGGGTTGCAGAACACGGAGACATTTCCCTCCTGTCTTCATTGAGAGGACATCGCATCAGACATACGCGGATTTGCGCCATAGCCGACACCGCCAACGTCGCCACTGGCAACGTACCGCCCTCAAACTCAAGAAACTACCGTTATAACGACAATGGACAGAATGTTGAGCTTGTCACGTTCAACGCTCAGGAATGTGGGGATTTTCTTTCTTTCATCGCTCAGAATACCGCACTTCCAATAACTATTAAATTTGTCAACGGTTCAAAGAGTTACAAACAAGTGCTTTCACAGAAGGAAAAGAGCGCTATTAAGAATGTTGTCAATTATGCAACCGCAATAACGGCAGCCCATGACGCCGCTAATATGAGACTTAAATTTGCTCGCAAACTGCAATTGGCACGTAAGCAAATAAAGCAGACCGCAACAAACATACAGGGCGGCCGCTAATATAATCTGAATAAAAAACGTAATATATATGGGATTTTTTAATTTCTTCAGCAAGGAAAAGAAAGAAACGTTGGACAAAGGCTTGGAAAAGACCAAGCAAGGTTTGTTTGACAAGCTTAAGCGGGCGGTTGCCGGCAGGTCCAAAATCGATGATGATTTTCTGGACAATCTGGAAGAGGTATTTATAACATCTGATGTTGGCGTGGAAACGACTCTCAAGATTATAGACCGGCTGCAGAAACGCGCTGCACGCGATAAATACGTATCGACATCGGAGCTGAATACGCTGCTTCGTGATGAAATAACAGAAATGCTTGCGGAAAACAACAATGCCGACACTCCCGACTTTTCCGTTCCGTCCGACAAAAAGCCATATGTAATAATGGTTGTGGGCGTAAACGGGGTTGGAAAAACGACTACTATCGGAAAACTTGCATACCAGTTCAAGAAGGCGGGCAACAAAGTCGTTTTGGGAGCCGCCGACACATTCCGTGCGGCAGCCATTGAACAATTGCAGATATGGGGCGAACGGGTAGATGTGCCTGTTGTCAAGCAGCAAATGGGCTCTGACCCTGCGTCGGTCGCGTTTGACACCGTAAGCTCGGCCAAAGCCTCCAGTGCAGATGTTGTGATAATCGACACAGCCGGACGCTTGCACAACAAAGTGGGATTGATGAAGGAACTCTCGAAAATTAAAAATGTTATGCAGAAAGTTGTTCCAGGCGCACCTCACGAAGTGCTTCTGGTGCTTGACGGCTCTACTGGGCAAAATGCATTTGAACAAGCAAAACAATTTGTTGCTGCGACAGAGGTAAACGAATTGGCTATAACCAAACTCGATGGCACCGCCAAAGGTGGCGTAGTGATTGGCATAAGCGACCAGTTTAAGATTCCAGTCAAATATATCGGTCTTGGTGAGGGACTCGAGGATTTGCAGATTTTCCGCAAAAAAGAATTTGTTGATTCTTTGTTTTCTTAATCAGAACGGTTTGAAATGGATAAAAAACGTATAGATGTCATTTCGCTTGGATGCTCAAAAAATCTCGTAGATTCAGAACGCCTTCTTAAGCAATTGGAGCTTTCTGGTTTTCAAGCATTCCACAATTCAGACAACGTAGATGGCGACATAGTTATCATAAACACATGCGGATTTATAGGCGATGCCAAGGAAGAATCAATAAACACGATATTGACCTATGCCGAGGCCAAGAACGAAGGTCGCATAAAGGAGCTCTATGTTATGGGATGCTTGTCTGAAAGATATCGCGACGACTTATTGGCCGAGATTCCTGAAATAGACAGAATCTATGGCAAGTTTGATTGGGTAAACATTGTATCCGACATAATCAAGCGCAATCCTGCGATAATGCCTTACGATAGAGTCATAACCACCCCCTCTCATTACACATATCTCAAAATTGCCGAGGGCTGCAATCGTTTTTGTGCATTCTGTGCAATTCCTCTGATTACTGGCAGATACAAGTCGCGTCCTATTGAAGAAATCCTTGAAGAGGTAAGAATATTGGTGGGAAAAGGAGTAAAAGAATTCAACGTCATTGCCCAGGACTTGTCGTCCTACGGTCTTGACATATACAAGCGGCTTGCCCTTCCGGAACTTATCGACAGGATGGCGGAAATTGACGGAGTCAAATGGATTAGGCTGCACTATGCCTACCCTTCCGAATTCCCGTATGAGATTTTGGACGTAATGGCAAGACATTCCAATGTGTGCAACTACCTTGACATCGCCCTTCAGCACATCAACAACGATGTATTGAAGAATATGCGCCGCCACATCACAAAAGAGGAAACTCTCGCGCTAATACGCACCATTCGTGGAAAAGTGCCTGGGATACACATTCGCACCACTCTGATGGTGGGCTTCCCTGGAGAAACAGAAGACGCGTTTAATGAGCTTAAAGAGTTTGTCAGAGAGGCGAAATTCGAGCGTATGGGAGCTTTCGCCTATTGCGAAGAAGACGACACATATGCTGCCAAAAATTTCTCAGACAGCATTCCGCAAGAAGTTAAGGAAAGTCGCCTTGAAAAAATTATGGCAATACAGGAAGATGTGGCCTTGGAATCCAACCAATCTAAAATCGGTAAGACTATGACTGTTGTCATTGACCGTGAAGAACCCGACTATTTTGTCGGTCGTACAGAGTTTGACTCTCCAGAGGTTGATCCTGAAGTGCTGATTGACAAGGATGACCGGTTGACAGTCGGAAATTTCTATGATGTTGAGATTACTGACGCTCTACCTTTCGAGCTAATGGCAAAACTGAAAGACTTCTGATGGAGACATTGCGGAAAGCCATAAATAAAGCTATAAAAAACAATATCACATTCTACGCCTATCGTCTCCCAGACGATAGGCTTTACCATTTTTCGGCACCTATAACCAGCCAGGCATGCGAATCTGAAGGTTTTAAAGTCTCACCATTCGACGATTTCCGACACCCAAGCGTATTCATCCCCAAGGGTCTGAATGCTTACGATTTCTGCAATTGCGGGACTGATTTTTGCATCAAGGCGTCAACCAAATCCATCGGTGATTTCTCAGAAACAACACGCAAAGAATATGCTTCTTCTTTTCAGCAATGCATGAAAGCATTGCGAAATGGCTCTCTTGAAAAAATCGTACTCTCCAAAGTAATCAAATGCGAATATCCAACAATTGATTGGGGATTGGCCTTTCAGCAGATGGCAGAAAAATACCCTCAGGCTTTTATCTTCATCTTCAATGCCCAAGAAACAGGAGCATGGGCTGGCGCTTCGCCTGAGACATTGGCTCGCTTTCATGGTTCCCAGTTCTCTACTATGGCGTTGGCGGGAACAAGACTTGCTGCTGACAACGACAAAGAATGGGGCATAAAAGAGATTCAAGAACAGGGATATGTGGCCGACTACATAGAGGACATATTTCTCAGAAACGGCATAACATACATAAAATTTCCAAGAACGACGTTGACAGCCGGACGCGTGGCACACCTTTGCAATAGGTTTGCCGCAAACGTTGTCTCTATGAGTGCCGCTGAATTGCTGGTCAGTGAATTGCATCCCACCCCTGCCCTTTGCGGTTTGCCTACCGCCATTGCAAAAACAGCCATTTCGGAAATAGAATCACATCCGCGCACGTATTATGGCGGATACCTTGGACCGGTCACGTCATCTGGCTTTGACTACTTTGTAAATCTTCGATCTTTGACATTTGATAAAGACAGCCAAATCTTATTCTGTGGAGGAGGGCTGACGGTTGATTCCAACGAAGATTCGGAATGGTCGGAGACGGAAGCAAAGTCACAGACTATGAAAACGATATTATATTCTTCGAAGGTGTAATATAATAAATAAAAGCGAGTGCGCAGACAACACGTCCACGACCCGCTTATGCCTATTTCATGTATTCTCTACTTATTGTTGTAGTTGTTCATTGTAAAGCCAAGACCTGACAGGCAGAATGTTTTCATCGCCTCCACCGCCACTTCAATTCTTGGCTCCAGCAGCTTCTTTTCTTCAGCCGAGAAATGCCCGAGAACAAAATCCACCTGTGTGCCTTTGGGGAAATCGTTGCCAATGCCGAATCTCAATCTGGCATAATTTTGAGAACCAAGCATCTGCGCAATGTTTTTCAAGCCATTATGCCCCGCATCGCTCCCTTTTCCTTTAATCCGTATTGTTCCCAGCGGCAAAGCCAGATCGTCGACAAGAACCAAAACATTTTCCAATGGGATATTCTCCTTGTCCATCCAATACTTTACAGCGTTGCCACTTAGGTTCATGTAGGTCGATGGTTTAAGCAACAGCAGTTGTTTATTCTTGACCCGAGTCTCAGCAACATCGCCATATCGCTTGGTCTCAAAAGCAATATTGGATGCTTTGGCAAAAGCATCCAATATCATAAATCCCATATTGTGGCGGGTTTCTTGATACTCAGCACCAATATTACCCAACCCTACAATAAGATATTTCATCTTGCTGGCTTAGTTTATTTCGCAGCGGCAGCAGCTTGAGCGGCACCACGAGCGGCACGAGTCAACTGAACTGCACAAACAACAGCGTTCTTTGCATTTGTCAATTCAAGACCTTCGAAGCTAAGATCGCCAACCTGCATTGTCTTACCAAGACCCAAGTTGTCAACGTTGATAACCAAACGCTCTGGGATGTTTGTATAAACTGCTTTAACCTTAAGTTTCTTCATAGAAAGGCTCAATTTACCACCGGCTTTAACACCCTCGGCGTGACCTTCCAACTTAACAGGAACCTCGATTACTACCGGTTTCTTATCATTTACTTCGAGCAAATCGATATAAAGAATCTCATCCTTTACTGGGTGGAATTGGATTTCCTTAAGAATTGCAGTCTTTTTCGCTCCGTTAACATCCAAATCAATTGCGAAGATTTCCGGAGTGTAGATCAATTTACGAACATCCTCTGCCTTTACAGCAAGGCTTGTAACGATGATACCCTTGTTGTTGCCAAGGTCTACTACACGCTCGCCTTCTTTCAATGCGCCTGCATATGGAAGGTCAACTCGCTCACCACCAATCAAACCAACTGGGATAAGACCTGCGTTACGCAACAATTTTGATGCTTTCTTGCCAATCTCTGTTCTTGGCTGAGCTG
>OLXT01000805.1_pt1 | contig 12205 bp, 8 predicted proteins | sample 1673931 | NCBI WGS metagenome assembly OLXT01 (sample SAMEA103958134, study PRJEB25191) | human gut metagenome | reverse complement strand
ACCGCCGCACTCGGTGCAACAGTAGGAACAGGAAATATTATCGCAATAGGAAGCGCTATCGCAATAGGCGGCGCAGGCTCAATATTCTGGATGTGGATTTCCGCACTTCTCGGTATGGCTACCAGCTTTGCCGAAAACTATCTCGGTGCAAAATACAGAACCGTGCAATCGGACGGCCTTACGGGCGGCGTACCGTTCGCCTACATAAAAAAAGCGTTCGGCGGCAAAAAACTCGGTGCATTCTTTGCGGGAATGTTTGCTGTCTGCTGTATAGGTGCCAGCTTCGGTATAGGCAATATGGCTCAGGTGAATTCGGCTTCAATGGCGCTTCAGAACTGTCTTGGAGTACCTCTATGGGTATCGGGAATCCTCTGTGCCGCAGTAATTGCCGCAATAGCACCCGGAGGTATCCACCGCCTTAGTAAAGTCACATCGTGGGTAATCCCGATAGCCGCAGGAGGCTATCTGATTGGCTGCCTTACTGTAATTATAATTAATTATCAGAATATTCCGGACGTATTCGCAAGGATATTCACAGAAGCCTTTTCTTTCAAGGCTGTAGGCGGAGGAACTGTCGGCGTAGTAATGCTCGAGGCTATGAAGTGGGGCGTAAAACGTGGCGTATTCTCAAACGAAGCCGGTCTTGGCTCCTCAGTAATGATTAATGCAAACTCAAGCGCCGACAAGCACCATACGCAAGGTATGTGGGCAATGCTTTCGGTTTTCATTGATACTATCATTATCTGCACTATGACAGCACTCTGTATACTTTCAAGCGGCGCTGACAAGCTGGTAGACAAAAAGGCAGGCGGCTTCAACATGGCTCTTGTTGCCTTTCAGAACGGTCTTGGCGATTTTGCCAGTGCATTCCTCAGTATCGCAACGTTCATCTTTGCGATAACAACCGTTACAGGCTGGTGGATATACGGCAGAAGCTGTTTCGTTTACCTTTTCACAAAGAAGTGGGTAGGCGTATATCTTGCAATTTTCATTGTTACCGCTTTCGTGGGCGCAGTGATTCAGGCGACAGTCGTATGGGACGTATCCGACCTGTTCAACGGTCTTATGGCAATACCGAACCTTCTTGCGATAATACTGCTTCGCAAGGAAGTCAAAGCTGACATTTAATTCCTTTAAAATCAGTAGATATTAAAATAGTAAAATTAAAAGCACAAGGTGTGCGTTGATTATACTTACTTTGTTTTATACAGCCGGATTCGGGAGTTTTAGATGCTGTAAAATAAAGACGGTTATATAACGCTTACTTTGTGCAATTTTTTTGCCGAATTTGCAATTTATCTATTGACCTATTGCAAAAAATAGTTTATAATAGTAAATGGGGAACAAGGTACGATGAACCGTATCGATATTTCCCTACCGAATGACTTTCATCAGCATAAGCTGATAAAATAAAGAAAAGGAGAACAATCGGTTATGACAAAGAATCAGAATGTTTTAAAGTGGGTTGAAGAAATGAAAGCCCTCACACAGCCCGACAAGGTTGTATGGATCGATGGCAGCGAGGAGCAGCTCAAGGCGCTTCGTGACGAGGCTATCGCAACAGGCGAGATGATTGAGCTCAACCAGGAAAAGCTCCCCGGCTGCTTATATCACAGAACAGCTGAAAACGACGTTGCCCGTGTAGAAGACAGAACATTCATCTGCTCAAGAGAGAAGGAGAATGCAGGTCCTACAAACAACTGGATGGATCCTAAGGAAATGTACGCTAAGCTGACAAAGCTCTATGACGGCGTTATGAAGGGTCGTACAATGTACGTTATCCCCTACTCAATGGGACCTATCGGCTCACCTATCGCTAAGGTTGGTGTTGAGCTGACAGACTCTATCTATGTTGTACTCAACATGGACATTATGACAAGAATGGGTGCACAGGCATTCAAGAACCTGCCCGATGACTCCAACGACTTCGTAAGATGCCTTCACTCAAAGGCTGACGTTGATCCCGAAAAGAGATACATCGTTCAGTTCCCCGAAGACAACACAATCTGGTCTATCAACTCAGCTTACGGCGGTAATGTACTGCTCGGCAAGAAGTGCTTCGCACTCCGTATTGCTTCTTACCAGGGTTGGAAGGAAGGCTGGATGGCTGAACATATGCTTATCCTCGGCGTAAAGAAGCCCGATGGCGACATCAAGTATATCACAGCAGCATTCCCCTCAGCTTGCGGTAAAACAAACCTCGCTATGCTTATTCCTCCCGAGGGATACAAAAAGGCAGGCTATGAAGTATTCACAGTAGGTGACGATATTGCATGGATGAAGCAGGGTCCCGATGGCAGACTTTACGCTATCAACCCCGAGAACGGCTTCTTCGGCGTTGCTCCCGGTACAAACGCAAAGAGCAACTACAACGCACTTGCATCTACAAGAAAGAACACAATCTTCACAAACGTTGCTATCAACAATGATGATATGACAGCTTGGTGGGAAGGTCTTGACAAGAATCCTCCCGAGAATGCAACAGACTGGAAGGGCAACAAGGTTAACGGTAAGGAATATACAGCAGCAGGCAACAAGCTCGCTCATCCTAACTCACGTTTCACAGCTCCCGCTCAGAACTGCCCCTGCATTTCACCTGAGTTCAACAACCCCCAGGGTGTTCCGATCTCAGCTATCATCTTCGGCGGCAGACGTGCAGCTACAACTCCTCTGGTTTACCAGTCATTCAGCTGGCAGCACGGCACATATGTAGGCTCTGCAGTTTCTTCTGAAACAACAGCAGCAGCTACAGGTGCAGTAGGCGTACTCCGTCACGATCCTATGGCTATGAAGCCCTTCTGCGGCTACCACATGGCTGATTACTGGGCACACTGGCTCGAAATGGGCAAGAAGCTCGGTGACAAGGCTCCTAAGATCTTCAACGTTAACTGGTTCAAGCAGGACGAGAACGGCAACTTTATGTGGCCCGGTTTCGGCGACAACATGAGAGTTCTCGACTGGATCATCAAGAGATGTGAAGGCACAATCGACGCTGAAAAGACTCCTATCGGCTACCTTCCTAAGAAGGGTGACATCAACCTCAAGGGTATCGAGGATGAGGTTACATCAGAAGTTGAAGACAAGCTGCTCGCAGTTGACAGAGACCTCTGGAAGAAGGAAGTAGAAGAGATGAAGGAATTCTACAAGCAGTTCGGTGACAAGCTCCCCGACGGTTTAAAGCAGGAACTCGCTGATCTCGAAGCAAGACTTGGCTAATCCATAACCGAATAAACTCCGATCCCCTGTTAAGCGATTAACAGGGGATTTTCTTATGCTTCATACGCTCTTAGCTTGTATGCCACAAGGCAAATACCGCACTGTTGCCACGGCATTATATACGGCAAAACGGCACCGGAAGATTTCCGATGCCGTTTCTGTATAAAATATATTAACCCAAAATTGTCTTATTCCTTTACACCACCGAGTGAAACACCGGCGATGATGAATTTCGATAAGCAGAAATAAACGATGATAACAGGTATGATTGCTATGAAAATGAACATATAAACCTGACCCATATCAAACTTTAAGAAGTCTGCTGAACGAAGCTGTGCGATCATGATAGGCATTGTCTTCTTTGTTGATGTATCAATGATCAACGAAGGAAGGAAGTAGTTGTTCCATGATGCAACGAAGCTGAATATTGCCTGTACTGCAAGAGCAGGCTTCAGCATAGGAAGAACGATCGTGTTGAATGTTCTGAATTCGCCCGAACCGTCTATTCTTGCCGCCTCGATAATATCAATAGGAAGCGAGCTTTTCATGTACTGAATCATGAAGAAGAACACTGCAGGAGCCGCAATAGCAGGAACTATAAGAGGAATATATGTATCTCTGAGTCCCCAATCGGTACACATACTGAAGAAACCGAGCGCAGAAACCTGTGTAGGAATCGTCATGATAAGTAATATGAAGTTAAAGATAAATTTCTTACCTTTGAAGTCATATACATGAATTGAATATGCGGTCATTGCCGAGAAATAAATCGACAATAACGCTGTACACGCTGCGATAATCAAGCTGTTGATAACACCGTTTACTACAGGTATCGTTGAGTTTGAAATCGCACTCTGGAAGTTATTGATAAATTGATTTCCCGGCAGGAACGAGAAGCCGGACATAATATCGTAATGTGAACGGCTTGCGTTAACAAGCAGGATGTAGAAGAAGAACAAACACAGGATTGAGAAGAAGACAAGAACGATATAACAGATTATTCTGTGAATAATAAGCGTAGGCTTTACCTTCATATCCGGATCTGTTCTGTTCTGCTGAAGTGCTGAGGTATGTTCAAGTACCTTTTCCTTTTTTGCCATGATACTTACTTACCTCCTTTTTTAGACTTCTTGTTGCTTCTGTCAGCAGCAAAGAAGTAGTAAACAACCAGGCTGAGTGCCGCACATACAATGAATATAATTACTGAAAGCGCACCTGCCATACCATAGTTCTTAGATGTACCGATCTGTTCGTTCAAATACATGATAAGCGTCTTGGTAGTGTTATTCGGGCCTCCCTGACCGCCGGTAAGGATCTGCGGTACATCGAACATCTGAAGACCGCCGATCAGCGAAGTGATCATAACGTATACGAGTATAGGTCTGATAAGAGGAAGAGTTATCTTCCAGAATATCTGTGAGCTGCTTGCACCGTCGATTTCAGCAGCCTCAATAACAGATTCGTTGATACCCATCATTGCCGCCATCAGCAGAATTGTCGTGTTACCGAACCACATAATGAAGTTCATGAACGCTACAAGTCCCATCGTACTGCCCGTATAGCTGAGAAATCTGAAAGCCTCGCCGCCGGTAGTGTGCTTGATAAGCTCGTTGATAGGTCCGATATCGGAGAATATTGAGAATATCAGCATTGCAAATGCAGATGCCATGATAAGGTTAGGCATATACATTACAGTTTTGAAGAATCCAAGACATCTTAAACGAAGTCTTACATTAGTAAACCAGTAAGCAAAAAGTAATGAAATGATTATCTGCGGAACAAATCCCAGTACCCACATGATAAGCGTATTCCATGTGAGTGCAAGTATATTGTTACCTGAACTCATATCAAAAATTGCCACAAAGTTATCAAATCCGACAAACTCCGGTCCTATCCAACTAAGACCCGACTTGAAGTATTTGAACATACTGTAATAGAAAGTCTGAATAAGCGGCCAAGCCTGGAAAACAAGGAAAACTAATATGAACGGGAGCATAAATATGTAGCCCCATTTTTTATATTTCCCGATTTGTCCTTTTCTGGCTTTTACCGGCACATTTCCTGCATTAAATGCCTGAGCCATAAAAACACTCCTTATAAAAATCTCGGTATATTCTCCATCTTGAGCAGTCAAGTATGTTAATAAGGCGGAAACATCCGTAATTCGCCCCATTAACATACTTGACTGCGAATTCACAGAACCCGCAGTCAAGATGAAGGTCAATATTGTTTAAGCCACAAAGCCTTTATTATGCGTTAGCGGGCTTCTTGAGCTCAGGATACTTAACAATAGCAGCCTCATAGAAGTTCTTGAGTGCTGTATCCTTATCAACAGTACCGTCGAAGTATTCCTTGAACTTAGCCTGGAATGTCTCGTTAAGACCCTGGTCGTAGACAGAAATCTTGCTCATGTCGATCTTGGGAGCTGTTTCAACGAACAGAGCGATGTGGTTCTGACCGCCTAAGAAGGCTGACTTGAAGTCAGAAGAAGCGAGTTCCTTCATTGCAGCTTCGTTGTTGTAGTAGTCCTGTGTATCCTTTGTGAACTGAACGCCGAAGTCCTTGTCGCAGCAGAATGCCTTCAGAACGTCGCCAACTAATGCAGCGTTGTCTGTGCCCTTTGCAGCTGCAATCCAAGTACCGCCCCAGAAGTAAGCCTGAGGACCGTAGCAAACTGCCCAGTCACCGTAACCGCCGTTGCCTACTTCGAGCTTACCGCCGTCTTTTTCCTTAACTGCAAGTGAGTTACCTGCAAGAGTGAAGTTGATGCCCCATGTTGAGTAGAAGAAGCCAAATACCTTACCGTCGGGACCCTGGTCAGCAGCCCAAGCATCAGACCAAAGAGAAGTCTTGTTGTTGTAACCCTTGTCTGTGTATGTCTTAGTCTGGTCAACCCACTTCATGATGTTATCATCAACGATGATTTCCTTGTTGTCGTTTACCCAAGGAGCAGAAACGTTGTTTGAGAAGGTTCTGTATGCATCATCATAACCTGAGAGCATCTTGTAACCCTTGTCAGTAGCCTTAGCAGCTACTTCGTCAAACTTTGTCCAGTCAGCGAGAGCTTCCTGTACCTTCGCGGGATCATCTGTGCCGAGAACGTCCTTAGCAATTGAACGTCTGTAAGCATACAGACCGGGAGTTGCCTGCCATGAAACACCCTTCAGTACCTTTGAACCATCCTGAGTTGTGGCAACGTCCTTTGTATACTGATACATACCTGAAAGATCTTCGTCAGTAAGACCGAGTGACTTAACATCAAGTGTGTACTCTGAGTTAACATACTTGAGAGCGTAGTCAGCTTCGAATAAGAACATATCGATCTTGTCGTCAGCAGATGCAGCTTCGTTCTTGGGAAGGTCTTCATCAAGCTTGTTCTGATAAGCATTGTCCTTGTTTTCAGTGATCTTGAAATTAACTGTAACGCCCTCGGGCATCTTAGCCTTTATGTACTTGTCAAAGTAGTTCTTGAACTCTTCGTTCCATACAGCGATGTTAAGAGTCTTGCCTTCGCCTTCCTTAAGTGTGAACTTATCGGAAGTTCCTGCGTTGCTTGAATCATCAGTCTTGCTCGAATCTTCAGTCTTGCTTGAGTTTTCAGTCTTGCTCGAATCTGTTGTAGAAGATCCTGCTGAGCTTGTAGCGTTGCTTGAGCAGCCTGCTACTGCGCCCAGAATTGATGCAGATGCTAATACAGCTGCTAAAATTCTTTTCTTCATTGGTAATTCCTCCAGAAGTATTCATTGTTGTGAATAGCTATCGCTTTCACTGCCTGACCTTGCGGCCTCATTAAAGAGGAGCCATAAACAATCCCCGGTAAGAACAGGCTTCCGGTTGAAGCTCCTGTGACATAACGGTATATACTGCCGTATATGTAACAATGGATAATTCACTAAAAAGACCTGTAGCTTGTCAAAAGTTTTGTTCACTTTTTCCTCGTTGACATAATCATATCACAGATTTCACAAATTTGCAAGCATTTTAAGCCCGTAGTTGTGTTTTTTTACCGTAAACGATTACAAAAAATGTTTTTTTGGCACTTTTCCGTCATCATGCACAAAAATCTGTTACATTTTTGTAACAATTCGGTCGCAACTTGATTACTGATTTTCCTTGTTTTCCGCTCTATAATCGGAAATTCTTCAATTGTAACGCCGTGTAAACGTTTTTATGCTAATTTAGCTCACAGAAAGTTTGTAAAGTAATTAATGTACATATAGCACAAAAACAAAGCGCCACTATTGTTGAAAAAGCACAATTTAAGAGATTTTCTGCTTTAGCACTTGAATTTGTTATTAAAATAAGGTAAAATGGTATAGTAACAAGTACGGAGGGAAAGCATGAGATCTATTAATAAAATACAGCTTACAACAGCTTTGATAAGCCTCGGTAAATTTTCATATATGTCTTTTTCTACGCCGTATTATAAGAATAAGTGTATTTTTTAAGCTGTGCAATTGGATTACACAGCTTTATTTATTTTCTGAAAGGATGTTCGTAAATGAAAAAAGTAGCCATAGTAATGGGCAGCGATTCCGATCTGCCTATCGTAAAAAAAGCGGCTCAGGTGCTTAAGGACTTCGGAGTTCCTACAGAGCTTCGTGTTCTCGGCACAGGGGTTATCATTGCCGCCGCAGGCAAAGCCGCTCACCTTGCCGGAGCTATCGCAGGTCAGACACCCCTGCCGGTTATCGGCATCCCGATAAAAGCAAGTGCACTTGAGGGCATAGATGCACTTCTGTCTACAGTACAGATGCCCGCCGGAGTTCCCGTTGCTACAGTAGCTATTGACGGTGCGGCAAATGCGGCATTCCTCGCCGTACAGATCCTTGCGGTATCAGACGATGCCCTTATGGAAAAGATGAAGGCATACCGTGCAGCACAGACTGCAAAGGTTCTTGAGGCTGACAAAAAAATGGAGCAGGTACTTGCCGAGCTTTGATCGGTGTACTATATATAATGTAATCAATAAATACGGCACAGCCGCTGAAGAAAGGATAAACAAAATGGAAAAGAAAGAACAGCTTTACGAAGGAAAGGCAAAGAAGGTATTCGCAACCGATGATCCCGACCTTGTTATCGTATCCTACAAGGATGATGCAACAGCATTCAACGGCCTCAAGAAAGGCACTATCTCAGGTAAGGGCGTTATCAACAACAAAATGACGAACTATATGTTCGGTCTGCTTGAAAAAGCAGGCGTTCCCACTCACCTTGTTAAAGAGCTGAACGACAGAGAAACACTCGTTAAAAAGGTTTCTATCGTTCCCCTCGAAGTAATCGTAAGAAACGTAGCCGCAGGCAGCTTCTCGAAGAAGCTCGGCATCGAGGAAGGTACAAAGCTTCTCTGCCCCACACTTGAATTCAGCTACAAGAATGACGATCTGGGCGATCCTTTCATCAACGACTACTATGCGCTTGCACTCGGTCTTGCAACAAAGGAAGAAATCGACCTTATCTCAAAGTACGCTTTCAAGGTAAATGAATTTATGCTCGACTTCTTCAAGAAGCTCAACATCGACCTTATCGACTTCAAGATTGAATTCGGTAAGACCTCAGACGGCACAATAATTCTTGCCGACGAGATTTCTCCCGACACCTGTCGTTTCTGGGACAGCACAACTCACGAGAAGCTTGACAAGGATCGTTTCCGTCGTGATATGGGCGGTGTTGAGGACGCTTACGCTGAAATAATGAAGCGTCTTATGGGCGAATAATCCCGACAATTGAAAAGAATCTAACAGGAAAAGGCAGGATAATATATGGGTGGATTTTTCGGTGCGGCGTCAAACAACGACTGCATAACCGATGTTTTCTTCGGAACAGACTATCACTCCCACCTCGGAACACGCAGAGGCGGTATGACCGCATACAGCCCCGACAGAGGCTTTCAGCGTGCTATCCACAGTATTGAAAACTCACCGTTCAGAACAAAGTTTGAACAGGACGCTACGGATATGAGGGGAAAGCTGTGTATCGGCTGTATCAGCGATACCGACCCTCAGCCCCTGCTGGTGCGTTCAAAGCTTGGTATTTATTCGATATGCAGTGTCGGCATAATCAGAAATGCCGAACAGCTTTCAACCGAGCTTCTTGAGAGCGGCTGTGCAAACTTTGAAACAATGAGCAGCGGCAGTATAAACTCCGGCTCGCTCATCGGTGCGCTTATTGCACAGAAGGACAATTTTACCGACGGTATAAGATATGCCCAGAGCAAGATTGACGGTACAATGTCCCTTATCATTCTTACAAAGGACGGAATTATCGCCGCAAGGGATCAGTACGGCAGACTTCCTATCATTGTAGGAAAAAGGAGCGACGGATACTGCGTATCCCTCGAATCATTCGCATTCCAGAAGCTCGGCTACAGCACATATAAAGAGCTTCGTCCCGGCGAAATAGATATGATAACTGCTGACGGCTGTGAAGTGCTGAGCGACGGCGATGAAAGCAAAATGCATATATGCTCGTTCATGTGGACATATTACGGCTATCCGAATGCGGTATATGAGGGTGTGACCGTTGAAACGATGCGTACACGCAACGGCGAGATTATGGCGGAGAACGACATAAAGAACGGCAAGCTGCCCGACGTTGACTATGTATGCGGTATTCCGGATTCGGGCGTACCTCACGCAATAGGCTACGCAAACAGGAGCGGCATCCCGTTCGCACGTCCTTTTATCAAGTACACTCCCACATGGCCCAGAAGCTTTATGCCTACCAACCAGACAATGAGAAATCAGGTAGCTAAAATGAAGCTGATTCCGGTCCACGAGCTTATTGAGGGTAAAAAGCTGCTGTTCGTTGACGACAGCATAGTAAGAGGAACTCAGATGAGAGAAACAGTAGAGTTCCTTTATGAGAACGGTGCTAAGGAAGTACACATGCGCAGCGCCTGTCCTCCGATAATGTACGGTTGTAAGTATCTCAACTTCTCCCGCAGCACATCGGAGATGGAGCTGATTGCAAGACAGATAATTGATGAGGCCGAGGGTGCAGATGGTATCAGATTTATCGACGAGTACAGTGACACCAACACAGAGCGTGGAAAGAAACTGCGTGACGAAATATGCCGCAGACTAAAGCTGACATCGCTTGAATTCCAGTCGCTTGACGGAACTGTACGGGCAATAGGCAAGCCACAGTGTGAGCTTTGCACTTATTGCTGGGACGGAAAGGAATGACTCCATTGACAAGCGGTTTGCATGAAGAATGCGGCGTGTTCGGTGTTTTTGCAAAAGAAAAGACCAACGTTGCCGCAACAACATATTACGGATTATTCGCATTACAGCACAGAGGACAGGAAAGCTGCGGCATCGTTGTGAACGATGACGGCGTTTTCAATTCCTACAAGGACACCGGTCTTGTGAACGATGTGTTCACTCCCGAGCGCCTTGACGGACTGGGACAGGGCAATATGGCGGTAGGTCATGTGCGTTATGGCACGACCGGAGCAAATGCACGTCTTAATGCCCAGCCTATTCTGGTAAATCATTATAAAGGAAGAATGGCTCTCGCCCATAACGGAAACCTTGTAAACACTTACGAGTTACGTCACGAACTTGAAAAGCAAGGCTCTATCTTCCATACGACAAGCGACACAGAAGTTATAAGCTACCTTGTAACAAAGGAACGGCTTGAAGCGCCGTCTATAGAAGAAGCTCTCAACCGTGCGATGAATAAGATAAACGGCGCATATTCGCTCGTTATCATGTCGCCTGCAAAGCTTATCGCCGCCCGTGACGAGAACGGTTTCAGACCGCTCTGCTACGGCATAACAAACGAGGGAACATATATAGTTGCCTCCGAAAGCTGTGCTCTTGACTCGGTCGGCGCTAAATTCGTAAGAGATCTGCTCCCCGGCGAGATTGTTGTATTCGATGAAAACGGAGTACGCTCCATAAAAGATCATTGCGGCAAGCGTCCGCATACTTTGTGCGTTTTTGAATATATCTACTTTGCACGTCCCGACTCGGTCATAGAGGGTGCATCGGTTCACGAGGCAAGACTTCGTGCAGGCGCATTCTTAGCGCTTGAGCATCCCGTGCAGGCGGATATAGTAATCGGCGTTCCCGATTCCGGAATAGATGCCGCCATAGGCTATTCTCACCAGTCGGGTATTCCCTACGGCATCGGCTTCATCAAGAACAAATACATCGGCAGAACCTTTATCTCTCCCGGTCAATCGTCAAGAGAAGACAAGGTGCGTATAAAGCTGAACGCTGTTGCCAGCGTCGTAAAAGGCAAACGTGTCGTTCTTATAGACGATTCTATAGTAAGAGGCACCACAAGCGGCAGAATTGTAAAATTACTGCGTGATGCGGGAGCCACCGAGGTTCATATGAGAGTATCCGCTCCCCCGTTCCTCAATCCCTGCTACTACGGTACCGACATAGATTCGAGAGAACACCTTATCGCTTGTCATCATTCGATAAAAGAGATCAGCGACATAATAGGCACAGATTCGCTCGGCTATCTGAGCGTGGAAAACGCAAAGAAGCTTGCGGTACACGCAAACGGCTGTGAATGCGGTTATTGCACCGCTTGTTTCAGCGGAGAATATCCCACGAATATTCCCACGGAAATGCACAAGGATAAATTCGACAGGAAAATCAGCGAAAGCAAAGAAAAAACCACCACATAAGGACATCAGTCCCCAAACGGAAGGAATTATTATTATGAAGAACAGTTTTTCAGAAAGCTATAAAGCAGCAGGCGTTGACGTTACCGCAGGCTACGAAGGTGTTCGTCTGATGAAAAAGGACGTTGAACGCACCAATATCCCCGGTGTACTTACAGGCATAGGCGGATTCGGCGGTCTGTTCCAGCTTGATATTGCAGATATGAAAGAACCCGTACTCGTTTCGGGTACAGACGGTGTCGGCACAAAGCTCAAGCTCGCAATGCTGATGGATAAGCACGATACGATCGGTATAGATGCGGTCGCTATGTGCGTAAACGACATAATCTGCTGCGGTGCAAAGCC
>OLXT01000800.1_pt1 | contig 12257 bp, 11 predicted proteins | sample 1673931 | NCBI WGS metagenome assembly OLXT01 (sample SAMEA103958134, study PRJEB25191) | human gut metagenome | reverse complement strand
GCAAATCATCACAGCCCACTGATTTATTGCTGTCACACACAGATCGCCTGCGACAGCGCCGACGGCGAACATTGCGTTTATGCTGAAAAGAAGCAAGCCTTTTCTCAGGTCGTCCCTGTTTTTATGAGCGACATATTCGCATATAGATGAAGCCGCTGTTCTCATATTGCCTATACACATTGTGGTGGCGCAGGCGTAGCTCTGCGGATATGCGCCTCTTATGCTTATTTTTCTGAATGCTTCTACCTGTGCGCCGCAGGCAAGAGAAATGATACAGTTGCAAAGGATATTAAGCTCATACGGTATAAATGCCGCCGCAAAGAGTGCCACCGCCTCGAACAGAATAACTATCTGCCGTCTGTGGAGCGCTCTGCCCTTGAAGATATGATGCACCGTCTGTGCAAGTACAACACCTGCTATAAAAGCCATTACAGGAGCAAAATATCTGAGGGCGACAACAAAATTGCCTTTTGCCAGATTTACCGCCATAAGAAGAATATTTCCCGTCTGGGCATTGGCGAATACCTCTCCCCTGCACATATAGGAGTATGCGTCCATAAATCCTCCGGACATTGCAAGAATGTATACAAGCACCATCGAATTTTCGCAGACGCTGATTTTCTTTTTCATAACATCACCGATAATAATTGTAGCACATCGCCGCATATCTTTCTATTGTTAAAAGCAACAAAAATTATCATAGGCATCAAGGGTGAAATGTAAAAAAGTAAACGGGCTGTCCGAAGCAGCCCGTTAAATTATCGTCAATTGATTTTGTTGCCGCAATTCTGACAGAATGAAGCACCGGGAATAACGGGATGGCCGCAATTAGAACAGAATGCCGGCAAATCCTGCTGTACCGGAGCCTCTTGTGCCACGGCCGCCTGCACAGGAACTTCTGTATTTGCATCTTCCTGCGGTATATTCTGCGGAACTTCCTGCTGGGCAGGCTTATACTGTGCGTTGTCCTGCGGTATATTCTGCGGAACTTCCTGCTGAGCAGGCTGATACTGTGCGTTGTCCTGCGGTGCAGGCTGCTGATATTGCTGAGGGTAACCCTGCGGAATATTCTGTCCGTACTGCTGAGGGTAACCCTGCTGAGCATTCGGCTGACCGTAAGGCTGATAAGGGTTGTACTGAGGTGCTCCCGCAGGTGCGGCTGCGCCTCTTATAAGACCGTTTGCGGCATTGTATTTTCCTCTTGCTACACAGCTTACAATAAATGCCACTAATCCGAGTAAACCTGCCGTTACAAAATAAAGTGCGTAAAAGGCTAAAGATGCATCGCACGGGTTATCATATGTACTTTTAACTTCCATACCGAAACGCATGGGAGCATATACAATACCAATCAGCACATTTTTGATAGAATTCGGCAAATCGGAAAAGGCACCTGACGAAGCCATGGTGATTATAGCAGCTATTGCCATAAATGCAATAATCAGCAGAATGCCGATGATAAAATCAAAAGTCGAAATAATCCTGCCTGCTGTTTTAGCCCCTTTGTTTATGCCTTTACTGTAAAAGGGCGCAAGCGCGAAACAAACTACGGATGTTATTGCAATCAGTATTGCAATAACAAAAAGTACTGTCGAAAATGCCATTCCTTCGGAATAATTCTTCTCGATAAATTCTCTTGCATATTCTTCTGCGTATGACATTACATATACCTCCTAAAAGCAGGCATAATCCGCCTGCGGATGTTTATTTCACTTAACAGTGATTTTTATTTAATTATAGCACAAACAGCAATGACAGTCAACAGCCTTTGCTCTGTTCCACTTGCCTTTTGGCTGTAAATGTGTTATACTGTATTTTGTATAAGCCGTCACACAGACTGTCGGCTTACAGATAAATGTACTTAATGAAAAACAAACAGAATATGATTATTACTATTACAGAGCAGTATGACTGCTCATCCGGTTAAAGAAAGGCGGAACAAGATCATGTGTGGAATAGTAGGATATGTAGGTGCAAAAGAATGCACCGCAATACTTGTAAACTCACTTACGAAGCTGGAATACAGAGGTTATGACTCGGCAGGTATAGCCGTGTTTGAGGGCGACAGGATAAAAACCGTCAAGGCAAAGGGCAAGCTCAAGGAAGGGCTTATCAAAAAGCTCGAGAACGAGCCTCATTTCACAGCTACGGCACGCTCGGCATCGGCCATACCCGCTGGGCAACGCACGGCGAGCCGAGCGACATTAACTCTCACCCGATAGGAAACGGCAGAGTGTCAATCGTTCATAACGGTATAATCGAAAACTACCGCAAGCTGAAGGAATTTCTCATATCTAAGGGATACGGCTTTGAGAGCCAGACCGATACCGAGGCTGTGGCAAAGCTGCTCGACTACAACTATGACGGCGACCCTATTGATACAATAATCAGGACGATTGCCGATATAGAGGGAGCATATTCGCTCGGCATAATGTTCAGGGAGCATAAGAACCGCATATTTGCGGCAAGAAAAGAAAGTCCTCTGATAGTCGGCAAGGGAAAGGGCGAAATGTTTATTGCGTCCGATGTTACCGCTATAATCGAATACACAAGAGAATACTATCTGCTTGAGCCGGGAGAGGTTGCGGATATAACAGCCGACGGCGTTACGTTCTATGATATGCACAAGAATGTCATAGAAAAGGAATTACAGGTTGCTACATGGGATGTTTCGGCGGCTGAAAAGGGCGGATATGCTCATTTTATGCTCAAGGAGATATGCGAACAGCCCGACGCACTCAAAAAGACGATAAATCCCCGTATCAAGAACGGCTTACCCGACTTTTCAGAATGCGGTCTTACCGATGAAAAGCTGAGGAGCTATCGCCATATCTATATAGTAGGCTGTGGCTCTGCAATGCACGCAGGCATGGTAGGAAAATACGTTATAGAAAAGCTGGCACGCACTCCCGTTGTTGTGGATATTGCGTCGGAATTCCGCTACCGTGATCCTCTGCTTGCGCCGGATGATCTTGTAGTTATTATCTCGCAGTCGGGCGAAACCGCAGATACGCTTGCCGCTCTGAAGCTGGCAAATTCAATAGGCGCAGACACGCTTGCAATAGTAAACGTGGTTGGCTCATCAATAGCAAGAGAAGCAAAGATGGTAATGTATACCCTTGCGGGACCTGAAATATCGGTATGCTCCACAAAGGCATATATGGTACAGGCGGCGTTTATGTATCTGCTTGCTTTCCGTGTTGCGTATGCAAGAAATGTAATTGACGAAGAACAGTGCAGACAGCTTATATCGGAGCTTTCACAGATTCCCTCAAAGGTACAGAAATGCGTTGACGATCAGACGCAGTACCAGAAGGTAGCGTCCAAGCTGATAAGCGCAGACAGCCTGCTCTATATAGGCAGAGGTCTTGACTATGCGCTCAGTATGGAGGGCAGTCTTAAGCTCAAGGAGATTTCCTATATCCACTCGGAAAGCTATGCCGCAGGCGAGCTGAAGCACGGCACTATCTCCCTTATCGAAGACGGTATGCCGGTCATCGCAGTTGCCACACAGCACGATCTTTACGAAAAAACGATGAGCAATATAAAGGAAGTAAAGACAAGAGGCGCTACTGTTGTAATGGTATGCAGTGAGGATATGAAGTTTGACGGGAACGATGTTGATTATCCCGTTATGCTCCCTCTTGCAAGGGATCTTCTTATGCCGCTTGTCGCTGTAGTACCGTTACAGCTTATCGCATATTATACTGCGGCGCTCAAAAACTTTGATGTTGACCATCCGAGAAACCTTGCAAAATCGGTAACGGTCGAATAATCACGGAAAAGGAATGTTCAAATGTACGATATAACAGGCGCAGTTTCTCTGTGGGATCATCTGGCTGAAACCTCAAAGCCGATAATAATATACGGTATGGGCGACGGCGCACAGAAAATACTCGATGTATGCTCCTTGAAGAATGTAAAAATATCGGGATTCATGGCGAGCGATGACTTCGTGAGAGGTCACAGCTTTGCGGGCTTTGAAGTGAAAAAGCTATCCGATATTGAACGGCAGTTCGGTGACTGTATCATACTCGTTGCTTTCGGCACTCATATTGACGAGGTGATACAGCGTATCATTGCCATTTCGGACAGGCACGAATTATACGCTCCCGATGTTCCGGTAATAGGCGGAGGATTATTCACAAAAGAATATGCCGAGGAGCATAGAGCCGAGCTTGAAAGAGTTTACTCGATGCTTGCGGACGAGAAATCAAAACAGGTTTTCGACGGCTGGCTTGAATATCGTATAACGGGAAGAATACAGCCGCTTTTACGCAATCAGACGGATAAAGCGGAAGGATATGAAATTCTTGACCTCGGCGACAACGAAACCTATGCGGACCTCGGTGCTTACAACGGCGACACGATAACCGAGTTTCTGGAAGTGACGGGCGGACAGTTCAACAAGATTTTTGCGATGGAGCCTGACGGGAAGAATTACGCAAAGATGAAACGCATACACTACAAGCTGAGCCCTTATGACTTCAGAACGGTGAATGCGGGTGCGTGGAGCTGTGATACGGTCTGCGAATTTATATCAAAGGGCGGAAGAAATTCATCGCTTATCCCCTATGAAAAAGGTAAGCCTGTCAATCCGTCACGGATAAAGGAGATAGAAATGCGCAGTCTTGACAGCTTTGTAAAGGACGAGCGTATAACCTATATAAAATATGATGTTGAGGGCAGTGAAAGCGAGGCTCTTGACGGCAGTAAGACGGTAATAAAGCGTGACAAGCCGAAGCTGCTCGTTTCACTCTATCATCGCACGGAGGATATGTTCGCCCTGCCCATAAAGGTAACGGAGCTGAATCCGTCATATAAGCTGTATTTAAGACAGCACCCGTATATTCCTGCGTGGGATATGAATCTTTACTGCATATAAAACAATTCTGAAAGGGAAACGAATGAAAAAAATCGTACTTGTTATCCTGCTTGTGCTTGTTACCGCAGGAATAGGGCTTTTGCTGTATATGCTGCTTACACGCACAACTCCCGTGTACGCCGGCAGCAGCAGGGAAATTATAAGCGACGGCTCAAACTTTGCCGTTTCGGCAAGCTATTATTCGGGGCTTGACAAAGCAGAGGTCGACACTGCCCTGCTTGATGTGCAGGACGGCGTAGAGGGCGCATTGACGGCTTATGACGCAATTCTTGCAAAGGGAACGCCCGTATTCCACCCCACATTCAACATAGCCTTGTCGGACTACGGAACGGGTTATTTTGCCGTGCAGGGATATGCGGAGGATATACCGCTCGATAATCAGAAGCAGGTAGGCTTCTACTGTGCCGACCTTACGCTTAATATATATACAGACGGAAACTCAAAGATAATATCCCTGCGGAACATAATGCCTACCGAGCTTACACGTCAGAATGTTACTCTTCCCGTAATATATGACGATGCGTTATCCGCAACGGCTCTTCTCAGCGACAGCACTGATTTTGATATGAGCCTTGCTTTTCTTGACGGCAAGACAAGCACTACGCTTACTTTTGAATGGACATATAATGTACGCTGCAGTGTTCCGCTGAATCTATCGGGGCTTGACGAACAGACAGTGAGCGCCGACATTACATTCACAAACAACAACGGCGTTGTAACAGCCGCATTTGCCGGTTAATGCAAAAATTAAAATTACGAGTTGCACAGATTAAACATTTAATGGATATTTTATAGTTGCTAATCGCCATAATTATGTTACTGTGCAACGTTTTTTTGACGAAATTGCATAATTCTTTGCAAGAAAACGAAAAAACGCTTGCAAAACGGCTTTATTTGCATTATAATTAAAGCATGGGTGCAGTGAAAAACTGCGTTAAAATTCTTTATTATAAGGAGTTTGCGATAATGGAAAAGAATGAACTGATAAAGCTGAATGAAGAAGCTAAAAAGCAGTATGACGAGCTTTGCAAGCAGGGTCTGAAGCTGGATATGTCAAGAGGCAAGCCCTCTCCCGCACAGCTTGATTTATCACTTGATATGCTGACGCATTGCCTTGACGGTGATTATATGTCGGAAACCGGTGTTGACTGCCGTAACTATGGTGTGCTTGACGGTATAGAAGAAGCAAAAAGACTTTGTATGCCTATGCTCGGTGTTGCTCACGATGAAATAATCATCGGCGGTAACTCAAGCCTTCAGCTTATGTATGATACAATGGCAAGAGCGATGCTGCTCGGCGTTCTCGGCGGCGACAAGCCCTGGGGAAAGAACGAAAAGGTGAAGTTCCTCTGCCCCGCTCCCGGTTATGACAGACATTTTGCTATCTGCCAGAGCCTCGGCATTGAGATGATTACAGTACCTTATACCCCCGACGGTCCCGATATGGACGTTGTAGAAAAGCTGGTAAGCGAAGATGAGCTTATCAAGGGTATCTGGTGCGTACCTATGTACAGCAACCCCGATGGCATCACCTGCTCGGACGAAACGGTAAAGCGTTTTGCTAACCTTTCGCCTAAAGCAAAGGATTTTAGAATATTCTGGGATAACGCTTACTGCGTTCATCACCTTACAGATACTCCCGACACTCTGCTGAATCTTCTTGAAGAAGCTAAAAAGACAGGCAAGCAGGATATGGTGTTTATGTTTGCGTCCACATCGAAGATTTCGTTCCCCGGCAGCGGTCTTGCATTCATCGGTGCGAGTGCGGAAAACATCAAGTTTATCAAGAGCCAGATGACATTCCAGACTATCGGCTACGATAAGCTCAACCAGTTAAGACACGCTCGTTTCTTCAAGGATTTTGACGGCATAAAGGAACACATGAAGAAGCACAGAGCTCTAATCGAGCCTAAGTTCAGGATTGTTCTTGATATGCTCGACAAGGAGATTGCTCCCACAGGCTTCGGCTCATGGCACAAGCCCAACGGCGGTTATTTCATCTCATTCAACGGTCTTGACGGCACGGCAAAGCGTACTGTTGAGCTTTGCAAGCAGGCAGGAGTTGTTCTGACAGGCGCAGGTGCGACTTATCCTTACGGCAAGGATCCTCACGACAACAATATCCGTATCGCTCCGACATATCCTACCGAAGCAGAGCTTGCAAAGGCTATGGAGGTATTCTGCGTTGCAGTAAAGATTGCGGCTACCGAATCGCTTTTAAAGTGATTTCTCTTTCATAATGTTGACGAAACATTAAAATCGTGTTATAATAAAATCAGAAATTCAGATGTTACATTTCTACATAAGCAGGTAAAAAGATGAACGAACTTACGCTTGAACAAATAATATCATTAGCGACAAATACAGCTAATATCGTTATGTCTGCACACGCAAACAAACAGTGCCTGAAAAGAGAGATAAATGCAGAGGATATTCTTGAAACTTTACTGAAAGGATCAATAATAGAACAATATCCAACGGACTTTCCTTTTCCGAGCTGTCTTATGCTGGGTTTTACGAGTAAACACAAACCTATGCATGTTTGCTGTGCAATAGGCGATAATAAATTATGGATTATTACAGCTTATTATCCAACAGAAGAAAAATGGGAAAGCGACTACAAAACAAGAAAGGCGGTAAGAAACAATGACTTGTTTATTTTGTAAAGGCGATATGGTAAACAGCACAACAACGTTCACAGCGGAGCTTGAACACAGTATAGTTATTGTAAAAAATGTGCCGTGCTTTAAATGCAATCAATGCGGTGAAGAATCATTCCCGTTTGAAGTCACAGTCCGACTTGAAAAAATCATTGACAGATGTAAAGATGCGCTTACCGAAATAGCAGTAGTTAATTATTCAGCGGCGTAAACCGGCAAAAACTATATAACAAAAACGGTCTGAGAACCTTTACTTCTCAGACCGTTTAATGTTTCGTATAAAAAAATCTGTATAAACGTCAATAGGGTGCGCTGTAAGCGCCCGCCGGTAACGTAACCTCCGCAAATCACCAACAATCAGAACGGCGAACAGTCAGTGGCGACTCGCCACCCGCCGCTCCATCTGGGTTTCACGGACGAACATTCCCATCTTTTCATAAAAATGACGTGCGCTGTCGTTTCCCTCCCAGACGTTCAGAGTAACTGTGTAACAACCTGTCTGCTTTGCAAAATCCATTACATAGTCAAAAAGCATAGTTCCTATATGCCGACCCCTTGCGTTGCTGTCAACACATAAGTCATCTATATACAGCGTTTTAATATCTGTCATATTTGTTGCAAACGCAGGCTCTTTGAGTATACAGAACGCATATCCCTGCACCGTGTCGCTGTCATCAACAGCCACAAATACAGGTGTCTTTTCATCAGCGAATATATCCGACAGCTGATTTTCCGTGTACTTTGTCGTACCGTGTATAAATAAGTCGGGTCTTAAATCGGCATGAAGCTCCAGTACCTGAGCGAGCAGCTCCGTAACACGCTTAATATCCTTGTCCTGCGCTCTTCTTACTCTTATCATCTTATGCCTTTACTATCTTGCAGTAGCTCTTTTTGCCCTTCTTGATTACGGCAAATTCGCCTATCTCTATCATAGCCGCAGGATCGGTCACCTTTTCATCGTTTACGCTGATACCGCCGCCTGTTACGTTTGTTCTTGCCTCTCTCTTTGACGGGCAAAGCTTTGATGCAACAAGAGCGTCAAGAATACCGATCTTACCGTCGTTTACAAGCTCGGCAGGCATAACCGCAGTAGGCATATCGCCGCTTACACCCTTACCGCCGAACAGTTCCTTTGCGGCAGCTAAAGCCTTTTCAGCTTCTTCCTCTCCGTGTACCAGCTTAGTAAGCTCGTAAGCGAGTATTTCCTTAGCCTTGTTGAGCTGTGCGCCCTCCCAGCTTTCCATCTCTCTTATCTGTTCAAGCGGCAGGAATGTAAGCATCTTTATGCACTTAATAACATCTGCGTCAGCAACGTTTCTCCAGTACTGGAAGAATTCAAACGGGCTTGTCTTTTCAGGGTCGAGCCATACAGCGCCCTTTTCTGTCTTGCCCATTTTCTTGCCCTCAGAGTTAAGAAGCAGAGTGATAGTCATTGCATAAGCGTCCTTGCCAAGTTTCTTTCTGATAAGCTCAGTGCCACCCAGCATATTAGCCCACTGATCGTCACCGCCGAACTGCATATTACAGCCGTAATCCTTGTACAGCTTGTAGAAGTCGTAGCTCTGCATTATCATATAGTTGAATTCGAGGAACGAAAGACCTCTTTCCATTCTCTGCTTGTAGCACTCAGCGCTCAGCATCTTGTTTACCGAGAAGCAAGCACCCACCTCACGCAGTACATCTACATAATTAAGGCTCAGCAGCCAGTCAGCATTGTTTACAAGCAGTGCCTTGCCGTCCGAGAAATCTATAAAACGGCTCATCTGCTTTTTAAAGCAGGCTGCATTGTGGGCGATGTCCTCTTTGGTCAGCATCTTGCGCATGTCGGTACGGCCGGAGGGGTCGCCGATCATGCCGGTGCCGCCGCCGATCAGGGCGATGGGCTTGTTGCCCGCCATCTGCAGGCGCTTCATCAGGGTCAGGGCCATAAAGTGGCCGGCGGTCAGGCTGTCGGCTGTGCAGTCAAAGCCGATGTAGAAAGTAGCCTTGCCGTTGTTGATTACTTCCTTAATTTCTTCCTCGTCCGTTACCTGGGCAATCAGGCCGCGGGCTTTCAGTTCGTCATAAATGGTCATGGGGTGCATCCTCCTTGGTTTGTGCGGCAAGGGCAAAAAATAAAACGCCCCTGCCAAATGTTGAATTTGGCAGAGGGCGATCAAATACGCGGTACCACCTCTGTTTGCCCGTGTCTCACGGCGGCGGGCCTTCGCGGGTGCGGCAGCCAAAGTGTACAACTGCGACACCCAAACGCTGTAACGTGCGCACACGGCCCAGCCTAACAGCCTTTAATCAAAGGCGTTCAGCCTGCTGCTCAGGGATGTATTCACCGCTTTGCCTGCCAGCCCCTTACACCAACCGGGGCCTCTCTTTCGCATACAGCAAAACGGTTACTCGTTCCCGTCCTTGCATTTAACTGCTTACTAAATTAGCATATGTTGCCGCTTTTGTCAAGCGTTTGGCGGCAGCTTATTTTTCGATCTGCTTTTCATAGAACGTGATGGACAGCGAAACGCTGATATCATTATTGACCGAAAGATTCTCGTTGGCCGAAACCGCGATCTGTTCAATCGCGCAGCGAAAGCGGCAAAGGAGGCAACATCCTCAATCATGCCGTCCTGCGGCAGACCTGCACCTTCCAGTTTGATGATGCGCTGGGTTTCGCCGCGCACTAAGCCCGCATAGTTGACCACGCGGGCCGTACCCTGAATGCGGCTGACCAGCATCATGATAAAACTGACCGCAAAAAATCGAGCAGATTCATCTTCAAGGATGCTGACAAAGCTCTTTATCTGGTAAAAGAAAACAGTAGACGCGGATGTGCAATCTATTAACGTCTCCTTTTCATTATCATTTGCTCCCAGCTGGTACAAGTTGGGAGCTTTTTTCTTCGTTCAAACATAAAAATTCATATCAGATGTATCTTTATACTGTATTTTAACGTACACTCATAATATTTCTTCATGAATCTTGTCGAAACATATTGATTTTGAGTACATTTTGGGCTAACATTGTAAATAGCTTTTGTTGTATTTGCCAGGCCCCATACATTTCAGAAAGGTCGATGCCGTATGTATCATCCGGCTATGGAACCCCGCCCCGTCAGCTGCTCATCTTTTGTACCTTTACTGCGCAGGATGAGCTATCTCATCCTCAAACGCGGGTTTGATCTTGTATTTTCTTTGGTTCTGCTTGTTACCTGCGCGCTGCTCATGGCTGTGATTGCGCTTGTTGTTTGGCTGGATTCCCCCGGCAAAATCATTTACACACAAATACGGCTTGGATACGGCGGGAAGCCTTTTACTATCTACAAATTCCGTTCTATGCAGCAAAGCACTGCCCCGGATGATGCGAAGTGGACCAGTGAAAACGACACACGCATTACCCGCGTTGGCCACATCCTGCGCCTGACCCACCTGGACGAACTGCCGCAGCTGCTCAACATCTTTATGGGCGAAATGAGCTTTGTTGGCCCGCGCCCCGAACGCCCCACTGTTTATGACGACCTTGACGGCAAAGTCGAGAACTTCCGCAGCCGTATGCAGGTTATGCCGGGCCTGACTGGTTACGCGCAGGTCAATGGCGGCTATGATTTGAACCCTGCAGAAAAGCTCAAATATGATTTGATCTATATCAATCACTGCTCTGTACTGTTTGACCTTTGGTGCCTGCTAAAAACAATACCTGTTGTTTTTACAATGAAAGGCGCAAGGTAATATATTTTTGCCGGAAAGCAAAACGCCCCGTAAGCATTTTGTTATGCACGCTTACAGGGCATGAGACTTTCATATCGTCACTTATTTTTATGAGGAATCAACTATCGCACAAAATCCAAGGGGCTATATGCAGAAAAACTCCCGCGAGCGACCTGCCTGCGGGAGTTTTGGAGGTGACGGGCAGATTTGAACTGCCGAATGAGGGTTTTGCAGACCCTTGCCTTACCACTTGGCCACGTCACCATAATAAGCAAAAAGCCAGCGTAAACCGGTTCCTTGCTGTTTGTCTGGAGCGGCCGACGAGGCTCGAACTCGCTACCTCCACCTTGGCAAGGTGGCGCTCTACCAGATGAGCTACGGCCGCACATGTTTCAATCGCTTCAAGCGACGTTTGTTATTATAACCGACCTTTCCCAAAAAGTCAAGGGTTTTCTTGCATTTTGTTCCACATTTTTTCAAATCTTTTTTCCTTCCCGATATCCAACTCGCGGGCTTTTCCCGTTACGTTTTTCCCCCTCGTTTTGTCGCTTGGGCCTCGCAGCGGATTTCTACATTTGCATCGCTATTCTTATTATGTTGCATCTTATGCTCTTTTCCTGCATCCCTGGAAGCAAATAAACTGTTGCCTTTTCTATTCTTTTTTTAGATTTTTTCTCCTTTTCAAAAAACAGCTTGACAAGCGGTTTTGTTTCGATTATAGTATAGCTAACGAACGTTAGTTAGCGAGGTTAGTATGAAGCAGGAAGATACCAAACAGCGTATCCTGGAAAAATCATTGGAGCTTTTTGCCTCAAAGGGGTATGATGCCGTCAGCGTGGGGGAAATTGCAAAGGCCGTTGGCGTCAAGGCACCCTCGCTCTACAACCACTTTGCCAGCAAACAGGCCATTTTTGATGCCATTGTGGAGAGCACTGCTGCCCATTACGAAAAAGACACGGGTGAAATTTCCATCCATGTGCAGGATGTCAAACAGGACTTTGCACTGTTCGCCCATATTTC
>OLXT01000798.1_pt1 | contig 12262 bp, 8 predicted proteins | sample 1673931 | NCBI WGS metagenome assembly OLXT01 (sample SAMEA103958134, study PRJEB25191) | human gut metagenome | reverse complement strand
ATTCCCTTGTAAGAGACCGGGCCCCCGAGACGGAGGCCCAGCGCTCCAGCGAAGGCCGCTTCGCTCCATGCGGAATTGGGGCTGGCGTGGGCGTTCCGGAAGGCCCATCCCATGGTGAGCGTCCTCCGGGCGGAGGTTCCTTTCACCATCAGGGCGGAAAAGGAAATACACGGTAAAATAAGGCGTGCGGGGATGAAGTTGAGCGCGTCATCCGTGCGTGCGGCAAAGGTGCCGAAGTGTCTGTACCGGTCATTTTTTTTCCCCCACATAGCATCCAGGATGTTGAAAACACGGTGCGTCAGCGCGGCGGAAGCCGCCCCTGAGGCGCCTCCTGCCAGGCAGCCTGCTGAGGCCCAGAACAGGGTGGAAAAAACGCCATCCGTCAAGTTCTCCGCCACGCTTTCAATGGCCGCTCTGGCGATGCCGTAGACGTCCATCCGTTCCGTATCCCGTCCCACGATCATGGAGACGGAGTGCCGGGCCTCTCCGGCGTTCCCGCTGCGCAGGGCGTTTTCCACCTTCCGGGCATGCTCGGCCAGGCTGCGCGGGGCCATGCAGATGTAAATAACCAGAACGGACGGAATCCAGAGTGCCCAGGGGGAAGGTAACAGGGAAAAGGGAAGGAAGAGCGCCGCGCAGCCGAACCATGCGGCAATGCAGGTTGCCAGCGCGGCCGCCATTCCCGCATGAAAAGTTCCTCCCCACCTTTGCCTCGCCAGTGTTTCCATGCGGAGCGCGCACCGGCCGATCAGACAGACGGGATGGAATCTGTTGGGCGGTTCTCCCGCCAGAATATCCAGCAGGAAGGCCGCAGGCAGGATGAATGGGCACGGGAACATGGGTCAGCGTTTCAGTTGGAGAGCTCGGTAAATGGTTTTCAGGTCCAGATGTTTCCGGACCACGTCCGCCAGACGGTCCAGCGCTCCGTCCAGATCATAGGCGGTGTGCAGGGCTGGGTTGGCTTTCAGCCCTGAATCTTTCCTGACCATGTTGATGAATGCGCGGCGGAATTGGTCTCCGTCCAGCATGCCGTGCAAATACGTGGCCCAGATACGGCCTTTGCCGTAGCCGCAGGGGGAGCCGTCTTCCCGGAACATGACGGGGGGGCTGGATTCTTGATGGCTGGTGACGCCATGGTGCATTTCATAACCTGCGGCGGGAACGGGCAGCGGCGTGTTTGCCCGGCGTACGTTGATCAGGGTTTTGGCTGAGGAGAAGGTGGTGGAAAGTTCCAGCAGCCCCAGTCCTGGCGTGCGCTCCTCCGGGGATTCCATGTGCAGCGGGTCCAGAATGTCCGTCCCCAGCATTTGCAGCCCTCCGCAGACGCCCAGAAGCCACTTTCCCTTTTCGGCATGACGGCGGATGGGTTCTTCCAGCCCGGCGGAACGGAGAGAGGCCAGGTCCGCAGCCACGCTCTTAGTGCCGGGCAGAATGACCAGGTCCGGATTTCCCCATTCCTCCCGTGTCCGCACCTGGCGGAGCCGGACGTCCGGCTCCGCCGCCAGAGGGGCGAAGTCCGTGAAGTTGGAGACGTGGGCGGGCATGACTACGGCCACATCCAGGCAATCCGCATGTTTCCCGTGCTCCCCGTGGCCAGGGGGCAGCGTGGCGCGGTCTTCTTCCGGAATGTTGATGTCCCGCATCATCGGGATGACGCCCAGCACAGGCTTGCCCGTACGGTTCCTCATGTAGCTGTGCGCCGGGGCCAGCAGATCCGGATCTCCTCGAAATTTGTTGACCACGAACCCCGCCAGCAGTTCTTTTTCCCACGGGGCGAATGTCATCCACGTTCCCAGAAAGGAGGCGTACACTCCGCCACGGTCAATGTCCCCGGCGAGCAGGACTCTGGCACGCGCGTAGCGGGCCATGTTCATGTTGACCACGTCGGCTGATTTCAGATTGATTTCTCCGGGGCTTCCGGCCCCTTCCAGGCAGAGGAGTTCATATTCGTCCGCCAGGGAATCGTATGCTTTGCATACGTCCGGCCAGAAGCGCCTTTTAGCCGTGAAGTATTCCCGCGCGTCCATGCGGCCTACGGGGCGCCCCATCACGATCACCTGGGAGCCGGTATTGGAATGGGGCTTGAGAAGAATGGGGTTCATTCTGGCATCCGGATCAATGCGGCAGGCCTGGGCCTGCACCAGCTGGGCGCGTCCCATTTCCTCTCCCAGCGCAGTTACGCCGGAGTTGAGAGCCATGTTCTGCGCCTTGAACGGCGCCACGTGATAGCCGTCCTGAAGGAAAATACGGCACAGAGCTGCCGTGAGAACGCTTTTTCCTGCATCGGAGCAGGTACCCTGAATCATCAGGGCCGGTTTGGGAGCCTTACGGATAATGGAGGGGCCGTTTCCCGCCAGTTCGGCGCGCAGAGCTTCCGCCAGCAGGGCGTGTTCCTCCGGCGTGCGGACGCCGGAGCGCAACCAGCCTCCCGTTTCCAGCCCCGGATAATTGGAACAGTCGCGCAGTGCGATGCCGTATTTTTTCAGGAGCCGGGCTGCCAGGCCATGAGGCGCCCCCGCCAGGCGGAAGAGAAGGAAGTTGGCCTCGGACGGGAGTACGGCGGAGCCCGGCAGGGAGGAGAGCCTGCGGAACAGGTCGTCCCGGCGTTCCCGGTTCCGGGCGCGTTCCCTGTTTGCCCAGGAGGAGGGCTGTGCCAGCACGGCCTTCACCGCTGCCGCCGCAAAGGCATTCACGTTCCAGGCGGGCAGGGATTGCCGCAGCCGCTCCGCGAGCGGAGCGGCACAGATGGAAAAACCGCACCGGACGCCGGCCATGCCGTAAAACTTGGTCAGGGAGCGCAGAACCACCAGGTTGGGAAGGAGGGCCGCTTCATGGAGCAGCGATTCCGCTCCTTGTGCGTAATCCATGAAAGATTCGTCAATGATCCAGAGGACTTCGGGGCGGCTCTGGACAACCCTGTGCAGGGCCGCTGCGTCCAGCAGGCCGCCGGACGGATTGCTGGGATTTGCCAGAAAAACAGCGCTTCCGTCTGCGGCCTGTTCCTCCAGACGGCAAAGAGACGGGAGGAAGGAATTCCGTTCCTCCGTCCGGATGGAAAGAACATCCGTGCCGTGGCGCAGGCAGGCCAGCCTGTATTCGGAAAAAGCGGGTTCCGGAATGACGGCCTGTTTAAGGTTTAATGCGCGCGGAAGAGCGTGAATGAGTTCATTGGCCCCGTTTCCAAATACGAAGCAGCCGGAAGGAAGCCCGTAATGAACCGCCGCCAGTTCCCTCAGATCCGCCGCATCCGGAGAAGGGTAGGGTACTGCGTTTTCCATGGCCTTCCACAATGCCGAAGCGATGAACTCCGGCATACCTTCCGGCCTCAGGTTGACGCTGAAGTCCAAAATATCCCGTTCCGGGCGGCAGGCCTCCTCCGCCAGGGATTTTAAATCTCCGCCATGTGAAAAAACGTTCATGCCACAGTAATTGGAACCGGCGTACCGAAGGGCTGCCCGCGCCGGAGAAAGAAAGGAAGCGCCTTGCAAGTTCGGAATTCCACGTAGCCGGAAGCTTCGCCGGAGACGGGAAATCTTCCCTGTTGCGGGAACGTGGAAACAAGGAGCGTCATGAGCGCATCATGTCCTGTATGCGCCGGGAGTGACAAGACAAAAATGGAAAGCCCCGTGAGGAAAAGAGGGATGGAGAGCAATGCGCTGAAAAGGGAAAACGGCTGCAATTCATCTGGATGTTCAAAGAAAAATTTTTTTGTCTTGTCATACCGGTCTCTTTGGTATTTCATCCGTCCCATGAACCCTTATGGGAAGGGTTACAGACCTCAGGGACGCCCGTAGCCGGGCAGGAAATAAATGGGGAATACCGGTGTGAGTCCGGAGCGGTACCGCCACTGTAAGCGAGCCTGCCTCGCAAGCCAGAAAACCAGCCTGTGAGGTTGTCCAACTGTTCGGCGAGTTACCGAACGTAAGGCACTACAACCATGCTTTATACGAAGAAAGCCCTTCAAATGGGCGCAATTGCTGTTGGCCTTGCCGCATTCGCAGGCCAGTCCTCTCTTGCCGAGTCCGCTAAAAAGGAAGACTCCAAGCCCTCCGTCAGGACGGAAACCATGCAGGTTATGCCGGAACTGACCATGGCGTCCCACTTTGTGGGCGTGCCGTACAACCGTTCTGGAGTGTCCGTTTCCATCATCAATCCGGAAGAATTCCAGAAGGCGGGCATTGAAACCCTGACGGGAGCCCTTTCCCAGACGCCCGGCGTTTTCACGCTGGACGGAGGCGGTACCTGGCAGCGCGGTTCCGTGAGCAACACCGTCATCCGCGGGATGAACAAGGATACCTACACCCTGACCATGGTTGACGGCATGCGCATCAGTGATGCCAACATGTCCGGCAACAAGCTGCTGGGCATCACCAATCTCTTTACGGTGGGCAATGTGGAAGTGGTGAAAGGAGCGCAGGGCGCCGTTTTCGGTTCCGGCGCCATTGGAGGCGTTGTCGCGATGGATACTCCGGAGGGGGAAGGCGATCCCGTAACCAGGATTTTTGCGGAGGCCGGTTCCTTCGGCTCTTTCAACAGCTATGTCACTTCCTCCGGCAAGATCAAGAAGCTTTCCTATTTTGTAGGCGTTGGGTTTGAAACTACGGAAAACGATCCGTCAATCTATCCGGCCATTTATGACAACAGGACAGGCATGAACGATTTCCGCCAGTGGCAGGAAGCCGTGCGCCTGGGCTATGACATCAATGACAAGGTGAAGGTGAGCTTTACCTATCGCCGCCTGGATTCCTACTTTGAATATCCCACGCCGTATGTGGATTATAACCAGTGGCCTTCCGTTCCGGATCCCCATCTGTACAATACGGAAGACAAGAACCGCAGCAACCTGGTGACAGGACGTGTGGATGCGGAAATTTCCAAGCTGTGGTCCACCAGCTTCATGGTGGGGCATTACAACATGGACTATTCCTGCCATACTCCCGGATTTGACTTCCAGCCCAACGTGATGCGCAACCGCCGCTTCCAGGCGGAGTGGCGCAATGCCCTGACGTGGAACAAGGAATGGAAAACCATCGCCGGCATGGCCTGGGACCGTTCCGACTACATGAGCGAAAACAATTACGTTGCCAAGGATGAATGGCAGAGCACGCTTGCCTTCTTTGCAGAGCAAATGTGGTCACCCACGGACAGCTTTGACGCCAGCGTGGCCCTGCGCCTAGAACATGATTCCGTCTGGAACAATCATTTTACGTGGCGTTATTCCAATTCCTGGAAAGTGACGGGCAAGGATTCCCCCACCCGTATTTTCGGTTCCGTAGGGTCCGGTTTCCGCGCGCCCACCTATTTTGAGCAGTATGCGGCCAATTACGGTTATGTAGGCAACCCTGATCTGGATGTGTCCAAGTCCCTGGGCGGCGACCTGGGTGTGGAACAGCGCCTGGCGGACGGCCATTATGCTTCCGTGACGGGCTTCTGGACCCGCATTAACGATGAAATCGGCACCAAGAGCGTAGGCACCTGGCCGAACTCCTATACCACTTACGCCAATTATTCCCACTGCACTTCCTACGGTGTGGAAGTGGCGTTCAAGGGTCAGTTCAAGGACGCGTGGAACAGCGGCTATTATGCCAATTACACCTTCACGATGCCCAAGCGCGATTCCATCGGCAAATACGAGACCATTCAGATGGCCAATACCGCCCGCCACACCGTCAACGCAGAGGTTTATACCTCCCCGGTTGAAAAGCTTACGGTTGGCTTCGGCGTAACGGCCGCCATGGGACGCACGGACTACAACTATGCCCGTCTGGATAATTTCTTTACGGCGCGCCTGTTTGCCCGTTACCAGGCAACGGACAATGTGTCCCTCCATGTGCGTCTGGAAAACCTGTTTGACCAGAAGTTCATCATGACGAATGATTATAACTTCGGTCCGCGTGAAGCCCGTGGATTCGGAATCTTCGGCGGTGTGACGGTCGAATTCTAAGTTCCTTTCAATATTAATTGTTGATTGCTCCCCCATCTTCCGCCTTGCGGACTGTTTCAGGAGAAGTGAACGGTTCCGCGCGGAAGATGGGTTTTCTGTTTTCCGTTGTTTCCGGAATCGGTTAACATGTGGCGGCCATCTGAGTTGTGTTGCGCTGGATATCCATACTGGGGGCATTGGCCCTTTCCGTCTTTCTGGGAGGTGTCTTTTACTTTTCCCAGCGTGAGAAGAATGTTTGGCATGAATTTTCCGGACGGATGGACGGCAGGGGGATGCCTGCCGTATTTGACGGTTTTGTGGAACGCTGGAACAGGGCCGTGGAACGGGAACTGCGCCGTGAATTGGCTGAAGGGGAGAGGAAGGAAAAACTTCTGGTCGTTTCCCGCGGGGAAGGGGACGGCGTTTGGCGGAACAGGCTCGTTCCGTGGAACGCATCAGGAAAAGGCTGTTATTGAAAGACCATATCCGCCTTCTTCCTTTGGAAGACGTTCCGGACGGATTGGAATGGCAAACCGGAATGGAAGAGCCGGATGTGGGTGATCCGCGCGCCGTCAGGGGTGGAAAAGTCCGGCTGTGGATCAATACTCCATTTCCCGGAACTTTACGTGCTTTCGGGCCGGGAAGTGAAAATTTTTTCAATTACTCCGCCATTGACAACGTGTGGCTTCCCCTCGTGGGGCTTCATCCGGAAACCTTCCGTCCCATTCCGGGCCTGGCGGACCGCTGGGCCTTGTCCGCAGACGGAAAAACTGTTTTTTATCATCTGGATCCGGAAGCGGCCTATTCGGACGGACGCATCGTGAAAGCGCAGGATTTTCTGCTGAACATTTGCCTCCGTACGTCCGGTTTTGCCCGGGATCCGTTCTGGACAACCCTGTTCCGTTCCATGTATGATCAGATTACGGTATACGGGGATTCCGTCATTGCCCTGACGCTGCCGTCCCGCGGGCCGCTGCTGCCTTACATGGCCTGTGCGGATTTTCATCCGGCCCATCCCGGTTTTTACCATGATTTCAACGCTCTGTTTCTGGAACGCTACCAGTGGAAAGTCCCTCCAAATACGGGTGGCTACATGGTTGTTCCCGCTAAAATCCGGATAGGAGAAAGCATTACCCTGGCCCGCGTGAAAAATTGGTGGGCGAAGGACAGGAAGTATTACCGCCATTCCTGCAATGCGGACCAGGTGGAACATGTGTTTGTGAACATGGAAAACAAGGCGGTTGAAATGTTCCGCCGCGGGGAACTGGACATCATGAACGTCCGTAAGCCGGAGGTGTGGGAAACGGGTCTGGAACTGCCGGAAGTGCACCGGGGCTATATAGATAAATACAGTCTGGAAGCCAATTACGCCTGTCCCCCGTACGGACTGTATCTGAATTGCTCGGACAAACTGTTGAAAAATCCGGATATCCGCCGCGGGCTGGCGCATTCCGTGAACATGGGCCTGGTGATTGATACTTTGTTCCGCGGGAATATGAGAAGGCTCGGTTCCTACATGGAGGGGTACGGAGACCTGACTCTTCCGCTGAAAGCTCCGGAATACAGCAAGAAAAAAGCCATGGAATATTTTGCCCGCGCTGGCTACCGGGAAATGGGGACTGACGGCGTGCTGAAAAATGAACGGGGAGAACGGCTGGTGGTGGAACTGACGTTTGCGGATTCATCCGTCCTGATGACCAACGTCTGTTCCATTCTCCGGCAGGAGGCCCTGAAGTGCGGGGTGGACCTGCGTCTGGATTCTCTTACCTACAGTGTCTGTTCCCGTAAGGTTTTTGAAAAGCGGTATCAGGCGGCTCTGTGGGCGTGGCCGCTGCAGACGCCGTTCCCACGGCTGTATGAAACATTTTCTTCCGAACTGGCGTATGATGCCCGCGGAAATCCCGTAGGCAATACGAATAATATTATGGCTGTGTCGGACGCTGAACTGGATGCCGCCCTGGATGCGGAACGCAATGCCCCGGATACCGGTTCCCTGAAGCTGACTCTTCACCGTGCCCAGCAGCGTCTTTATGAACTTTGCGTCTGGATTCCCGGCTGGAGGGAACCATACACGCATGTCGCCTGCTGGCGCTGGATACGCTGGCCGGAATCTCCCACCCGGTTCTGTTCCCCCAGAATTTACAATCCGCTGGAATCGCACCTGTACTGGGTGGATGAAGAAATGAAGAAGGAAACGCTGGAGGCTCGGAGCCGTGGCGTACCGTTTGAAGAAAAGCATCAAATAATATATCTTGAAAGACAGGATGGTGCCGTTCCGTAATAAAACCGGGTCACCGTCTCCTTTTTAAATTGAAAGGAGGTGATTTTTCATCATAATCTCCTTCGCATTTACCGTAATTAATTATTAATTCCATAATCATGAAATTATCCTTTTTCTCCGTTCTGCTTCTGGCAGGGCATCTTTGCGTGGCTGCTCCCATGCCTCTGCCGGAATCCAATGACGGAGCCAGGCATGTCTTCTCTACTAATCAGGAAAATTTTTTGATGGACGGAAAGCCCATCAAAATCATTTCCGGGGAAATGCATTATCCTCGCGTGCCGCGCCAACACTGGAAGGACAGGTTCCAGCGCATAAAGGCCATGGGCATGAATACCGTCTGCACTTATCTGTTCTGGAACGTGCACGAACCGGAACCCGGCAAATGGGACTTCTCCGGCAATCTGGATTTTGTGGAATTCATCAAGGAAGCGCAGAAGGCCGGCCTGTGGGTCATTGTGCGTCCCGGGCCCTATGTGTGCGCGGAATGGGAATTCGGCGGATTTCCCGGCTGGCTGCTGAAGGATGAAGATTTGAAAGTCCGTTCCCAGGATCCCCGCTTCCTGGAACCGGCCATGGCTTATCTTAAAAAAGTCTGTTCCATGTTGGAACCTCTGCAGATTACCAAGGGAGGCCCCATCATCATGGCCCAGGTGGAAAATGAATATGGTTCCTATGGTTCTGACAAGGATTACGTGAAAAAGCATCTGGACGTTATCCGGAAGGAACTTCCGGGAGTTGTTCCCTTCACGTCGGACGGCCCGAACGACTGGATGATTAAGAACGGCACGCTTCCGGGCGTTGTTCCCGCCATGAATTTCGGCGGCGGAGCCAAGGGCGCTTTTGCGAATCTGGAGAAGCACAAGGGCAAAACGCCCCGCATCAACGGCGAATTCTGGGTGGGCTGGTTTGACCACTGGGGCAAGCCCAAGAATGGCGGCAGTACGGAAGGTTTCAACCGAGACCTGAAGTGGATGCTGGAAAATAACGTCTCCCCCAACCTCTTCATGGTGCATGGGGGGACCTCCTTCGGCTTCATGAACGGGGCGAACTGGGAAGGCGCCTATACGCCGGATGTAACCAATTACGACTACGGCGCCCCCATTTCCGAAAACGGAACCCTGACGGACCGCTACCGCACCTTCCGCCAGACTATTCAGGATTATTACGGTGATACGTACAAGCTTCCCGAACCTCCCGCCCAGCCGGAAATGATGGAGCTGCCTCCCATCACGTTTACGGAAACGGCCGGCATGTTTTCCCGTCTTCCTCAGCCCTCCATCCGCAAGGAGCCCGTCCACATGGAAGCCCTGGGGCAAAGCCTGGGTTTCATCCTGTACCGGACAAAGGTGCAAGGACCGGTGAAAGGAGAACTGAAGATGAACAACATGCAGGACCGCGCCATCGTTTACGTGGATGGCAAGAGGCAGGGGGCGGCGGATCGCCGTTACAAGCAGGATTCCTGTGATGTGGTGATTCCTTCCGGACTTCATACGGTGGCCAGATACAGGGCGAGCGCAAGGGCATCCGAGGGCCCATCACGCTGGACGGCAAAAAGCTGGAAAACTTCCTTATCTACAACTTCCCGTGCAAGGGAGTGGAGCTTCTTCCCTTCTCCGGCAAGAAGCCGGCGGGCGACCAGCCCGTGTTCCACCGCGGGTATTTCAACGTTTCCAATCCCAAGGATACCTACCTGGATATGCGGGACGGCTGGAAGAAAGGCGTTGTGTGGGTGAATGGACGCAATCTGGGCCGCTTCTGGTTTATCGGCTCCCAGCAGGCTCTTTATTGCCCCGGAGAATACCTGAAGCCTGGGAAAAATGAAATCGTGGTGCTGGACGTGGACGGAGGTTTCGGCACGGTGAAGGGTGTGAAGGAAGCCATTTATGAAGTCAACAGGGACCCCGCCATGGCGGATGTCTTCCGCGTAGGCAAACCTGTGGCCCCCGCTGCCGGCCAGCTGGTGCACAAGGGTTCCTTCGCCAAGGGGGCAGATCAGCAGGAAATCAAATTCCGCGCTCCCGTCCAGGCCCGTTACATCGCCATTGTCAGTAAAAACGCCCATGACAACGGCCCCCATGCCGCTATTGCGGAGCTGAACTTCCTGGATGCCTCCGGCAACCTGCTTCCCCGCGAACAGTGGTCCGTGGTTTATGCGGATTCCCATGAAACGACGGGGGAAGCCGCCCAGGCGGGCCTGGTGATGGACAACCAGCCCACCACCTACTGGCATACCAAGTGGCAGGGGGACAACCCTCAGCATCCGCACATGATCGTGCTGGATCTGGGCAAGGTGCAGAAACTTTCAGGATTCCGCTACCTGCCGCGCCAGAACAGGGAAAACGGCCGTATCAAGGACTATGAAGTCTATGCGTCTCCCAAGCCGTTCAAGCCTGCCAAGTAAGGTTCTCTGAATTGTTGAACTTTTCAGGGCCGCTTCCTCCAGGATGAGGGGGCGGCCTTGTTGCGTCCGGACATCCCGGAAGAAACAGTTCTCCTTTGCCCGGATAAGAGCCGTTCCGGTTTAAAGATGCGTATCAGCTTTCCGTCCCTTTGTTTCCTGCTGTTGTGCGGGCCGGTATTCCATGCGCAAAAAAGGCGGTTCCGCAGTATAACGGAGCCGCCGGAAGACCGTAATAAACCTGATAATTGTTTGTTAGAAATTCCAGGAGAAGCCCAGCTTGATGGTGTGGTAGCCGGGGTCATTGTAGCCCTGAATCTGGTAATATTCGTAGCCGAGCACGAAGTCCGCGCTATTGGAGATGCTGAACTTGAAGCCGGCCTGGGCAGCCCAGGAAAACTTGGTGGAGGAAATGGTTCGGGAACGGCTGCCGTCTTCCAGTCCATGAATGGTGGTCTTCACGTCGCCGTAAGTGGCGCCGACTTTGCCGCCCAGATAGAACATGGTGTAGTCGCCGATGGGAAGGTTCAGCGTGTAACCGGCCATCATCGGGATATAGGTGGAACGGAGGCTGGCGGTATAAGGCCCGCTGATGCCCAGGTCCTGCACGCTGGGGTGGTGGGAACCGGCCAGGATGCCGCCGTTCAGGGAAATCTGATGAACAATGCTGCCGGTTTCAATATAGTTGAAAATGCTCAGATTGCCGCCGGCCACGTTGGGCATGGCGTCTTTGGTGGCGATTCCGTAAGCCCCTTCCAGGGACATGCCGAACTGGCCGTCGTACTTGTCGGCATGATAGGCGCTGGCGGAAGACACGGAGGCCGCAAGGGCCAAACCTAACAGTATAGTTTTGTTCATATGGGGATAAATGGTGAATTTAACTGTGGTTCATTCTTGGCAGTTTTCTCTTTTGAAGTCAAACATGAAATGTCAAATGGACGCGAAATCCTCAAACCCGGGGAGATGAAGTTGCCAGAACGCTCCCGGTGGGGTACATTCTGCGCCATGGAACAACAAGCGTGTGATTTGTTGGTGACCGCTTTCCGCATGCTGGGCGGAGCGGAACAGTCCAGCGCTGCCGGAGATGCGGCCGTCGCCGTTCGGGACGGGAAAATTCTGGAAACGGGAAGCGCCGCAGAACTGGAAGCCAGGTGGACGCCCTCCGTTCGCAGGGATTTGGGGAATGCGCTGCTGATGCCGGGGCTGATGAAGGACGCGGGCGCGACGGAAGCATTGAAAGCCAGCGACCCGATGAAGTGGACGGGGCTGATGAACAACCTCCGGCACAGCGCGGAGGAACTGGTGCTCAGCGACCTGATTTACAACTGAATAGCACAGACGAAAACGCCGGGAGCGCAGAGCTTCCGGCGTTTTTAGATGCACACCTCATAAAAGCGATCCTGCTGGACGACGGTGGGCGCAAGCATACCCGGCAGGAGATTTTTGCGTATTTTCAGACCAATAGGGATATTGCGACACGCACGAAATTTCTGAAAAACAGCTACAACGATATATGGGTTGAGGTGCTGGCCAGCGCGGATAAAGTCCGGGTTGGCTACCACGCCGAAGAAGACGGACTCTTGATGTGGGAGGGCAGCTATCTCTCCCGCACAGCGGAATCCGTTTTTTCGTGGGGCGTGCTCACGGAAATGACCGAAAG
>OLXT01000790.1_pt1 | contig 12329 bp, 9 predicted proteins | sample 1673931 | NCBI WGS metagenome assembly OLXT01 (sample SAMEA103958134, study PRJEB25191) | human gut metagenome | reverse complement strand
TCAAAACGCCCAAAATTACCCTTATCAAAATGTTGCTATTTTTGCACTTTTGTTGTATAATGATAAAACGACCGATTTAAAGATTAAGAGGAATATTATGGCAAAAAATGCGCCGAAAACCACCGCAAACACCGAAAATAACGTTTACAATCAGCATAAAACTACAACCTGTCGCATCACTGACGAAGATGAAAAAAATGAAAATACCGAACCCGAAAAGCTGCTCTATGTACAGCAGGCTCAGGAATTTTACCACGAGCCTATCGAAAATGAAAACTCGGTATTTGCTCTTATTGCATCAGGTGATATTAACCAATTATTAGAAGCTAAGTTAAAATATGACGCTGATATTGAAAGTGGAAAAGGTCAGCTTTCGGACGATCCACTCCGCAATCAGATTTATCACCTTGTAGTCTGCGCCGCCGTAGTCGCCCGTACCTGCATAGCCGCAGGTATGTCTGAGGAAACCGCATATACTCTCAGTGACATATACATAAGACGAGCAGATATATGTACTTCTATTGAACAGGTTATAGAGCTTAATAACGAAATGGTAATGGATTATGCCGTCCGTATGCAACGGCTAAGACGTACAAAACGGCTCTCAGTGCCGGTTCGCACCGCTATAAAGATGATTTCCGAGAACACAGGAAAGCGCCTTACCGTACAGCAGATAGCCGATGAAGCAGGCTATGACCGCTCCCATCTGCACCGCCTTTTCAAAGCTGAGATCGGTATGGGCATCCACGAGTACATCAATGCCTCCCGTATAAATGCCGCAAAAGGTATGCTTAAGGATGGCACACACACCATAGCTGACATCGCATCATTACTGGGTTTCTCGTCACAGAGCCATTTCTGCCGTGCGTTCAGCGAGGCGGTCGGCGTTACCCCGAAGGAATACAAGAACGGTAAGCTTCCTTGACATGATTTACAAATATTCCGGCTATATGCAGACAGAATTTCAACACATTTTCCTTTATCTATTGAATTTTATTTGTGGATTTGTTATAATTAGCTTATGCGGATTAAATTCCGCCATAATCAAGATTAAATTTAGCTAAAATGAAAGGATTTTTTCAATGAAAAAAACGCTTGCGGCAATTTTAGCCGTGTCAATGATACTGTCAGTGACAGCCTGCAATGACAGCACCGCATCAGGAAACGGGGATAATTCCGGCAATGCCACCTCGTCTGCAACCGACAACGCAAACACAGAGCAGCTCCGCTCAAATCCCATTGCTGTCGATGCTGACGGCAACATAGATATGGATGTTGCGTTAAAGTACGAAACCGATGTTGACGCACTTATAAAGAAGCTTGATGCAAAAACCCCGGACGGCTCTAAGCCTGTATCCGAGAACACAAACGAAGAAACATTGGAGCTTTTCAACTACCTTAAGAGCGTCTACGGAAAGCAGATTATCGCAGGTCAGCAGTATTCCGACGCAAACCAGTTCGAGAACATAATGTACTACAACACAACAGGCGATATGCCTGCTATCATGGGCTTTGACTTCCTTTACGCTCAGGGTACGGACACGCCCGATTACACACAGATTGAAGAAGCGATAAAGTGGCACAACGAGCAGAACGGCATCGTTGCTTTCTGCTGGCACTGGAAGGTTCCCGTTGATATGAGCGACAAAAGCGTCAAAGGCACAGCGTTCTACAGTGATGAGATACGGGACTTCAGCCTTGAAAAAGCCGTAACTCCAGGCACCGATGAATATAAGGTAATAATCAAGGATATTGATACTATTGCACTTTATTTACAGCGCCTTGAAACAGCCGGCGTACCTGTTATATGGCGTCCTCTGCACGAGGCAAGCGGCGCTTGGTTCTGGTGGGGCGTTAAGGACAGGGATACCTTTGACAAACAGCTTTATCAGAAGCTATGGTACATATTATATGACCGCCTTGAGAATTACCACAAGCTGACAAATCTTATCTGGGTATGGAACGGTCAGTCGAAAAAAGCAACTGTCAACGCTAACACCTATGATATAGGCGGTATGGACGTATATCCGTCCTCAGAGGACCACTCGGCGCAGATTGCTTCATACAACACGCTTTCCAAGAACACCGACGATATAGGAAAAATGTCCGCTCTGTCTGAGGTAGGATACATACCCGACCCCGAAGAAGTGTTCAAGGCTGACAGCAAAGTAAAATGGCTTTATTACGCTCCGTGGTGCAAGGAATTCGTATGCGCCTCAAACGGCTCGGGAGCTGTTATAACACAGCTTGGCGGCACTCCGTCGGTAAATACGGAACGTATGTCTGAGGAATTTCTCAAGAGCGTATATTCAAGCGAAAAGGTTATCACACTGAGCGAATTACCCGATTTTAAGGGCACAACAAAGAAAATACCCGAATTTATCAAAAGCTGGAAGTTCAACAATCCGAAACTGACAATTGAAAACGATAAGCTGACAGCTTACGAGCAGTAAAAGACGAGGTACTTAAATGACAACTGAGCTGAAAACAAAAAATGCCAAAGCCGTAATAGCTTCAGAAGGCGCAGAGCTTAAATCGCTCGTAATAGGCGGCAGAGAGATAATGTGGTGCGGCGACCCTGCTTTCTGGGGAAAGACTTCGCCCGTGCTTTTTCCTGCGATAGGAAATGTAAAAAACAACAAGACCATAATTGACGGAAAGGAAATCTCTCTTACAAAGCACGGATTCGCCCGTGACAATACATTTACAACAGTAAGAAAAAGCGGCAACTCGCTTATTCTGCAGTACAAGTACGCACCCGTGAAAAACGGCTATCCGTATAGCGTTGAACTTTGCCTACAGTACAATCTGTTTGACGACAGGATAGAAATCTGCTACAGCGTTTTCAATCCTGAGTATCACAGCATACCGTTCTGCATCGGAGCGCATCCTGCCATAGCCTGCGATGATCTTGACAACTGCACGCTGGTATTTGAAAAGCGTGAGAAAGCGTCAACTCCGGTTATGGATCTTAATACAAGGCTGTTCAGAAGCAAGGAACGCATACAGCGTCTTGACGGCTCGTCAAAGCTGCCGCTGAGCTACGATATGTTTGATAACGATGTGGTTTATTTCGATAACATAAAGTCAAGAGCCGTAAAGCTCGTTCAGGGCAAAAAGACGCTTGCCTGCATAGCATTTGAGGGCTTCGAAACGCTCGGGCTGTGGACACCTGCGGGAAAGCGTGCAGGATTCATCTGCATTGAGCCGTGGTGCGGCAGTGACGATTATGATGATGACAGCGGAATTTTCAAGGAAAAGAAGGGTATACAGATACTCGAAGGCAAAAAATTTGCAAGATACAAGATGGTTATCAGCGCACAGTAAGCTGTTGCCGTAATCTCTGCGGTTAAAGTCAGTCATAATGCCACAGAACTAAGCACAGGAATGTGTTGCCGTAAGCAATTATATCGGACATTTTAAGCAGTACAGAGCATATCGGAACAGATAACCGATATGCTCTGTTTTTTCTGCCTGCGAAATCCGGCTTTACGGTGCTTTTACGCACAAAAAGCCCACGCACCGAAATGCGTGGGCTTTTGCTACATATTAATGTTATTTACCGTGAACAGAAATTACTTTCTCTTCTTAGCAACTACTACAGCGCCGGCTGCGAGAAGTGCAACGCCTGCAACTGCTGCAACGCCTTCAACACCTGTGTTTGTGTTGGGAGCTGTTGTGTCAGCGGGAGCTGTTGTGTCAGCGGGAGCAGGTGTAGGAGCGGGCTTAATGTTTCCACCCGTGATAGCGTCGATACCTGTGATTGTGAATGTAACATTCAGGCTATCATTGAAGAAGATGTCCGAAGTGTTTAAAGGAGCATCCTTCGATGTGTCACCGAACTGGTTGTAAAGCTCGATACGGAGCTTGCCGTTATTTTCGATATCACCGAAGAGGATCTTGCTTGAATCAACAGCAACTTCTGTTGTTTCGCCGTCCGTAACCACTGAGATCTTAACGTCGGTTACGTTAACGCCCTTAGACTTAGCAAATGCCATCTTTTCAGCAGGTGTCATATTCGCATCAAAGCCTTCGCTGTTTCCGCCGATGCCTAAAGTTGTAGCGAGGTCAGGGATATCAACGTTGAATACTGCAGCGCCTTCGCACGCTGCAGGAAGCAGTGTTTCTTCGCCTGTTTCTTCATCAACACCGGTACCCTTGATGTTAGAGAGAGATACTGTGTATGTACCGTCCTTAGTAACTTCTGCAGTGCCTGATGTCCACTCTGTGACTGCGCCTGAATTAGGGTCCTCAAAATGACCGCTGGCATCGGCAATAAGTGCGGGATACCAGTTGCCTGATGCGTACATAACGAATGCATCATACTGTGCTGATGCTGCAACAGCCATTGTACCTGCTACTGATGTAGCAACAATACCTGCCATAATTTTTCTTAACTTCATTTTAATGTCCTCCGTTAATTTCGTTTTGCGATTTCGCAAATATCTTTATTTGCTATCTCAATTATAAATGAAAACGATTTTATAATCAATAGGCAATGTCAACAAAGCAAATTCAATTTTTTGTTCGTTTTGTACAAAACGCACACAATATTTTCCACATATTCACCTATTGTAACATTGTTACACGGTTATTTAGCCGTAAATTAAGTAAAATTAATCAAAAATCGGTTATATGCCGTAAGGGATAATCTATTTTTAAAAGTATAAAACCGTAATTAAGAACTGAAGCAAAAGCGAAAAACAAAAAAATTTAAAAAAGGTTTCAAAAAGGTATTGCAATTACGGCGGGAATAATGTAAAATATAATAGATAGAATATGGGGCTGAGAGATAAAAAATAAAAACGGCTTTCAGCGGCGGTATTTTTCCGCATAAACCCGATAAAATATACGGAGGTATTTTAAAATATGATCACAGCAGGCGATTTCAGAAACGGTATGACCTTTGAAGAGGACGGCAACGTAATGCAGATCATTGAGTTCCAGCACGTAAAGCCCGGTAAAGGTGCCGCTTTCGTCAGAACCAAGATCAGAAACGTAATTACCGGCTCGGTAGTTGAAAAGTCCTACAACCCCACAGCTAAGTTCCCCACAGCTTATGTTGAAAGAAAAGACATGGAGTACACCTATAATGACGGCGATCTCTATCACTTCATGGATTCAGAGACATACGAGGACGTGCCGATAAACAAGGCAGAGCTTTCGGACAACTTCAAGTTCGTAAAGGAAAATATGGTATGTAAAGTTCTTTCATATAAGGGCAAGGTTTTCGGTGTAGAACCTCCCAACTTTGTAGAGCTTGAAATCACAGATACAGACCCCGGCTTCAGAGGCGATACAGCTACAAACGTAACTAAGCCCGCTACTCTTGAAACAGGCGCTGAAATCCGTGTTCCTCTGTTCGTTGAGATCGGAGATATAATCCGTATCGACACAAGAACAGGCGAATATATGGAGCGTGTAACAAACAAGTAATCATATAACGGTTGCTTGAAGTAATTGCAGACAGTAAAAGGAGGATTTTTACTATGACAGTTGCAGAAAAGGTATCATACATCAAGGGACTTGCAGAAGGTCTGGGTGTTGATGATTCAACTAAGGAAGGCAAAGTGCTTGCAGCTATCGTTGACGTTCTTGACGATATTGCACTGACACTGGGCGATATTGACGAAGAACTGAACGATGTTGCTGACGTTATGACCGATATGGAAGAAAGCGTTGACTGCCTTGAAGATGTCGTTTACGGTGATGAAGAAGACGATTACGATGATTGTGATTGTGACGAATGTTGCGATGAGGACGATTACGACGATGATATGTACGAAGTAACCTGCCCTAACTGCGGAAACACTATCACAGTTGATTTCGACGTTATTCAGTCGGGTGAGATTCCCTGCCCTAACTGCGGAGAAAATCTTGAATTTGATCTCAGCTGCTTAGAGGACGAGGAATGCGACTGCGGTTGCCACCACGATTAATTTAAAGCGATCTGAACCGCCGGACCGTTCCGGCGGTTTTGTTTTGTTCAAAAACGGACTGATTTACTCTTTTAAGGCAATACCGCATAATTATTGTCGTGCGATTGCTTAGTAGATTTTTCGTCAGATTGTATAAATTGAGTGCGGGCAGGCTGACGCCTGTCAAGCGAAATTTGTGCAAGATGGCGGAAAATATGCAAGCTTAGCGTGCGGCAAAGGCGACAGGCGTTAATTGTGCGGTTTTGCCTTGATATCCACCTTAATTTTTGAATGCGATAGTGGTATACTATCAAATAACAAATAAAACCGGATAAAGCGCAGAATAAACGGCTTTCGCCGATTGAAAGGAAACGATTTTATGAGCGAATGTACTCACGATTGCAGTTCATGTTCACAGAACTGCGGTGAAAGAAAGACACCTCAGAGCTTTCTTGAAAAGCCCCACGAGCTGTCACATATAAAGAAGGTTATAGGAATTGTCAGCGGTAAGGGCGGCGTAGGTAAGTCTATGGTCACATCTCTCCTTGCCGTAGCTATGCAGAGAAAAGGCTTCAAGACGGCAGTTCTTGACGCAGATATAACGGGTCCGTCTATCCCGAAGGCGTTCGGTCTTCACGGAAAAGCTACCGGCGACAACAACGGCATCTACCCCGTTATGACAAAGACCGGTATTGAGGTCATGTCTGTTAACCTGCTTCTGCCCGATGAAACCGACCCTGTTGTATGGAGAGGTCCCGTTATCGCAAATACCGTAAAGCAGTTCTGGACAGACGTAATCTGGAACGATGTTGATTATATGTTTGTCGATATGCCTCCCGGAACGGGCGATGTACCGCTTACCGTGTTCCAGTCACTTCCCGTTGACGGAATTATTGTTGTAACCTCTCCTCAGGAGCTGGTTTCGATGATTGTCGGCAAGGCTGTTAAAATGGCTGAAATGATGGACGTTTCCGTACTCGGTATAGTTGAAAATATGTCATATTTCGAATGCCCCGACTGCAAGTCACGTCACAGTATATTCGGTGAAAGTCATATAGACGAAGTTGCCGCAAAATACGGCATAAAGAATATAGCAAGAATGCCTATCAACCCGAAATTAGCCGCCGCCTGCGATAAGGGCCTTATCGAACTTTATGACGGAGATTGGCTTGACGAAACGACCGATATGCTCGAAAAGCTGTAATTGATACCTCTGACCGCAGATATATTCTGCGGTTTTGAACATCCGTATTGTCAACCTTAAAATCTGCAGGGTGACAGCGAAAGGTAAAAACTTATTATGAAATTGAAAGAACAAGTCCTGCTTATACTTATGAGCAGTAAAGGGAAATTCGTTTCCGGCGAAGAAATATCAAAGCAGCTTTACGTCAGCCGTAACGCTGTCTGGAAAGCAATCAACTCTTTAAGGGCGGACGGATTTATAATTGATGCGGCGCAAAACAAGGGCTATCTGCTTTCGGGCGGAGAAACGGACGATTTCACACGCTACGGTATACTTCGCATAAGGCAGCTGCTTAAAAAATCTGCCGCCGATGCTGATATTACGATAAAGGATACTGTCACATCCACAAATACCCTGCTCCGCATATCCGCTGAAAACGGCGCACCAAGCAAAACCGTTCTTATTGCAAACGAGCAGACCGAAGGCAGAGGCAGACACGGAAAGAGCTTCTACTCGCCTGCCGACACAGGCATTTATATGTCTGTGCTTCTCCGCCCTGATTTCAAAGCCGACAAAGCGTTCTTCATAACCGCAGGTGCGGCTGTATCGGTTGTAAGAGCCATCAAAAAGGTATGCGGAATAAAAGCCGGTATCAAGTGGATAAACGATATAATGCTGAACGGCAAAAAAATCTGCGGTATCCTCACCGAAGCGGTCACCGACTTTGAAAGCGGAAGCCTGCAATATGCCGTAATGGGACTCGGTATCAATATCAGCCGTCCGAAAGGCGGTTTCCCGTCTGAGATCTCCGATATTGCCTCCAGCCTTTATTCCGAAGAAGCGGCAGGAAACGAGCTGAAATGCGCTCTTGCCGCCGAAATACTGAACAACTTCTTCGATATATGCGAACGTATGTCTGTTGAAAAGCTGACAGACGAGTACAAGAGCTATTCGGTCGTGATAGGAAAGCGGATAAAGGTCATATCGTCAAATGCGGAATATTATGCTGCCGCCGTTGACATTGATAAAAATGCAAGATTGATAGTAAGAGATGAAAACGGGGATATGCACACATTGTCATCTGCAGAAGTTTCCGTCAGAGAGGGTCAGATATAATTATGAACAAACTGCTTAATCATCTGCGTATCCGCAGTGAAAGGCTCTACATAACGCTTAAAACATTTTTCAAGTGGCTTTTGCTGTCGGGGATAACGGGCATTTGCTGTGGCATTATCGGCTCGCTGTTCCATCTTTGTATGGAGTTTGCGACAGAATTCCGCACAGGGCATTCATTTATGGTATACTTCCTGCCGGTCGCAGGTCTTGTAATAGTTTTCCTCTACAGTATCTGCGGTCTGAAAAACGACCCAGGCACCAATATAATAATCACCTCAATCAGAACCGAGGGAAAAATACCGGTCAGAATGGCTCCTCTTATTTTCATATCCGCCTTTATCACCCACCTGTTCGGAGGTTCGGCAGGTCGTGAGGGTGCGGCGCTCCAGATAGGCGGAGGGCTGTCGGCGGAAATAGCGAGAATTCTCAAGATGGATGAACGCAACGGTAATCTTCTGGTAATGTGCGGAATGAGCGGACTTTTTTCAGCACTGTTCGGTACTCCTGTCACCGCAACATTCTTCGCTATGGAGGTCATCAGCGTAGGAGTGTTTTATTACTCGGCTATCGTGCCGTGCTTTTTCTCTGCGGCGGTTGCACTGGGAATATCGCACCTGTTCGGAATAGTGCCGGTGACATATAAAGTAGTGATGCCGGATATTTCCGTTATGAACATAGCGTTTGCGATGATACTCGGCGTAGGCACGGCATTGCTAAGCGTTGTCTTCTGCTATTCGCTCCATAAGCTGTCAAAGCTGTTATCGGCAAAAATCAAGAACAACTATATCAGAATTTTCGTATGCGGCTGTGCGATAGTAATACTGACTGCCGTATTCGGAACGGATTATAACGGAGCAGGAATGAATATCATTGCTGACGCTATGTCCGGCACTACACGCCCCGAAGCATTCGCACTGAAGCTGTTATTCACCGTGATAACCATTGCCGGCGGCTACAAGGGCGGAGAGATAGTTCCGTCATTTTTCATAGGCGCTACATTCGGAAATCTGTTCGGAACACTGGTCGGTCTGCCGCCTCAGTTCACTGCCGCACTCGGACTTGTTTCGCTGTTCTGCGGCGTGGTAAACTGCCCTGTAACCTCGCTTTTACTCAGCATTGAGCTTTTCGGCGGAGAGGGCATAATATTCTTTGCCGCCGCCTGCTCGGTAAGCTACATTTTATCGGGCTACTACGGACTTTACACGGGTCAGAAGATAATGTACTCAAAGCTGCACAGCAAGTACATAAACAGGCATACAAAATAATGTGGCAAGCTGAGCAGCGATAAATATGTGCAGAATAAACAATTTCACGGTGCGATTTTTATTGCAGTTGTGAAAACTGCCGTGGAAAATGCTTCAGTTATTTGACTTTACTCTTATAATGTGGTATGATTTAGTAATAACATACAACATAACAAATCCGGGAGGACAGGCTAATGTCAGCTAAAAAGGATATATCAAAAGAATTTGACAAAATCTCCGACGGTGCAAAGCAGGTGCAGAAAAAGCGTAAATCGCTCACAGGCAGGATATTCAAATGGATGTGTCTTGCGGTAGGTGGCTCGCTCCTTATCGTCGGCAGTGTGAATATAGGCATAAACTACAACTTTTTACAGGAGTCGCTGAAAAATCAGCTGACCGAGGTTGCGGATATGTCTTCGAATACCGTTTCCAATCAGCTCAGCTCCATCACTGCGGAGCTGCAGCAGATTGCGTATGATTCGGGATTTGACGATCTGACGGATACGGGTACTCTTTCCACAAAGTGCATCTCGATACTTTCAAAGAACCCTATGCTGACCGATATAAAGATCGTGAATACAAACGGTAAGTGTTTCTATGCCGAAACGCTTGATTACTCGGAAAACGAGAGCTTCAAAAAAGCCGTGGAAACCAAAAAAACAGCACAGGGCGAGCCTTATGCCGCAAAGGATCTGAAGCACGTTCTGATGGACGTTGCGATACCTATGTTCGACAGTGACAATACAACGCTCAGAAGCGTACTTATGGCGTGTGTCGACATGAACACATTCTCAGCCGTGATAGGTCAGACGAAAATAGGCGAAACAGGCTATGCCATGGCGATAGACCAGACGGGTACGATAATTGCGTATCCCGATGAAACCAAGCTGACAGAGCGTATAAACTACAAGACGCTTGCGCAGGCGGACAGCTCATATCAAGGAATAGCAGACTGCATAAGCAATGCCATAAAAGGCGAAAAAGGCTTTGCGGAGGTTACGCTTGACGGCGTGGATAAATATGTCACCTATGCTCCTATTGCGAATACGGAAGGATGGAGTTGTCTTGTTGTCGCTACCCCGTCGGAATACACGGACAGCATAAAAATGTCGCTTTGTATAGGAACTGCGGTAGCTGTTATCTGCTTTGTCGTATCGGTACTGGTAATCCTCACGATAGTCAAGAAGGTAATCAAGCCCGTCAAGCTCTGCTCTGACAGGATAGTGACGCTTTCACAGGGAGATCTTCATGCCGAACCGCTCGACTTCGGCAAAAATATCGACAAGGAAATAAGCCAGCTCAGCGAAAGCACGAATCAGATAACAACACAGATAAACGCAATTATCACAGACCTTGACAATATGCTCGCCGCACTCGGAAACGGCGATCTTACATATTCTCCCGCCGATGTTTATATTGGTGATTTTGCAAAGCTGAGAGCTTCATACGAAAGAATAATGCTCTCACTCAACAAGACGATGAGCGGTATCAGCACAGCAGGCGTTCAGGTATCAAACGGTGCGGAGCAGGTATCATCTGCCGCCGCAAATCTTTCGGAGGGTGCTACAAGGCAGGCGGCTTCAGTGGAAGAACTTTCCGCTTCGCTTGCGGAAGTATCCGAAAAGGTAAACCGCAATGCCGCAAGAGCCGGCGACGCAGCCAAGAATTCCGAACAAGCCGCAAAACTGGTTGATTCTGGAAATGAGAAGATGAATATTCTGCTTGAGGCTATGCACAAGATAGACGATACTTCAAAGCAGATAGCAAATATCATAAAAGCCATCGACGATATTTCGTTCCAGACGAATATTCTTGCACTCAATGCCGCCGTTGAAGCGGCAAGAGCGGGAGAAGCCGGCAAGGGCTTTGCCGTAGTTGCGGACGAGGTAAGAAATCTTGCAGGCAAGGTCGCACAGGCGGCAAGCGATACCACAACGCTTATCGGGGATTCTATCAAGGCGGTAGAGGACGGTACAGCAATCGCAAACGATACGGCGCAAACGCTCGCTCTTATCGTTGAAACCACCACGCAGACGGCTGATTTGATTGAGGATATTTCAACAGCCTGCGAAGAACAGGCAACGGCTATATCTCAGATAACAGCAGGTGTCGATCAGATTTCCTCCGTTGTACAGACAAACTCCGCTACAAGCGAAGAATGTGCCGCATCGGCAGAAGAATTATCTTCACAGGCGACTATCCTTGACGGTATGGTAAACAAATTCAAATTAAGCCAAAAGGCGATTGCGGAAGAACCTGTGAAAGCCGCAGGCAAGGCTGCCGAAAGCGAGAAAACAGCTTCGGCGAAACCGGAAAAAGCTGATAACCCGGAAGCTAAAAAGCCGTCCGAGCCAAAGCGTGACAAGGAAAAGCCGGTAAAAAGCAAGCAGGAAATAAAGAAAACCACTGCTGAGGCTAAAGAAATAAAAGCCGATAAGTCTGGTGTCGCAAGCAAGCCTGCGGATATGACCACTGATAAAAAGGCACCTGAAAGCAAGCCGGTTGCAAGTACACAGATAAAGAAAAACGAAAGCAAGCCGGTTGCAAGCACGCAGATAAAGAAAAACGAAGGCAAGCCGGTTGCAAGTACGCAGATAAAGAAAAACGAAAGCAAGCCGGTTGCAAGCACGCAGATAAAGAAAACCGAAGACAAGCCGGTTGCGAATACGCAGATAAAGAAAAACGAAAGCACAGCCGAAAACAAGAAGAAAAACAGTGAATCGGCAATAAAAGCCATATCTGCCGACTTCAAAACGGAGGCTCCTGCACAAAAGAAAACGAAAGCTGTAGGAATCTCGCATTTTGACACGGCTGTAAATTCGGAAAATGAGTTTACAGAGGACGCAAACGATAAATATTAAGAATTGA
>OLXT01000789.1_pt1 | contig 12346 bp, 8 predicted proteins | sample 1673931 | NCBI WGS metagenome assembly OLXT01 (sample SAMEA103958134, study PRJEB25191) | human gut metagenome | reverse complement strand
CCGGGCGGCTTTCGGCGGAGGAACGAGCCGCAAGCGGCGAAGCAGCCGGCTATGGATTTGTCAAGGGATAAAAATGCAGAAGAAATGAAATGGTCACCGCTGGAAATGGGCGCGGCAATGCAGGCTCACGGGGCGTGAGCAGGCGGATATGGGTGTGAAGCTTCTATGCGGCGGTCGGCAGAATCGGCTCGTAGACCTTATGGTCACGCAGAATGGCAAATACCACGGCAGTCATTTTCCTCGTCACATGACCGATGATCGTCATGTATTTGAGTCCTTCTGCGGCTTTCTTCTCGTAATACGCGCGGAACATGGGATCGCGCTGTACGGCGACCTGAGACGCCATCCAGATGCATCTGCACAGATACGGAGAGCCACGTTTGGACATATGCGCGTGCGCAGCCTGGAACTCGCCGGACTGGTTGACAGACGGATCGACGCCAATATAGGCTGCGAGCTTGTCCGCAGAAGAAAAGCGGGAGATATCTCCGACTTCGCTGAGAATGACGGCTCCAATGATCGGTCCAACGCCGGGAATCGTCGTGACCGACGTATCAAAGCTCTGAAACAGTTGAGATATTTCTTTTTCCAGAGCGTCTGCCTTCCCAGAGAGCGACTGGATCTGGTCGAGCATCAGAAGAATCAGCGTGGAATACGCACCGTCGCAGTCTTCAACGCCGAAGCTGTTTCGTGCAAGCTCTTTGAGTTCGCGCGCCTTCCACTCGCCAAAGTGACCGTTGCTGCTGTTCCAGAGCAACTCCGTCAGCTTATCCAGATGTGCGTTGGAAAGCTTCTGCGGCGTCGGATACTTTTTCAGAACCGCCACGGAGGACTTGCAGAAAATTGTATCAAACTGCGCCTCGTATTCCGGAAAAACACGGTCGATCAGCGCGATCAGCTTTCGCTTGAGGTCGCCGGCCATGTCGACCAGATAGAAGCGGTTCCGGCACAGCTCCTTCAGCGCCAGCAGACGATCCTGTGCGACGTTGTTCTCGGCATAGCGCCCGAAACGGATCAGCTCGGCGATGATGAAGGAATCCTTGGCATCGGTTTTGATCTTGCGGATGAACATATCCCGCATGGCGCTGGTCTGGATCGGGTTGAGCAGAATGACGTGGTAGCCGTCCTTGCGCAGCCGCGTAAAGAGCGCCAGCCAGTAATGCGCGGTGGACTCCATCGCAAATACGATCTGGCTTTTGATGTTCGTGTGTTTTCTGATTTTCTCCAGCATGAGATTGTACCCGGTGCAGTTGTTGCGGATAGAGAATGGACGCTGAACGGTCTGACCGTCCGATGTGATCATGCAGACCTCGTGGCTGCGCTTGGCGACATCGATACCGACAATGAACATAACATACACCTCAACGTAGATTTACAGACAGTCCTCATGGTCTTATGAGTCATACCCTGCTTCGATATCAGCGGAGAATCCCGCATCCGGCTCATAAATGAAAGCTCATAAGAGAGAGGTCCCACGCTGCCTAGAGCGGACGAGCGCCGCAAGGAGAAAAGAAGAGAACCTCTGTCTGCATGAGGATATTATATCATCGCGCATCTGCGCGTTGATAACGGCGAAAAAAAGAAGAACTGCGGTCTCATACAGCAGCGCCGAATGCTGCTTAGAGCGAACAAATTTCGCAAGGACAAAGAATCGGACTGCCGCCGGAACGAGCTTGGAAGCCGCATTTTCGTGGGAAGGGTTTTTGGCGATTATGCGGAATGTTTGCATTTTTATCCGAGTTTTTCCTATGGACGAATTATAGCAGGACAAAGCCGTGGGGTCGTGCGCGCCCCGTGGCGGTCACATCTGCCCGCGGTGCGGGCAGTTTCGGGGATTTACGAGGGCGTTCTAAACACAGCGAAAAACAGCCGGAGGGCGTTGCGGAATGAAAAAAACCCGCCGTTTCAAGGGAAACAGAGGGGTTCCAACGAAAAACACGAGGTGAATACAGAAAAATGGTAAAAGGAAAAGAAAAATTTGCACTCTGGATCACGCCGGAGTGTAAGCAGCTCGTCGATGACTGTTATGCGGACGATCAATGCCAGAGCCGCAGCGAATACATTGAAAAGGCAATCTTATTTTATACCGGCTTCTTATACGCCGAAAAAGCTGACCGTTATCTCCCGAAAGTCTTGCAGCAGATACTCGCCGGAACGCTGGACCGATTTGCAGAGCGCATTGGACGGCAGCTTTTCAAGCTGGCAGTTGAGCAGAATGTCAACAACCATATCCTTGCTTCGGACACGGACATTGACGCCTGGAGCTATCAGAAAATGCGCGGACTCAGTATGGATGAAGTCAAAAGAACGAACGGGAGAATTGATTTTGAAGATGCGCTGTTGAGTGAAAGGGGCGTGTGAAAATGTCAAAGTTGATTCAAAAAGCAGGCTTTCTGAATCCAAAACGCGCTGGACGTTATATGAATTACATCGCTACGCGCGACGGCGTGGAGCTTCTGGACGAAAACGCGGACAGCATTTATATGCGCTACATTGCTACGAGACCTCGCGCAGAAAAGCACGGGGAACACGGCCTGTTTGGAGCCGAGGACGCTGTTGATTTGGAAAAGGCGACGCAGGAACTTCAAACGCATGAGGGTAACGTCTGGACGATCATTTACTCGCTCCGCAGAGAGGATGCTGCGCGGCTTGGCTACGATAACGCCGCAAGCTGGCGGGCGCTGCTGCGCTCTAAGCAGGCGGATTTCGCGGAAGCTATGCAGATTCCACCGTCGCAGCTTCGCTGGTATGCAGCATTTCACGACGAGGGCGATCACCAGCATATCCACATGATGCTCTGGTCAGATGACCCGAAATACGGATTTCTGCGCAAAGACAAGCTGCTACATTTGCAGTCTGTTTTGACGAACATGATCTATGCGGATGAGTTGAAAGAGGTCTATGTTCAGAAAGATATTGCCTATAAAGATGTGACCGAAGCTGCAAGAGCAGCAATGCGCAGAATCATTGACCAGTTAGAATCTGTTGAAAATCCGCCGGAGTCGATTCAGAAAAAGCTGCTGGAGCTTGCGCTGGAACTGCGTACAGTTAGCGGCAAAAAGCAGTATGGCTATCTCAAAAAGCCGCTGAAAGACAAAGTGGATTCTATCGTGGACGAACTCGAAAAGTTGCCTGAGGTTGCTGCGTATTATGCCGTCTGGAACGACCTGCGCGATACGTTGGAGGGCTACTACAAAAGCAAACCGAGACAACACAATCCACTCTCGCAGCAGAAAGAATTCCGTGCCATCAAGAACGCCATCATTCAGGAAGCGGAGCGTTTGCGCTGTCAGCTTGAAGAATCTTCTGCGCAGACTTCTGCAAATCCGCTGCTTACAGATGAGCATATTTCGTCCATAACTTCTCAGTTCGCACGGCTTCCGTCCGAATATCTTCTGAATTCAACTGTCCGCCTGTTCCACCAGATGGGGAAAATTTTCCGCGATAATGCCGCACCGTCCAGCAATCCAATGGGCATCCGTATCGACTCCAAGCGCCGCAAAAAGCTCATGCAGAAGCGGCTGGCGTTGGGGCATAAGCAGGACGATCATTTGCTGGACTATGATGAACAAAGCCTGTAACTTCAAAAGGGCATACCTTGCGTTGCAATCCATGTAGAAAACCGACTATGGAGCGGAAACAAATTTCGGGTCGCAGAAAAAATCTGCGACCCGAAAGAAAAATGTTCAATTCATAACATATGAGGCAATATCAGTAGCGTGATTATTGAAATGCAATGCTGTCGATATTGAGCTTACCATTATTGCCGTTGTCGTAGGCTAAAACAATTGAATTTATCCCTTTATAAAGCTTTAGTATTTTACTAAATGATATTTCACGCCACGCATTCCAATCAGCACTTGAGACAACTGGGAAATGCAGCGTCTGCACAAATTTCCTATTCACATACAGATTCAGTGTCCGGCCACTTGCCTCGCCATTTGCATAGCGGACAATGAGATCATAATATCCTGTCGCTTCACAATTCGCAGTAAATGATGCTTTTGCACCAGCAGTAGACCACGAATCTGTAAATCCGGTTCCGACATATCCACTATGATTGCAGTTGATTTGAACGCCGCCAGAAAGAACCGCGTTTTCTGCTTGCAGCCATGAAGCACTTTTTGGTACTAATGTTAAAGCATCAATATTGATATTCCCGCTATCTCCAGAATCATATTTCAGCATAACGGAGTTGCTTCCACACACGAGCGGCACCCGATAAGAAACCGTTCCCCAAGTATTCCAATCGGACATCGCTACAACGGGAAATATGACCTGCTGAAGTTTGTGCCCGTTCACATATAGGCTCAATGTTTTCTCATCTCGTTGTGCGTTGGCATAGCGGATCTGGAGCGTGTAATCGGTTTCGCGGCTTGATTCGATCTGAAGCGTGGCAGAGGCGCCAATTTGTGTCCACGTATCTGTGAAGCCGCGACCGTGATAACCTTGCTTATCTGTGTTGCATCGTGCGATGCGCAGTATGCCATCCTCGCACTCGAATGTTCGGCCTTTGCTGAAATCTACGGAGAAGTAATCTACGTTGACTTCACCGGTATCCTGTGCATCACGCGCAAGTACAACTGTATTTTTACCAGCATCAAGCGGAATATCAAATGCAAGCATTTCCCATTGACTCCAGTCGGCAGGCGCAACAACAGGCAGCGTAAGCTGACGCACATATGTACCGTTCACATAAAGACTTAAGGTTCGGCTATTAGCCTGACCATTAGCATACCGAAGCATGCCCTTATAAATTCCAGCGTCTTTGCTTGCCACGGAAAACGACAGCGATGCGCCTGTGGAAGAAAAGCCTCCGGCATATCCGATTCCGCTGAAGCCAGTATGTTCGTACTCAATTGGGAGTGAGATGGAACGGTCTGCATACTCCGCTTCATAGACGGAACCAACCGCTTCAACCTGTCCTGCATATCTGTCGCGTGCAGGCCTGCTCTGCACAGCAGAGGTTGAAACCTGATTGAACTGATATGCGAATCGGCCGTCCGGTGCAGTGTCGCCAATATTATAGAACTCCATAATATTACCGCTTTCACCGAAATTGTCAGCCCACTTGAAACGGAAGTGCAGTTCTGCATTGTCCAGTCCTACAGCGCTTCTGGGGATGGCAAGCTGAAGTTCATTTCCGCTTGCATTGAACGGGATAGCTTCAACATCCTCCCACTTCCACGCATTACCGACATTCTTTTGGAGAATGCCCACACTGTCGCTGGATAGTCTCCGATTTAATACGTAGTCATACCCATTCCATCCGGTCTTCGCGTTTTGATCTGCGTCAATAAAGAGCGTCATCCAGTTTTCGGAAGCTGGCGTGGTCAAATTATCTACAGTTTTTACATAAAAGTAAAGATTCTCGGCATCGTAAGCCACTTTAAGGGTGTCAAAGTCATTTCGGCCAGATTGATTTACAAGCGTTGTATAGCCGGCATAGGCAAGCTCATTGCGGTGTGTGACATCGCCTACACTGTCATAAAAAGCAGGTTCAACCGTATCCCACTGTGCAAAACTTTCGTTTATGCTGATCGTATGACTTCCATTGGCAGCACCAACTGCCCGCGCCCCCTTGAACAGGCGGATGTAGTGCGCCAGCTTCATATATGCCTCATCACCAAGAAAGCCATCCGACGGTTCAATATCACGGCTGAATTCCGGATTGTATTCATCAACGAAATAATAGTCATTGGCAGAGAGTTTTCTTCCCAGAAAATCCTGCCCCTCAGCTGCGTAATAGTTGGAAGCGACCCATTCGTTCCATGCCGTTACAAAGATAAATTCTGGATCAAGTGAAAGTGCATGCTCCCACTGCTCACGAAAGTTTATCAGTTCAAGCGTGGTTTCCTCCGATACATTTGCAGGCTCTACGCCGCCCGAATAACTCTTGCCTTTGTTTGTAGTTGCATGTTGCGCCAAACATACACTGGTTGCTTCCGGTTTGTCAGCAGATTCGTTCCAGCCATAGCCTTGCGGCGTATTGTCCAGCCATGGGAATTGATTTTCACCGCTCTGCCACGCCCAGGACCGACGGAATGTAAAGACATTGCGGTATTGCGCGGAAAGCTGTGTGCTGTTTCCCAACATAAGCGGCTTCCCATCCCACATAAACCAAAGTTCTCTGTATTTTCCGGTAGAATAGAGGTTCTTGTAAAGATATGCGGCCAATTTGTTGGTTCCATCTGTCCCATCGCCTGTATGGAATGCAAACTGCGGTGTATTGAGGCCTTCTTCGCGCATTTGATAAAGTGTATCTACAATTGCCATCCAATATGGAGCAAATGGGAAGCCCGCATTTGACGTATCGAAAATAATTACATCAACGCCTGCATTGTATAATAGTTGCGCATGCCGCCGAATGACATAGGTGTCTATATTTCTGTAGTAATCAAAAATCGGTTTCCCCCAGAAATGGTCTGTATTGACAGGCCCATACGCAGGATCAAAATAATTTTCCTCCAGAAGCCTGGAATTATCATACACCTCGCCCTGCTTCCGCGTTAGAAACAGGTGATAGAAGATACCGACATATTTGTTGCTGCGCGGATTTCCTGCCAGTCTATTGTCTGCAACTGCTTCACCAAGCATATCCGTAGCGACCCATGTATCAGGTCGTGTATCGCGTCCCTGCCAATTGGCTGGAAGCGGTTCATAGCTGTATGTGGGGCGCACTGTTTCCTCGGGGACAGTATGCAGAAACGTAAAATAATTCAAAGAAGCTTTCGCAGGATTGTTTTCAAACTTCAGAAAGACGTCATGCACACCGGATGTCGGCGTAATTGGGCAGGACTGCGTTTCCCAGTCCTGCTGCTTCCCGGTTGATACAATGTGCAGGGTTCCAATTACGGGACCATTGATGCTGTCCAAAATGATTTTCAGATCGGCGTGATCCGAAAAATCCGCAACTCGTGCCGAAAAGCCATAGGCGGCATCCGATCCAAAATCGACGTTGGCATACTTGAAATATGTGTTTCTCTGCCAGTCAAATACATTCTTTCCACCGCCCGCATCCAAGCAGTTCTCAAGATAATGTGTGGAGCCAAGTCCCAACACAGAAGCGCAGGAAGCTTCAGAATAATTCTCCGCTTGAATCGTCTCATAAGCGTTTATGAACTGCGCAGCGGATACCGGAATCATCATGGATACGAGGAAAAGGCATACCAGGATAAGAGACAATGCTTTTTTCATTTTTATTCCTCCGATTGCTCATATAAGTAGTTTTTAGGTGAAATGACGGGCAAAGGGGATGGGTATCTGTGGAATACAAAGCTTGTACTCAAAAGGAAAGCACTGTAAAATATGGCCTGTGATCGGAAGCAATGACCGGCAGAATCTCCGCGCTCTGCACGGTCAGATCGCGGCTGAGGAACAGATAGTCAAGCTTTCTGTCCGGGCGGTCAGAGGGAAAGGTGGCGGTAGGGCCCTGAATCAGAGCGGCGGTATCGGTCATGCGGGCGCGGCTCGTCTTCCAGCAGGCCGCGCAGGTAGCGGATGCTCTGCAGCAGCTCCGCATCCGGCGTCATGTTGAAATCGCCCATTAGAACGCAGCGCTGATCTTCAATCTGCGCAAGAACCGTTTCCTGCGCAAGCACCTGCTCATCCGGGTTCAGCCCGAAATGGGTCACACAGACGGTGAGCGGCTGCGGCGTCCGGACGACGGCCTTTAGCAGACAGCGCGTCTCATAATACCCGGCATATCCGCGTGTCTCCGGATCCGGTATGAGAATGGTCTGCGCCGTCTCGATCGAGTAACGGGACAGCAGCGCATTCCCGTAGGGATTGACACCATCAAACGCGATCGCTTGTGCGAAATAGGCGTGAAATCCCAGCCTTTCGGCCAGAATCTCAGCCTGCGGCAGATAGTCTGCGCCTGCACCCCTGCCGTTGACCTCGTTCAGACCGACGATATCGGCCCCGGACTGCCGGATCACCTGCGCAAACAGATCAAAATCGATCTGCCGCGTCCGGTAATTCAGGCAATGCTGGATGTTGAAGCTCATGACACTGATCTGCATGGCGTTTGCCTCCCTGATCATGTCCGTACAACCACTTCGTGTATCTGTCCGTCGTTCAGAACGGGCAGGAGAGTATCTGCAAGCCGGTTTCCGTCGACTGTGACCTCCGGCTTCCCGCTTCCTGTGTTGGAAATATGAATGTGATACCGGCAGCCGCGGAACGTGCGCGTCAGCGTCAGCTCCTTCCACGCTCCGGGAATGCAGGGCTGCACCCGCAGCCCGCCGTATTCCCGCCGCAGGCCGCAGATGCCCTCATAGAAGCCGCGCAGCGCCCACGCGGATGTACCGGTAAACCAGCCAAACCAGATCCGCGTGAAGAACGACGGGTGCATGCACCAGCAGTTTACGAACAGATACGGCTCCGCGCCGGTGATGGACACAGGATTGTCCTTACTGTCCGGGATCATCTTGTGGAGCGTGGAAAGCGCCTGCTCCGCCCGGCCAAGCCTGCAGTCAGCCATGATCTTGAATGCGTTGCAGTGATTATACACGCCGCCGTTTTCAAACAGCCCCGGAAGCATGCCGGACATTCTGCCGACATGACTGTCATAGTGCGGGTAGGCGGGCTCACAGAGCTGGATGCCGTATTTTTTGTCCATTTTGTCGATTGCAGTCAGAACTGCGTCCAGCCGGTCTTCCGGTACGACGTCGGCCAGGATCGACCAGACCTGCGGGTTGATATAGATGTTGCCGCCCGTCGGACTGGATTTCGAGCCGACGGGGCCAAATTTGCTGAACGCACGCAAATACCATTCTCCGTCCCAGGCCTTGCGGTTGATCGTCTCGACCAGCGCTGCCCGCTGCTCGAGCAGCTGCTGGGCGTATGCGTTATCACCGAGGAAACGGCTGAGCGCGGCAAGCTCTTTGCATGCCCACGCCATTGCCATGGCCATAAAGACGGATTCCGCCTCCGGATCGTCGATATTCAGCGCGTCGTTCCAGTCGGCGTAGCGGATGCGGGGAATCCCGTGCGCGCCCGCATCGTTTATCATATACTGCATCGCGCGCTTCAGATGCTCATAGACACCCGCTTCGCCGCCGTCCTGGAACGGCAGCTTTTTTTGCAGGAACGAGGTGTCGCCCGTTTCCTTTACAAGCTCGCAGCATGCAAGGATCAGCCACATATGCGGGTCAGAGTAGAGATTTGGGTCAAGCGTCGGGCCAAAGCCAAGAACAGCGTGGCCATCCTGATACTGATGGCACAGGCATTCGCTGATCGTCCGCTCCGCCTGCTCCGGCGCAAAATTCAGCTGCGCCATTGCGACCTGCGCATTATCGCGCACGGCCTTTTTTCCGAGCGAACAGAAATCAACCTGCTTCTGCGTCCAGTAATTGAAGATGGAATTGACGCGCACATCTGGCGTCTGCGCGTGCAGCGTGTCATATTTCTGCCGCATTGCGCGCTGCGCCGCTTCCAGCTGTGACTGCGGATCGCGAAAGCTCTCCTGCGCCGCCGCACGCGCGTCCTCCAGCGAGACAGCAAGCCCCGCCGTATAGCAGATCGTCTGCTTCTGACCCGGCAAAAGCGTTACGGTATTCTGCAAAACCGCGCCAAGACCAAGCACCGTCGTCAGACTGTTGGTGCAGGCTTCCCCTGCAAGCAGTCGTTCCGGACGTGCAGTGGAGCCCATGATGCCAAGAAACCGTTCCAGACAGCCGTCATACGCAGCCGGCGGCAGACTGCTGGCTAAAAAGCCGCTGTAGCGCGGGTGCGGGTTGTGCGGGTTTTTGTTCCATGCGAAAATGCCTTGCAGCTGCCCGTCAAATATCGTCTCCGTACAGTTGAAGGGCACATAATAGGCGGGCTGCTGAAAGCCGCCGAGGTCGAACGAGACGAGCGGGAACGCGCTGATCGTGCGCGGCCGGTCTGTCGTGTTGCGAAGACGCAGCAGCCAAACCTCATGATACCCGTGAACCGGAACAAACAGCGTCCACGCGGCTTCAATTCCGAGATTATCTGTTTCAATCCGGGAGAAGCCCATGGAATGCTCGCAGAAAAGACGGTCAACCGGCTCCATCAGCGGAAATTTTCCGACACTCCAGCATGCTTTGCTTTCTTCGTCTCGCAGATAGAGAAACCGTTCCTCGCGCTCATTCAGAACGGCATGCGTGGCGGTCTGGTCGATATAACGGCTGGTGCCGTGCCCGACATTCGTGACGCTTGCCGTGTACCCCTCTGCGTTGAACAGCTGGTTGTACCAGAAGCGCTTGCGGTTCGGCTCAAAAATTTCATAGGAAGCATAGTCTGCGGAAAATTGGTTCTTCATCGTTGAATCCCTCCGAAGCATATTGATTCTTCAAAATAGACCTTCGGCGCGCACAGAAGGCCGGTCGGATACAGGCAGTACCGGGAAGCGTCGTCACAGGTGAAGCTGTCCGGCGCGATATAGGGCTGCTTACGCGGGAAGCGGTGCAGCGGCCCGAATGTGTTTCTTCGATTCAAAATCAGTTCGAGTTCCAGCGTCCGCGCCGCGTCAGAATGCAGGGGAATCGGGTCAGAACCCCAGAATACAGTCCGTTCCCCGCCGCAAGCTGCCGCGGTGCAGCTGCCGCCGAAAGCGTCAAGCTGAAGCCAGAATTTCTGATCGGCAGGTACGTCAAACAGATATCGCACCTTGCCGCTGTAGAACGGAAGCCCCTGATAAACAAGATTTCCGATTTTCAGCGTCTGCGGCAGACACCCGATTACCGGTGTTCCGGAACGGAACCAGACGCCAACGTCTCCCAGCAAATACGCCGCTTCCAGTCCGCAGACCTCGGAATACGCTGCAGTCCACTCGATCTGATTTTCGCCCAGCTTCCAGCAAGCTGCCGGAAGTGCGTAGAGGGAAAAGCAGGAATCGACCCAGAAGCCTGCCGCCTTGCAAAGCGAAATGGCCATGCCGTTGACAGTCAGCGTCTGCGCAGGCAGATCCTCCAGCGCCAGCAGAAGCGGCGTCTGTGGAAGCTGCTCACACAAAACGGAGAAGCACAGCCGAATCGGATAGGATGTATCCGGCCCTTTTCGTGCCCATGGCTGGAGCATTTCGCCGCTTCGCTGCTCCATGCCCAGCCGCCCGCGCAGCGTGCGGTCGAGCTTCAGAATTTCATCCTGCGCACAGAGCAGTTCTTCGTCCAGCCAGAGCGCCGCCCGATCCAGCGGCAGCACGTTCGGCTCATTGAGACGGAAACCGGCAGGGGAGCGAAGGAAGACCGGCTCGGTCTGCGGCGGAATGGGAAGGGGAGGGAGCGCACGCTGTTCGCGGCAAAGGCGCACTGTGCGCACCGCACCCGGTGCAAGGCTGACCGAAACGCAGTCGTTTCGCACCGGGAGCGCATATACAGCCCCGTCCCGGCAGTCCCACAATTCAGCGTATAAGCCGTCGGGGATGCGAACCGGGACATCGTGCAGCGTCCGGCTCATGCTTTTATTCCACAAAAATGCAAATATACAGTCATCCGTCTGCCGCATCTGCAAATAGATCTCTGCGGCAGCGTTGTCATCCATAATTCTGACCGATTGCGGCTGCGCGCGGAAATAGCGCAGCACATCCGATTTGCGCAGTGGAAGTCTTATGCCTGCTGCCGCAAGCGAAGCGCATTCGGAGAATGCTTCTCCGGCGATATAGCGCGGTGGTGTGCCGATCCAGACAAGCTCGCCGCCCGCTGCGGAGAAGCTCCGCAAAAGCTGCAGTGTCGATGCGCGGATACAGGTACAGCCGCAGATCACGACCCGTCGGTAGCGCATCTGCCCAACGCGGAGCGCAGCGGGCTGCGCGGCATCGACTGCGGCATGTGTGGCCAGAATGCCCTCGTCGCCATAGTCAAAGTCGGTCTGCGTCTGCATCAGCCAATGGAACAACTGCCGGAACTGCCGTTCCAGCCTTTTCATGGCCGGTTCGGCGGCGTTCAGACCATTTACCCAGCCGGGATGGATCTGGTACCAGAGGCTTTCGACCGGATGCAGCACCAGCGTCCGGCAGACCGGCATTCCCTGCGAGATAAGCAGGCCGAGCCGCGAGAGCTTCGCTTCCAGTGCAGCATGCTCCCGGTACCACGTCGCCTGATGCAGGAACGACCCCGGATAATCCCGTTTTGCCTGCCCCTGCATGGTATACCACGCCAGATGCGGGCAGCGCACATTGATGCCCAGAAGCGTCTGCCAGTTTGCAATGTACTTGTAATCCCGGAACGTCATCTGCCAGCCCGTCGCGCCGAACAACTCCGAAAGCTTTTTCGTCTTCCCAAACTGCCTCGCAGCAGACTCCAGCTGCTTGACGGCCCACGGCGTAAAATTGAACGCCGTCAGATTGTCGATCCCCGGCTCGTCCAGGTATTCATAG
>OLXT01000779.1_pt1 | contig 12413 bp, 9 predicted proteins | sample 1673931 | NCBI WGS metagenome assembly OLXT01 (sample SAMEA103958134, study PRJEB25191) | human gut metagenome | reverse complement strand
TTCACCCCGGCTTTCCCCAGGGATTCGAACTGGATGAGCCACGGCTCCACCTCTGCAACGAAAGCGGGATTATTAGACTTGGCCCGAATCGCGGCCGGAGCTTGGGCTATCTTCGCGAACTCGGCCTTCAGGCGGTCAAACGCCTTGCTTCCAGACACCCTGGCCCCGCGGCGGCACAGCTCCAGCACCTGCTCCACCACGGGGGCAATCTCTACGGACTCCTCTTTGCGGTAATTGTGCCCGCTGGGCCCCCCGTCGCTATTATGATCGGCAAACGTCTGCATGGCGGAGGAGCAGCCGGGGAACAAAATACGGATGCTGTCCTTCCATGTCCTGTCGGAATCATAGGCCTTGGCGTTCCAGGTCATGTTCGCCACGCTGAACAGGGAAATCTTGGAAGCCTCCGGCTTATCCATCGGATTGGAAGCAAACCCCTGCATAAACGGCATCGCGTCCGCATCCACGCCATAGGTGCGCCCCAAAAACAGGGCATGGCGCACGTAATCCGTCACCGGGAAATTCCACCAGATAAACGCCGGACGCTTCAAATACTTATTAATCCCCTTCAAAGCAGGAGTCCGGATATCGCTCACAATGCTGGAACCGGTCCACATGATGCCTATATCCTTGTCCAGATGTTCCCCCATTACCTCATGGTAGCGGCTACCACCGCCGGAATACGCCGTGGGGCATACGATCAACGGCGTCACATCCGGTTTTTTGTGGATAAACTCCTTATTCAGGTAATTCAAAAACTCCACCTGGCCCTCCGGTTTGGCCCCCTCTCCGCCGATGTCGTCAAAAAATACGGCAAAGGAACGGAATCCCAGATCATACATCATCTCAAACTTCTTCACGGCCGCCTTCCGGTCCGCCTCGCCCCAGTGAATATCCGCTCCGGGATGTACGGCCCAGACAAAATTCACCTTATTCTGCTTCGCGACCTTCACCAGCTCTTTCAGGTCCTTCGCCATATCTGCGGGATAAGGCTCGCGCCAGCGCTTGGAAAAACCGTGGAACACGTCATCCTTCGGGCCGTAGATGTAAGTATTCATCTTATACTTCCCGTAAAATTTGAACTGGCTGATGCGACCTTCCTGCCCCCAGGGCAGACCGTAAAACCCTTCAATGGTACCGCGGAAAGGAACATCCGGCCAATCCAGGACCTCCACTTCCGGCACTGTCACGCCGGAAGAAGTCTTCTCCGCCAACTGCAGCAGCGTCTGGGCCGCGTAAAACAGGCCTTCGTCGTCATACCCCGTCATCCGTATTCCCTGGGGCGTAACGCTCAGGGAATAGGCCCCGGCCTTCCGGGGAACATTACCGGCAGGCTTTTTGCTTCCTTTGATGATAGTCATCTGCACAGGCAGCCCGTTTGGAGCGAGGGAAAACATGCTTTTCAGGGCATTCACGGTAGGTTCATCCCGCGCGCCCAACAGCTTCAGGGCCGGAACCGTCACGGAACCGCCGCTCCTGGTCATCTTCTGCGGAATGGGATACACCGGCATCTTGGCCGTTTTTCCGGCACGGGAGCCTTCAGGTGAGGCGGAAAAAGCCGGAGAAGAAGACTGGGCAGAAACAGGAAGGGCAAGGCCGGCCCCCAGCGCGGCGGCAGCCATCATGGATTGGAAAAGTATCAGATTCATACGTGCAAAAATAAAAAGCCTGTACAGGCCAGGTTCACGAAACTACGGCCGGATTGTTCCACTTCTAACAGGCTCCTCTCCGTATGTCAAAATACTTTGCCCCGCACCGGTACCATGTCGCCCGCCCCGCTGCAGGGGATAACTCCAGGGACAAACCGCAGTGATTTTCCCCAAGCAACTATTCCCGGCCTACAGCCTTGCCGCCACTTCCTCCAACGTCTCCACACGGGCCGTGGCGAGGGTGGGGACATCTTCCGCAGAAAACAGGAAATTGCGGCCTACTCCGGCGGCAAGAGCCGCCCGGATGTCCCGCTCCCGGTCACCTACGGACACGCAGGCTTTCATATCCAGCCCATGCGCGGCGGCAGCCTTCAAAAACAGGCCGGGATTCGGTTTCCGGTCGGGATGTCCGTCATCCGCGCTGGGACAGTGAAACACACCTGCAATCTCCGCACCGGACGAACGGAACACCCCTCTCATATATTCTGTCAACCGCTCAAAGTCATCTTCAGAAAACATGCCGCGTCCTATGCCGGACTGGTTGGTCGCCACCAGCACCAGATACCCCTTCTCTTTAGCCTGGCGGCAAAGATTCAGAATTCCGGGAACCAGCCGGAAGTCCTCTATGCGGTGCACATACCCGCCATCCACATTAACCACGCCGTCCCTGTCCAGAAACAAAGCCTTACCCGCCATATATCTCCCGTTCAACCAGTTCGCAAACCAGATGCCCCACTGCAATGTGCATCTCCTGAATGTTGTTCGTGGCATCGGAAGGAACGGCAATGCAAAACTCCGCAACTTCTTTCATCTCTCCGCCTCCGCGGCCTGTCAAGGCCACCGTCCGAACGCCCATCCGGCGCGCCAGCTCCATCGCCAAAACGATGTTCCGGCTGTTGCCGCTCGTGGAAAGCCCCACCAGCAGATCTCCGGGACGGCCCACTCCCTCCAGCTGCCTGGAAAACACCGTCTCATAACCGTAATCATTGCCCACGGCGGTCAGGATGGAAGTATCCACCGTCAGGGCCAGCGCATTCATGGCGGGGCGGTTCAGCTTGTAACGCCCCACCAATTCGGCGGCCAGGTGCTGGGAATCCGCAGCGGAGCCTCCGTTGCCGCAGAACATGATCTTATTCCCGGCCTTAAGGGTATCCGTACAAATGCGGGCAACCTGCTCAATATCCCCGGCCATGGAAGCCAGGGCTTTGAAATTGTCCGCTATCCCTAAAATCTGGTTCCTGATGTATTCGCTCATTCCGGGCTGCTTTTCATGCGGTTGATGATATTGGTGGAGGAAAAACCCTCCAGGCGGGGCAGTTCAAGAGCCTGCCCTCCATAAGATTTCACGAACTGTCCTTCCGGCCAGCATTCCAAGGGATACCCTTCTTTGGCAATCACGTCCGGACGCAGCTTCTCAATCAGAGGCAGAGCCGTATCTTCATCAAACGGCACTACATAATCGACAAAATCCAGGGATGCCAGCAACAGGGAACGCATCTCCTCATTATTAATCGGCCTGTCCTCGCCCTTCAGCCGCTTGATGGAGGCGTCCGTATTCAACCCTACGAAAAGCACGTCGCACGCTTCACGCGCCTTCATAAAGGAATGCAGATGCCCCAGGTGGAGCAAATCAAAACAACCGTTTGTAAATCCAACCACCTTCTTCTCACGGCGGAAACGTTCCGCCAGCTCCGCCGCGGCCTCCGGCGTCAGGATATTGTCGCGGTGACGCCAGGAGGGCGTCTGGATATCCTTCACCTTCAACGCCTCCTTCAATTCCGTTCCGGTCACGCTGGCCGTTCCGAACTTACCCACTACGATGCCGGCGGCCACATTGGACACGACCAGAGCATCCGGCACCGCGGCTCCGGCGGCCAGCGCCGCGCCCAGACTGGCGAGGGAGGTATCACCCGCGCCGGACACGTCAAAAACATCCCGGGCCTCCGTAGGAATGCAGACAAAATCGGAAGGACTGGAGGAAGGAATGAAAATCATGCCGTGTTCGCTCAAAGTGACAATCAGATTCTCAATGCCGAATTCGGAAAACAGCCTCTGCGCCCCCGCCACGGCATCCTGTTCCCACCCGTCCATGGCAGGATTGAGCGCCACGCCGGTAGCCTCCTGGAACTCCTTCATATTGGGTTTCACCAGCGTGGCCCCCCTGTAGCGGGAATAATCCGCTCCCTTCGGGTCCACAATGACGGGCTTGCGCGCCGCACGGCACCGGGCAATCACATCCGGGGCGGTTCGTCCGTCAAACAGGCCTTTCCCGTAATCGGACAAAAGGACAAGATCCGCCTCCGGCAAACAGGCATCCACCCGTTCCAAAAAACGGGAAGCCAGCTCCGGCTCCATCCTCAGCGGCTGTTCCTGGTCCGCTCTCAGCAAATGGTGCTTGCCCGCCACAAAACGGATCTTCACGGTCGTCTCATAACCCTCGCACTCCACCAGCTCCGGAACGCAGTGCGTCTCTTCCAGAAAACGCCTTACCTGCCGCCCATGGCCATCATCCCCGACCACGCTGATAAAAGTGGTGCGGCATCCCAGCGCGCACAAATTGGACACGACATTGCCCGCGCCTCCCAGCATGCGCGTCTCCCGGTCCATCTTCATGATGGGAACCGGAGCCTCCGGCGAAATACGGCTGACGCTCCCATACAGGAACTTATCCAGCATCACGTCCCCGATGCAGAGAATCCGCACCCGGGAAAATCCGTCAATCAATGTATGCAGCCGGTTCATGGGAGACGCCTCTTTCTACCACGCCCCCTGTTATAAGGCAAGGACAGTTGAACCGCGCTCCGGAACCGGAAAACGGGGCAACGCGGCCGCTTCCCGCCGTTCCGGACGGCAGAACTCTCATTCAGTGGCAAAAAATAGGTCAGTCATGATAAAAATCTTGACCTGTAAGCAGGAAAGCACTACCTATTGTCTCCCGTTCCCGGACGAATAGAAAAAGGAAAACAAATCATGCGTGAAGTTACCGTAAGAAAAGGTGAACCTATCGACCGCGCTCTCAAGCGCCTCAAAACAAAACTGGATGTTGAAGGCATTCTGGATGAAATGCGCCGCCGCCGCGCCTTTGAAACCCCGATGGACGAACGCCGCCGCAAGGCCCGTTCCGCCAGCAAGCGCAACAAGGTAAAATGGCGTTACAGCAACAAGAGCGAAGAAACCGCTTCCGAAACTGCTGAAACACCCGCTTCCGCTCCTGAAGCTTAAAACAGTATTGGTTCGGGAATAAGAACCCAATTTCCATGAGGGCAACCCTTTCTCAAGGATTGCCCTTTTTGCTTCCCTCTGCACATGAATCAGTCAGCCCAGCTCTTCTCCCGCGCGCGCTCCGTTATCCCCGGCGGAGTCAACTCCCCCGTCAGGGCCTTCCGCAATGTGGACGGGGACCCCTTCTTTGTTCAATCCGCCAAAGGAGCCTACATCACGGATGCGGACGGGCGCCAGCTTATTGACTACATAGGCACATGGGGCCCGGCCATTCTGGGCCACGCTCCGCAACCCGTTCTGGACGCAGTACATGCCGCCGTGGACAGGGGGCTGGGCTATGGAATTCCTGCGCCGGCGGAAGTGGATATGGCGGAAATGATCACGGACATGGTTCCCTCCGTGGAAAAAGTGCGCATGGTCAACTCCGGAACGGAAGCAACCATGTCCGCCATCAGGCTGGCTCGCGGCTATACCGGACGCCGTAAAATTCATCGGCTGCTACCACGGCCATGTGGACTCCCTTCTGGTGGCGGCGGGTTCCGGAGCGCTCACCTTCGGAGAACCGGACAGCGCGGGCGTGCCCAGGGAAATGACGCAGCTCACCCTCACCGTGCCCTACAATGACCGGGAAGCAGTAAAAAAAGCCTTTGAACTCCATGGAAGCGACATTGCCGCCGTCATCCTGGAACCCTTTCCTGCCAATGCCGGGCTCTACTTTCCGCAAAACGACTTCCTTCACTTCCTGCGGGAAATAACGCTCCGCCACGACGCCCTTCTCATCTTTGATGAAGTCATGACGGGCTTCCGGGTCGCTCCCGGAGGCGTGCAGCAGCTTTACGGCATCACTCCAGACCTTACCTGCATGGGCAAAGTCATCGGCGGAGGCCTCCCCGTGGGAGCTTTTGGCGGCCGTTCGGAAATCATGGACTGCCTTTCTCCGCTTGGCCCCGTGTATCAGGCGGGAACCCTGTCCGGCAATCCCGTTGCCATGGCGGCGGGATTGGCCCAGCTCCGGGAACTCCTGAAAGGGAACGCCTATGAACGCCTGGAACAGCTCGGAGCACGCATGGAAGAAGGCATCCGCGAAGCCCTCAAAAAACACGGCAGAAATTACACCTTCCACCGTGCGAGCTCCATGTTCTGCCTCTTCTTCACGGAAGAGGAAGTCTATAATCTGGAATCCGCGCAAAAAGCTTCCAAAAAACTCTTCAAATCCTTCTTCTGGAACATGCTGGAACAAGGCGTCTACTTCGCGCCTTCCCCGTACGAAACGGGCTTTATCTCTACAGCCCATACGGAAGAAGACATTGACCGCACGGTGGAAGCCGTCCGCATCAGTCTCTCCAGGCTGGGTTGACATGCCCCTGATTTGAAGTGACAGCTCACGGCCCTTCCCCTATAAGGACTTCATGAGACAAATGACAGGAACCATGCTGCTTCTGTCCTCAGCAGTCGTTATGGCCGCTCCCTGGGCGCATGCGGAGGAAAAGACAATCCAGCTCACGGAAGCGGAACAACAGGAAATCAAGACGGCAAACGAAAAACTGCTGGGCCTTACCCTCCGTTTCCTGCATGACTCCTGGCCGCTGGAAATCATGTTTCCCGGAGAAGTGCAGGAGGAATTCCACTCCATTCTTCAATGTCATCAGATGCTGGAGCAATTCCGCCAAACCGGCAACCTCCTGCTCCAGACGCCGGACCGTACCACGCCTCTGCACCTCTGCATTGCCCTGGGATTAAACCGGCTGGCCGTCCGGATGGTAGAGGCGGGCGCTCCCGTCAATGCTCAATCCATTTTCATGCATGACGGCACAAAAGAGCCGGGAGACACCCCCCTTACCTGGGCGTGCCTCTCAGGCCTCTATATGAATTCCACCGCGGAAGAAAGGCTGCCGCTGGTGCACGCCCTGCTCAAACACGGCGCCGATCCGGATCAACCGGGACCTTGGGGCGTCACCCCGTTCATGTATTCCGCCGCCCTCAATGACTCCGATCCGGGTCAGGAAAAAATAGCGCTGGCGCTCCTGGACGCCGGTTCCCCGGATCTCAAGCGCAGAATGAACGCTCAGGCGCGCGGAGTCGGCTTCCTCAGTCTGTCCCCCGCCATTTACGAACGGCTCATCAAAGCCGGCTGCGATGTTAACGAACGCTTTTTTGAAAGCAAGCAATCACCCCTCCACCTGGTCTGCACCAAGGAAAAACCGGCGGAACGCCTCATTCCTCTCATTGAACTTCTCATCAACGCGGGAGCGGATCCCAACCAGCCGGACGTGGATGGCCTGACTCCGCTGATGGCCTGCAACTCTCCGGAAATAGCCGTTTGCCTCATGAATCACGGCGCCAATCCCTCTCTCCGCAACGATGACGGCCAGACAGCCTATGACTTCCATATGAAAAACGGGTATCCCCCCATTGCGGAAGCCATCAAGCACTGGCAGTCCAAGCAGAAAAAAGGGGAAGCCCGCTAAATAGCGGACGCCATTGCAGGCTTTGCAGCCCTCCTTCTCCCACTGGTGCGGGAAAGAAAAGCGGATACCGTCACGGCCCGGGAACAGGCGGCCGGAACCCTCTCCCCGGAACAGCCGTGCTTCCGAAGCCATGCAGGCAGCCCACCCTGTTTCCTGTTATAAAAAAGCCGCTTCCCCAATTCAGGGGAAGCGGCCTTGAAAACCACAGGAAGAAAGAATTATTCCTCTGCTTCTATGCCTTCGCCGATCATCTTGGGATCTTCCGGCATCTTGCCTGTTGTGAAGTAACCTTCAATTTCCTCCAGGGAACGTCCCTTGGTTTCAGGCAGGAAGAAGGTCACCGTAATGAAATACAGCACCGTAATGCCGCCCAGCGTAAAGAACACGCCGGAATAACCGCAGCTGCCCACCCATGGGAGGAAGGAACCGGCGATAACCGTGGAAACCAGCTGGTTGATCAACAGAGCAATCGCCATACCGTTGGAGCGGATGCGGGCTGGCATCAGCTCGGACAGTGCCAGCCAGACGCATACGCCGGGGCCGGTGGCATAAAAAGCAATGAAGATAATGAAGAACGCAGTCACGCCCCAGCCCATGGAGGTATCCGGCTTTTCGCCCAATTCCGCCTTCAGAATGGAAACGGGCTTCATGGCATAGCCGTCCTTGCCGTTCACCACCATTTTATTGGTGGAATCCGGAACGGCCTTGATCACGGCCAGGGAAGCCCTGTCCTCTTCCTTCTTGATATCCTTGGTATCCTTGGTCAGTTCGGAAAACTCTACGACGGAAAGCTGGGTGGAAGACCCCATCAGGAACTGGTACCAGGCGGGATTGGCTTCCGGCTGGTCATAGGTGATGATGAGCTGCATCCTGTTGATGTCCTTGTCGGCCATGCCGTTCTTGGCAAGAAGATTCCTGATGAAGGGGGAATCCGGAGTGCGTTCCAATTGAAGCGTTCGGATGGAACCCACATCCTTGCCCTGTTCAAACTCCTTCTGGACGGAAGGGCTCTGGGCGGCCAGCAGGGCAGCCACATCCGCAGTCACATCCTTGCGGGCTTTTTCCACATTATTGAACAGGAACCCGGTGCCGAGAAGGCCGACCACGATGCCGGCCGTTCCGATTTTAAGCAGGAACTTGCGGCCCTTGCGGTCCACCAGCACCATGGCGACAATAGTCATCAAGCAGTTCACGACCTTGATGGTAAAGTCTGCCCAGTTGGCGGTGGTGCCTTCCAGGCCTGCCTGCTGGAATACCTTCACGGAATAATTCAGCACGGAATTAATGCCCGTAGCCTGCGTAAACGCCAGAACGAGCACCGCCAGAACAAAGGGATAGATATACTTGCGCTGAAGAAGGGACTCGCCGGAAGAGCTCTGCTTTTTGAGTTCCTCCGCCTTCTGCTTCTCTTCCTCTTCAATGTGGACCATTTCATCAAACACTTCCTTGGCGCGGGCATCCCCGTAACTGCGCACCAGCACAGCCATGGCTTCATCCTTGCGGCCGCGGCGGAACAGGTAGCGGGGAGATTCGCTCAAACGGAAGGAACCGAAAAACAGGAACAGGCCGGGAATGGCGCAAACCCAGAAAATAGCCTGCCAGGCCAGAACCTTGGCGGAAGTCAGCGATTCTTCGCTCGCGCCGGAATTCTCGACGCCGCCCACATAACTGGCGGCAAGCAAACCGACGACGGCGGCAAACACCAGGCCCACCGTCAGCAGGAACTGGAACATCCCCGTTCCCTTGCCGCGGGACTCGGCGCTCAGGCACTCGGCCAGATACAGCGGAACGACCACGCCCACAATACCGGCACTGGCGCCCTGAAGAATACGGCCCAGCAACATAATGCCGAATACTTCCTGGGACAGGCAGATCACGGGGATGCTCGCCGTGAACAAGGCTGCGGCCACGGTAATCAACGCCTTGCGTCCCATCTTGTCGGCCAGATAGCCCGCAAACAGGGAAGAAAGAACGCTGCCGAACAGCACGGCGGCCACCACCTGGGAAAGCTGGGAGGGATTAAAACCGGCCGTCTGCTCAATGTAGGGAAGCGCGGCAGCAATCACGCCAACGTCCACACCGTAGAGCAGGCCGCCCAAACCGGCCATGATGAGGAGATAGCGCATATATCGCCTGGCCGCATCCGGAACGGCGGCTTTCATGTTTTCTTGGTCTGTCATGGTCGTTGCATTTTAGTAAATTGGCTCTTCTCCGCAACCAAAAAAGACGCTTCCCGGGCAAAAACAAATTTCCTCCCCGGAAATGCGTTCAAATGGTGAAAATATCGCAAAAGAAACAAGTAACAAACTGTCCGGGAACAGGAAATCATTTGGACACCTCTGCAGAAATGCCCTCATGCATCCCCCGGCTCCGAAAAACAGCCATGGGAAAATTCCGGAGCCGCACTTCAATTACCGTAACAATCCCCGTAAACCGTCCGGGAAAAAAACTCCCCTTCCGTATTGAAGCCAGAAAAACAGCGCGATGCGCCATCACGGAAACGGAAGCCGCCCTTACCGGCCTCCTTTGGCGGAAGAATCTATCCCAAGCCGCTTTTCAATCAGGTTCACAGACAACTCCGCGCACAGGCGCAATTCGTTATCGGCGTCATGAGTGAAAGCCTTAAGCGCGGACAGGGAAGCTTCCGAACCGATTTCCCCAAGAATTCGGGCGGCGGAACGTTTCAACACAAAATCGTCCGACTCATTCAGCGAACGGATGATATCAGCTTCTCCCGTTGGGCCGGCAGCCTTGCATTCGTCCTCCCACTTCTGGGGATCCTTTTTCCATTCCCCCAGAAGCAACGCCAAACTTCTCTTTTCCGAACCATGCAGTAAAAACCTGATCAGAGACGCCGGGATTTCGCAATCCGCCTTCTTCAGCTCCGTAGCCACGTAATCAACCACGCGCTGAGCCTCCTCATGATCCGGTTCCGCCCATACCACAAGGGCCGAAGCCAACGCGGTCACATATTCCGCATCACGCCCCCACGGTTCCCGGAGAAGCTCCACCAGCCTGGAAGAAACCTCACCCCGCATCTTATCCGGATTTACAGCCGACAAACGTTTTGCGGCGGCAATAACGCGGCGGATGTCCAGACAGGACAGCTCCTTCAAATTGGCCAGCACGAAATACTGGTGGCGCTCATCCTGCAACGCGGCGGAAGCGGGCCGCGCTTCAAACCTGTCCCGGTTCAGAATCACTTCCACAAAAAAACGCTCCTTATCCTGCAGGGACACCTTCCCCATCTTGCCCGCAACCTCTACAAATTCCTTAAACGTAATGGGAGTGGGAGTAATAACGAACAGCCCGCCGCCCGTTCCCTTGCGGTCATAAAAAATAGGTTCGTCCTCGGACTGGGTCATCCTCTTCAAATACGCCTTTACCATATCCCGGTTGGCTGCATTCACCCCAACCACCCATACGCCCAGAACCCCCTGGGATTCCTTGCGGTCAATAGCGGAAAACAGAGGTTTCAAATCACCGGCCCCATAATTCTGGACAGAAGCGTTCTTGGAGGGCAGCTGCTCCAGCCCCATGCTGGTAAAGCCGGAGACATCTTCTTCCCTGACACTCCCCTCTTCATGCCCCCCGAGCAGGGAGGGATTCACCTTGACCGGATACACGAAAGGCAGGGAAGCAATCCCCCCTGCAACCAGCAAACCCAGCAAAATGAAAACAATCTTGTGCCTGCGTCCGGCACAGGCCATCAAGCCTCCGGCAAGACAGGCAAAAAACAGGGCAAACGCCTTCTGCTGGGGCTGCTGCAGCATGGAAAGGAAAAAGGTCCCATCCATCTCGGAAGAAGCATTGTAAAAAATCCAGACGCAGCCGGCGGCAACAGCCAGGGACGCGCAAAGGCACACCAATTGGATCAGCCCCGTTTCCACCAGGGCGCTCTGAATGGCTTCCCTTCTGTCTTTGGGGGAATGGACGGAAACGGCTTTCTTTGCTTTGGCAAAAGGTTTCTTAGGAATCAGTTTTTCCCTGTCGCAAAGAAACTCATGCCCGCATTTGCTGCAATTCACCATAGAGCCCTCCGCGGAAGAAGGCACATTGATATGTCGTTTGCACTGTGGACAATTCAGATTCACCGGGCTCCAATATGCACGTTTTTCATTCTTTTGCAATACCTGTCTTCCCAACTTTCCTCTTACCATGTACCCCGCGAAAATTGGCAAGAAACTTCCATCGGCTCTTATTTCCATCATTTCCCCTTTTCATTCCGACTCTCTGATTTTTTCCGAATGTTAAAACTCGCTCAAACCGCTCTCATTGAAAATAACATTTAATTGAAAACCATTCCGCAAACTTCGGAAAACAAGGGAAAGGGAAAATTCCCATCTTTCCCTGGCGGAAAGCTGGATATTTTTCAGTCTCCCTTATCAGGGGCTCAATTTCCAAACGCACCTTGATATAAATTATTTGAATTTTACAACACGGGCCATTGAAAAAAGATAAAAACGCTCTCCATGCTCATCCTCCCGCCTCACGTCATTCCGAGTGAACACGCTTGCAGAAGAGGAAATTTGGTAGTAGAATTTCCGCCATGTCATTGCAGCCTGCCGAACGCCGAGATTTCATCCGCGATATGATTTCTGATGACCTTGCCTCCGGCAAGCATCAGGCCCCGGTAACACGCTTTCCCCCGGAACCCAATGGGTATCTTCATATCGGACATGCCAAATCAATCTGCCTCAACTTCGGCATCGCCCAAGAATTTCCGGGTGCGCGCTGCCACCTGCGTTTTGACGACACCAACCCCAGCAAGGAAGACCAGGAATATGTGGACAGCATTCAGGAAGACATCCGCTGGCTGGGCTTTGACTGGGGCGACAATCTTTTCTTTGCCAGCAACATGTTCGGCTTCTTTTACGAATGCGCCGTTTCCCTCATCCGCAAGGGATTGGCCTACGTAGACGAACAGACGGTGGAGGAAATACGCGCCCAGCGCGGCAACGTGAACGTGCCCGGACAGGAATCACCCTACCGCAACCGCTCCGTGGAAGAAAACCTGGCACGCTTCCAGGCCATGAAAAACGGGGAAATCCCGGAAGGCAGAGCCATCCTGCGGGCC
>OLXT01000775.1_pt1 | contig 12434 bp, 10 predicted proteins | sample 1673931 | NCBI WGS metagenome assembly OLXT01 (sample SAMEA103958134, study PRJEB25191) | human gut metagenome | reverse complement strand
CCGATCTATCGTGTCTTCTTGCCATGCTTGTCCACGGACGACCGGAAAACTTTCTTTTTGTGGATTGAACCACTTATATTGTGCTGTTAGTGATGAAGTGCAACCTAAAAAAAGAATAAAAAGAAAGAGGTGTAAATGTGTTGTTTTCATAGGTGGTATAAATAATATAACTTAATTTATATAATGAGCTTCTGTGCATCAGGAATAAGAATTTCTTTTCGTCGCAACTCAATCAATCCTTTATCCTGTAATTCGTTAAGTGCTTTGGAAGTATTCAGACGGGTATCGTCTAAATAGCGAGCTAAATCATCCATTTTTACTTTGAATATCTTTTCTCCTTGTGTTTTCTCGCAATGCAGTAAGAAGAAGCGGGAAATCTTCTCCTTTAAGTCTATAGTCGGTTCTTCCCATAGTCGGGAGTAAAGATTTTGTGCACGATTGCTGACAATATTCATATAGTTGAGCCGGAATATATCGTAATTAAACAGGTCGCTAAGTACGAAGGCTTTACTAATACTGATTGTGTGGGCTTCTGTATGCGCTATATAAGAGGATGCGTAATTCGTATTCATGCCGAATAACGATTGTGGCTCTATCAGATATGGTGCTTCCATTTGCTCAATGACAGTGTATATGTTTTCTTTGGAAGTGGTGACGATAGATACTTTACCTTTTAACAGGAAACGGAGTTGCTTACAAGGACTACCATTCTCAATGATAGTTTCTCCGGCTTTATGCTTGATAAAATGTAGCTTTACCTTATCCAAAATACTAGTGAAATCTTCATGGCAAAGACCTTGAAATAAAGGCAATTGGAGCAAAGTGTCGAACATTGTTTCCATACGTTGTTATCTCTTATTTATTGTACAAATTTACTCATTATACAACACTGCTGTCAACATCTGACCCTTCTTTTTGTTTTTTTTATTGTTTGAATGCATAAAAATAGAGTATATTTGCAGAAAAAAAGGAGGAAATTATGTTTGCAGGCTTCAATTGGCAACAGATGGTTAGTGCGTTTATCGTACTTTTTGCAGTAATAGATATTATTGGTTCTATACCTATTATTATTAATCTGAAGGAAAAGGGAAAAGATGTGAATGCAACGAAGGCTACTGTTATTTCCTTTGCCTTACTGATAGGGTTCTTCTATGCAGGGGATATGATGTTGAAGCTCTTTCACGTAGATATCGAATCATTCGCGGTAGCCGGTGCATTTGTTATCTTTCTCATGTCTCTGGAAATGATTCTGGATATAGAAATCTTCAAAAATCAGGGGCCGATTAAAGAAGCGACGCTTGTTCCTCTGGTCTTTCCCTTGTTGGCAGGGGCCGGAGCTTTTACTACGCTACTTTCGCTTCGTGCCGAATATGCCAGCGTAAATATTATTATAGCCTTAATATTGAATATGCTGTGGGTCTACTTTGTCGTAAGTATGACCGGACGTGTGGAACGTTTTCTCGGAAAGGGGGGAATCTACATCATCCGCAAGTTTTTCGGCATCATTCTGCTAGCTATCTCTGTCAGGTTGTTTACTGCCAATATCACCTTGCTGATTGAGGCATTGCATAAGCCGTAACCGGGATTTGTGAGGTAATATCCGTAGAGTCGGTTGTATTGTGATCGTTGATATCTTCTTCCGGAGATTCTTCTTCGTCGTCGTCCGTTTCGTCTGCAAAAGGTTCCGGTCGTTGAGGCCCGTGGTTCAAGAAACCGAATGCACAGAGTGTTCCCATGATTCCTCCGCTGAGATGTCCTTCCCATGACATGTTGGCGGGAGAGAAATAAGGAAACATATGCCAGATGATTCCTCCGTACAGGAAGGTGACAAGCAGTGAAATAGCGATCAGAGGAACATATTTGCGCAGGATGCCACTGAAAAAGAGAAAGAAGGCAAGTCCGTAGATCAGTCCGCTGGCACCGATATGCCATCCCGGTTTGCCGATCATGAATGTCAGCAATCCGGCCCCGATCCAGATAATCATGAAAATACGTCCCGCTATTCCCCTGTAGAAATAGAACAAACACCACGATAAAAAGAATAATGGCAACGTATTGGCCAGCAAATGACTGAACCCGCTGTGTATCAGCGGATGAGTAAAAATACCCACTATTCCCCGCTTTTCCATAGGGTATACCCCCATGTGGGAGAAGTCCCAGTCCATGCCAACTTCCATGAACTTTAGCAGAAACAGGATAAAAATAAGGAACAACGGTACCACCGCAGCTAGCATGATACGCTGAATATCTCGCTTCATTACATTCTTTTCTTTAGATATTTTACGCAATACTACGAATATTTGCACAAAAACTGAAAATAAAAAGCCTTTTTATTTTTGTTTTTATCTAGAATTTGTACATTTGGGCATTATACCTATATATACAGTGCTCTGGATGGTATATATACAGAACAGCAATAGATATATACGGATGATAGTGACCAATAATTAACCTTTAAATAATGCACAACTATGAGTTATTTACGATTTGACAAGACCCTCATGACGAATCTGGAAGAAACCCTGCAAAGGGAGATTCTACGGACGAACAAAGCAGGAGCTTATCATTGTACAACGATTGTTGATTGTAACACACGCAAATATCACGGCCTGTTGGTAATTCCTGTTCCCAATATAGACGATGAAAATCATGTGCTGCTATCTTCTCTTGATGAAACGGTAATTCAACATGGTGCGGAGTTTAACTTGGGATTGCATAAATATCAGGGAAACAACTTTAGTCCGAATGGACATAAGTATATCCGTGAGTTTGATTGTGAACATATCCCGGCGACAACTTACCGTGTTGGAGGAGTAATTCTCCGCAAAGAAAAAATCTTTGTACATCATGAAAATAGAATCCTGATTCGTTATACTTTGTTGGATGCGCACTCAGCGACGACTTTGCGCTTCCGACCATTCCTCGCTTTCCGGAGTGTGCGAGAGTATACACACGAAAATGCGCAGGCAAGCCGCGATTATCAGCTTGTGGAAAATGGGATCAAGACTTGTATGTATCCCGGTTATCCGGAACTGTTCATGCAGTTGAACAAGTCGTGCGAATTCCATTTCCAGCCCGATTGGTATCGTGGATTTGAATATCCGAAAGAACAGGAACGAGGTTATGATTTCAACGAAGACCTCTATGTTCCGGGATATTTTGAAGTGGATATAAAGAAAGGAGAAAGCATCGTTTTCTCTGCGGGTACTTCCGAAGTGACTCCGCGCAGATTGAAACAGACGTTCGAAGCCGAAGTGGCAGACCGTACGCCTCGCGATAGCTTCTATCACTGTCTGAAAAACTCAGCTCATCAGTTCCACAACCAGCAGGATGGCGAACATTATATCCTTGCCGGTTATCCGTGGTTCAAATGCCGTGCCCGCGATATGTTTATATCTCTGCCGGGACTGACACTGGCACTGGACGAGGTGGACCAGTTTGAAGATGTGATGAAGACAGCGGAAAAAGCGATTCGCAGTTTCATCAATGATGAACCGGCTGGATACAAAATTTACGAGATGGAACATCCGGACGTACTGCTTTGGGCTGTTTGGGCTTTGCAGCAGTATGCCAAAGAGACATCCCGCGAACAATGCCGCCAGAAATACGGAGAACTGCTGGAGGACATCATGGAATTTATCCGTCAGCGGAAACATGAAAACCTCTTCCTGCATGAAAACGGACTGCTTTACGCTAATGGCACCGACAAAGCGATTACGTGGATGAACTCTACTGTAAACGGACATCCGGTGATTCCCCGTACGGGATATATCGTTGAGTTTAATGCTTTATGGTATAATGCGCTGCGTTTTGTGGCAGATCTAGTGCGTGAAGGTGGAGATGCAATTTTTGCAGATGTACTTGACGCACAAGCTGAAGTGACCGGAAAGTCATTTGTGGATGTGTTCCGGAACGAATATGGGTATTTGCTTGATTATGTGGATGGTAATATGATGGATTGGAGTGTACGCCCTAACATGATATTTACAGTAGCATTTGATTATTCTCCTTTAGATAGGGCGCAAAAGAAACAAGTGCTCGATATTGCAACCAAAGAGTTGCTTACCCCAAAGGGACTCCGTACCTTGAGCCCGAAGAGTGGGGGATATAACCCTAACTATGTTGGTCCTCAGATACAGCGTGACTACGCTTACCACCAAGGCACAGCCTGGCCTTGGCTGATGGGATTCTATATGGAAGCCTATCTGCGAATTTATAAGATGAGTGGTCTGTCGTTCATTGAACGCCAGCTTATTGGTCTCGAAGATGAACTGACAATTCATTGTATCAGTTCGTTGCCTGAACTTTTCGATGGTAATCCGCCTTTTAAAGGACGCGGAGCTGTATCGTTTGCCATGAATGTCGCCGAAGTACTGCGTATTCTAAAGCTACTGTCTAAGTATTATTAAAAAGAGGAGGAACGAAAATGAAAGTTTTAATGTTTGGATGGGAGTTCCCCCCGCATATCTTAGGAGGGTTAGGGACTGCCAGTTATGGTCTGACAAAAGGAATGTCTCAGCAGGATGATCTGGAAATAACATTCTGTATTCCCAAACCATGGGGAGACGAAGATCAGAGCTTTTTAAGAATTATCGGTATGAACAGCACACCGGTAGTGTGGAAGAATGTCGGTTGGGATTATGTGAAAGGACGTGTAGGAAGCTATATGGACCCGCAGTTGTTCTATGACTTGCGCGACCATATCTACGCTGACTTCAGTTATCTCAATACGAATGATCTGGGATGCATCGAATTTTCCGGACGTTATCCGGACAATCTGCATGAAGAGATCAATAACTATTCGATCGTTGCCGGGGTGGTAGCGCGTCAGCAGGAGTTTGATATCATTCATTCTCACGACTGGCTGACGTATCCGGCAGGAATTCATGCCAAGCAAGTGTCTGGCAAACCATTGGTGATCCATGTGCACGCTACTGATTTCGACCGTAGTCGCGGCAATGTCAATCCGACAGTGTATGCCATTGAGAAGAATGGCATGGATAATGCCGACCACATCATGTGTGTGAGTGAACTGACCCGTCAGACTGTGATCCATAAATATTTTCAGGACCCGAAGAAGGTGTCTACTGTGCATAATGCCGTTTCTCCTTTGTCACAAGAGATACAGGATATCGTTCCTCAAAAGAATCCGAGCGAGAAGGTCGTTACTTTCCTGGGACGTATTACCATGCAGAAAGGGCCGGAATACTTTGTAGAAGCTGCTGCAATGGTTTTGCACCGCACGCGTAATGTCCGTTTTGTTATGGCTGGCAGCGGTGATATGATGGATCAGATGATCCGCCTGGTAGCCGAACGCGGTATCGCCGATCGTTTCCACTTCCCCGGTTTTATGAAAGGAAAACAGGTGTACGAAGTGCTGAAAGCCAGTGACGTATATATTATGCCTTCTGTATCCGAGCCATTCGGTATCTCTCCGTTGGAGGCCATGCAATGCAGCGTGCCTTCCATTATATCCAAGCAATCCGGTTGTGCCGAGATTCTGGATAAGTGTATCAAGACGGACTACTGGGATATTCACGCCATGGCGGATGCCATTTATTCTATCTGTACTTACCCGGCTATGTACGAATATCTGAAGGAAGAGGGTAAGAAAGAAGTGGATGAGATTAAATGGGAGAACGTGGGATATAAAGTCCGCGGTATCTATGATGAGGTTATTAAAAATTATGGTAAACAATAAAATAATATAGACTATGAGAACGATCTGTCTTTATTTCGAAATACATCAGATTATACACTTGAAACGCTACCGTTTTTTCGATATCGGCACCGATCATTATTACTATGACGACTATGCGAATGAAACCGGTATGAATGAGGTTGCCGAACGGTCTTACATACCTGCTCTCAGTACGCTGATCGAGATGGTGAAGAACTCGGGAGGAGCTTTCAAAGTAGCGCTTTCTATTTCGGGTGTAGCTTTGGAGCAACTTGAAATTCATGCTCCGGCAGTGATTGACTTGCTGCATCAGCTGAATGATACCGGCTGTTGTGAATTCTTGTGTGAACCTTATTCACATGGCTTGTCATCTCTGGCTAACGAAGACTGCTTCCGTGAAGAAGTGCTTCGTCAGCGTGATAAAATGAAACAGATGTTTGGCAAAGAACCGAAGGTGTTCCGTAACTCCAGTCTGATTTATTCGGATGAAATAGGTGGAATGGTGGCCTCTATGGGCTTCAAGGGAATGCTGACGGAAGGTGCTAAACACATTTTGGGATGGAAGAGCCCGCATTATGTATATCACTGTAATCAGGCTCCGGGGCTTAAGTTGCTCTTGAGGGATTTTAAACTTTCTGATGATATAGGATTACGTTTCTCCAATTCGGAATGGCCGGAATATCCATTATTTGCTGACAAGTACATTAGCTGGATTGATGCATTGCCGCAAGAAGAGCAGGTGATTAATATCTTTATGGAATTGAGTGCATTGGGTATGGCTCAGCCACTTTCTTCCAATATCCTGGAATTCCTGAAGGCACTGCCTGAATGTGCAAAATCGAAAGGTATCACTTTCTCTACTCCGACAGAGATTGTATCCAAACTGAAATCAGTGTCTCAACTGGATGTTCCTTATCCAATGTCATGGGTGGACGAAGAGAGAGATACAAGCAGTTGGCTGGGTAATATTCTGCAGCGTGAGGCTTTCAATAAGTTGTATAGCGTAGCAGAACGTGTTCATCTGTGTGATGACCGTCGTATCAAACAGGACTGGGATTATCTGCAGGCCAGCAACAACTTCCGTTTCATGACTACCAAGAATACAGGTATCTGGCTGAATCGTGGCATCTATGATTCTCCTTACGATGCCTTCACTAACTACATGAATATCTTGGGCGACTTTATCAAACGAGTAGATTCACTGTATCCTGTTGACGTAGATAATGAAGAACTGAACTCTCTGCTGACTACGATTAAGAATCAGGGTGAGGAAATCGCTGAACTGCAAAAGGAAGTAACCAAATGGCAGGCTAAGGCTGAAAAAGGAGCTGCTGCTCCCAAGAAGGCTGCTGCAAAAAAAGAGATAGCTAAGGAGCCCGCACTAAAGAAGCCGGCTGCAAAAAAGGCTGCTGCACCGAAGAAAGTAGCTGAACCGAAAGCAAAAGCTACACGCAAGAAGGCTGCCGCAAAGAAAGAAGAATAAAAAAATGTAAATTAACTGGTTATAACCGTGGGGAGATGAGAATCACCTCACGGTTGTTTTTTTATATTAGGAGGTTATATAGGAATGAGATTGTCCGAGAAGGTCTTGTTTGCTATTACTTCCAATGAAAGGTAATCGTTATTGAATTGTTTTTGTTGTTTGGTTTCTAATGGCTTTATATATAAAAACGGCGCGAATTACTGAAGTAACCCGCGCCGTTTTTATATATTTTTTAGTTTGACTTAGTTGTTAATCCGAAGTCTGTAGAAATAACTTCAAGCTTCAACTTATAATCAGGATTTGTTTTGCCTAGACTTCCACCTTTCAGACGTACATAACCCGGTTTTAAGTCATGTTGTATTCTAATAATATTGGCCTGACCAGTTGTAGTATTTGAAGAGTCATAACTCACAAGTACAGGTATAAGTACTACCTTATTCCAATCCGGATTTTTTAGTAACCAGTCAGCTTCATCCCATGAACTACCGGCATTCTTTTTAGCTTCTTCCTTTTCTGCGATACAAGCATTTATCAATTTGGTGATATTACTGAATACATATTGATTTGTACTACTTGTGTGTGAAGTTAGATAGGAAGATACGCCGTCGCTCAACTTATTGTCTTTAAAGAAGCTATCTTGGAATTTCTTACGTACAAGCATTACAGTAGATGGTATAGCCATACCAAACTTCTTATCACCTGTTTGATTGTAATTGGTGAATGTTAGTTTTACTGCATTTAAGGTATCGCCTGTCAATTCGTTTTGTATATCTGAAATTGGTAGTGTAGCTTCGGTGAAAATACCTGCCGGACTTTTCAAATAAGTGTTTTTATCTTCCTTAATTAATGCATCTATCCTTTCGGGATCATTCTTTAATTGATTGGCTTGGATTACTTCACGAGTCGTAGCAAACACACGATAAGAGTAATAAGTCGAGTCTTTACCACTTCCGTCTTTTTTCTGTAATTTTTTACCGGTAATAGAATCTGTTGCATAGCATTTATATACTACATTCATTTGTGGCTGATCTATGTAGAGGACAGTTCCATCACCATAGTCACTCTTAACGTAAATACCTTGAAAAGCTTCTCTGAATAATTGGCTATTGAATTCCTTATCAGCATTTTTAGCTTTTCTTGCAGCAGTTAAAATATTTCCACCAACTCTTGTTGCTATATCTTCTTTGAAAGTAATATGCACACTTGGAACATATGTGCTTAGGTTACGAATGGAATCTTTTACAGAAAGATCTACGGCTGTATATGCTTTGGTTCCCAATATATTCTGACTGTCGTAAAAATCTGCAGGATTAATATCTGTATAATAAGCATTGTCAAGATTTAATGTCTCTTTTCCATTACCTCCTAGTTCATATACACTTAATCTACAAGCTGTCAATGAGTCTCCAAAGTAGCTGTCATACCATAGGTAGAGTTCGACTGCACGTATGTTACCTATGATTTGATTTCCGTCTTTAATAAAAGTAACATCTTTATTTTCTGGGTCTTTATCGTCGACAACCATTCTTCCTGTGGCTGAAATAACATTACCACTTGCATCTGTAACTTCTTTGTATGGTTCAGGAAAAGTTAGTCCATCCGGACAATTTAGTTGGGCCAAAAAACCAGCCTGATAAGTACCGAATGTTTCATCTGTGAACTTGCCAATATAACCGATGTTAGTTTTCGCATAGATGTCACCTGTCTTAACAGATTCAGTAATTACATCAAATGTGGATAACTTTCCTTTGATATTTTGGTCATTGCCCGGAAACATTCCTAATCCCAAGCCACCTGTACTATCATCGCATCCGAAAAATGTGATTGCCAATAAAGCTATCAAGGCATATTTTGCTTTCATGATTGTCGTATCTAGATTTTTATTCTTCTTCTTTATTTGTAGTGGTTTCCCATACCTGATCGTAGAATTCATTGCATGCGTTTGCGTAGTTTTCCGGACTCTGATAATCGAGAACCAACTTACCCGACTGACGAGCGTACTCAATAATGGATTCGTCTACCTTTTCGCTGTTCTGTATAATTCCGTCGGAATAATCAACAGCAAGTTTACAAAGTGCCGCATAATCTACCGGTTCTTTCAGAGATGCCAAATCCTTCTTGGTAATGCCTTTCAACATCAGTTTGGTTGCGAAGTCATCACTAAGTGTATTCTTGAAATCATCTTCATATACCGAGAATACAACTTTTGCATCACGGAAAGAGGGTTCATCTTTGTAGGCTTTCTTAATATAAAGAGGAGCTAATGCCGTCATCCAGCCGTGGCAATGAATAACGTCAGGACACCAGCGAAGTTTCTTCACTGTTTCCAGTACACCACGTGCATAGAAGATAGCACGACTGTCGTTGTCATCGTATTCTACACCATTTTCGTCCGCTGTCTGCAAACGATTCTGGAAATAGTCATCGTTGTCGATGAAATATACCTGCATGCGTGCGGATTGAATAGAAGCAACTTTTATAATAAGGGGGTGGTCAGTATCATCGATAATCAGGTTCATACCGGAGAGGCGAATCACTTCGTGCAGTTGGTTCCTGCGCTCGTTAATGTTTCCCCATTTGGGCATAAAGGTTCTGATTTCACGGCCTTTTTCTTGTATCGCCTGTGGAAGGTTTCTACCTATATTGGCCATTTCGGATTCTGAAACGTAAGGTGTAATCTCTTGAGTAATAAATAAAACTTTATTCGCCTTTGTCATAATAACAATAGTTCTCTATAATATTCTGCAAAGATACGAAAAAAAAGACACATTAAATAAGATATTCTTTCTTTATGTGGCAAATATTAGTTTATTTTGCAGAGTTTTTGCAAACGAGTAAAACATAAACCAATAGACGAAAATGAAAGTAGTGCACACTATCAAGGACTTACAGGCCGAATTGTCGGCACTGAAAGTCCAGGGTAAAAAGGTAGGATTGGTTCCTACAATGGGTGCTTTACACGCAGGACATGCATCTCTGGTAAAGCGCAGCGTAAGTGAGAATGGTGTAACTGTTGTGAGTGTTTTTGTGAATCCCACACAGTTTAACGATAAAAACGACTTAGAGAAGTATCCGCGTACATTAGATGCAGATTGCCGTTTGTTGGAAGAATGCGGAGCAGATTTCGCTTTTGCTCCTTCGGTAAGCGAAATGTATCCGGAACCGGATACTCGTCAATTTAGCTATGCACCATTAGATACGGTGATGGAAGGTGCTTTCCGTCCGGGGCATTTTAACGGTGTTTGCCAGATTGTCAGTAAACTGTTTGATGCCGTACTGCCGGACCGCGCATATTTCGGAGAGAAGGATTTTCAGCAGTTAGCAATTATTCGTGAGATGGTTCGACAATTGAAATATAACCTTGAAATTGTGGGTTGTTCAATTGTGCGTGAGGAAGACGGACTGGCATTGAGTAGCCGGAATAAACGTTTATCGGCAGAAGAACGTGAAAATGCTTTAAATATTTCCCGGACCTTATTTAAAAGTCGTAACTTTGCAGCCACTCACACAGTGAGCGAGACGCAAAAGATGGTAGAAGATGCAATCGAAGCCACTGTTACCCGAATCACCTTTCTGCTGGTCGATACCCACATATTACGCTCCTGATCTTCCGTAATTGCTGCAATAAAATTTCCTTTAGCTTCTGCAACAGAAGACAGATCAAGAAATACATGGCGTCTCGTATCATACACATTCAATCCCTCACGGGTAGCAATCCATACCAATCCCCGGCTATCCTTATATACATGATTAACCGCATCATTCGATAACTTGACATTACCGCTCTGGCCTTGAATCTTTTTTATTTCTCGAGTACGCATATCCATCATGCCTACTCCCTGATTGGCAGTTCCGAAAAACAATGTATTATTATCTACCCAACACAAAGAGGTTACATTATTCTCCAACAAAGCCGAGTTACTACTGGTATAAACATTGCAAACCACCTCCCAATGAAGCAATCCAGATTCTTCCCTTATCATCCTCCACCAATGCCCAGACATTATTACTCGCCAAAGTGTTTCCGACACCCTCCTTATAAGAACGTACCCGGGAACCATCCATACAATACAATCCCCCATTAAATGTCCCGACCCATAATTTACCATCTTTTGACTTCAGCATAGATACAACCGGATTCGGCAACTGTCCTTCGGCATCTCGCCAGAAAGGTTCAGCCTTTCCTGTAGAGCGATTCCACAAAAGAATCCCATGGTCATTTGTTCCTAGCCACAGCCTGTTTTCATCCGCCTGTTCTATGCAAGTTATATCTCCCCATTCATACATATTGAACTTAAAGATACTTTCACTATAATAAGATACTCCTTTCTTATAAGTGCCTACCCACATGATACCATCCCTATCAGCATATAAGTCATAAATGGTATTATGAGGCAAGCTCCGTCCATTGTCATCGTGGGCAACAAGAGAAGTTACTTTCCCCGTTTCCTTCTCAAGCACGTCTATACCGTCATAATCTTTTCCAACCCAAATCCTGCCTTCTATATCCTGTGCCACCGCATGAATAATTACGTCCGGACGTGACGACCAAATAGCGGTCAAATCTGTCCGCCAACTTTTTGTTCCACAATCATAAGCCCAGATTCCCATAAGACTGTATGCCCAGATACAATTGTCTCTGTCTACAAAGAGCGAAAACTCTATTGTCTTTCCTGCCGGAATATATTTTTTTATTTCATCAGACTTCCATTTTATTGCCAATGTGGCACGATCCAGACAGACAAGCAGTCCTGTATTATAAATCAACAAAAGTCCGTCACTACACTCCGCTATTTGTGTCACTCCATGCTCCGGCAATGAATGTTCCACATACGAAAAAAAAAGTCTCTTCCCACCTTCCTTATAACGGTAGCATCCTTCACCTGCCACACTAAGGCATGTATTCCCTTCCCGGTCTACAAAGACCTGTTCCGGAACTCCTCCTGACTCGAGATTCTTCATGAATCCGGTAACATCGGTGATAAAACAATCCTGTTCTTTATCAAACAACACATAGCCTCGGCCCGTATTTACCCAAAACCGTCCATCAGGCATTTCCACAATATCAGTGATATAATTATCCGGTAAAGATCCCGGATCATTCTCGGCATGCTGGTAAATCTTAAAAGTATATCCATCATAGCGGTTCAGTCCGGTAGTCGTACCAAACCACATGAATCCATCACGATCTTTACAAATAGTGTTTACAGAGTTATTAGACAGCCCATCCGATACTTCCAGATGCTTAAACTGATAGGATTGCGCAACCAC
>OLXT01000773.1_pt1 | contig 12452 bp, 7 predicted proteins | sample 1673931 | NCBI WGS metagenome assembly OLXT01 (sample SAMEA103958134, study PRJEB25191) | human gut metagenome | reverse complement strand
TTGAGCGATTTAGATCAATAGCCTTGCGCTCACATGTGAATTCTAAATTCAGTCATGAATTTTCAAACAGCAATAAAGATGTGGACACAATAGCTTCACTAATATCATCTTTCAACATCTGGAACAAAAATATTCCAGATATGATTAGAGGATATTTTGATGACATGGAATCGATGATTAAGAATTTATCTAAAATCCTCGTCAACAAGGCAAAATGTTATATTGTAGTTGCAAATTCCGGATATAAAGGCATTTTGGTACCAACCGACTTGCTTTTAGCAGAAATAGCAGAAAAATATGGCTACAAAGTTTGTAACATATATCATGCGCGCAAAATCCGCTCATCTTCTCAACAAATGCATATCCTGAACACAAATTATAACAATCTAATGAGAGAATCTGTAATTGAACTTCAAATTATCAAGTAGATTATGATATACTCCAACTTATTAAAAAACACTACTCAGATTGGCCTTCTTTGGAAAAGGCCATAGAAGCTTTGCCAACTGCAAAAGCGAGAGGTAACGTTTTTGAAGAGTTTACATTTGCGTACTTTACCATAAAGAAACAAATGTATCAAATAGCAGAGATATACCCATCTGCAGATATTCCTGACAAATACAGAAAAGCTTTTAAGCTTGGCAATAAACAACACCAAGATAGTGGCGTTGACGGCCTTATTATTACAAATGAAGGAAAGTCTATTGCTTACCAGTGTAAATTCCGCTCCGGCAGAGTTAAACCAACCTACGAAGAACTCACCAAATTCTGGTCTGACGGCCGTTATTGCGACTATTGTTGTACAGTTGCCAATTCTTTTGCAGTGAGTAATCTCTCTGATAAACACGAAGAAAATCTTCAGATTCTGGCAAAAGACTTTGATTCTCTTGATCAAGAATTCTTCGACCAACTTTATGATCTCGTGAACAACGAGAATGCTGGAAAGAACAAGGTCTTTTATGAGCCATACGATTACCAAAAGCGTATCATTAAGGAGGTTCTTGTAGGATTTTCAGTTGAGAACAGAGGCAAAGTTATTGCAGCCTGCGGCACAGGAAAAACTCTAACCTCATTATGGATTGTTGAAGCAATGAAAGCTGAAACTGTTCTATTCCTGGCACCAAGCATTTCTCTTGTGAAACAGACACTTGAGGCGTGGGCTGACCAAGCTAAAATTCCATTCACTTACTTGTGCGTTTGCAGTGACAATACTGTTTCATCGAACATAGACGATGATGAAGCTGACATCAGTGTATCTCAGTTGGGTGTACCCGTAACTACAAACATCAACGAGATTGCCAAGTTCTTAGACCACACAAAGGGTAAGGTCAGGTATATCTTTTCCACCTATCAATCTGCAGATAAGATTTCCGAAGCACAGAAGACCGCAAAAGACACTTTTGACTTGATTATCTGTGATGAAGCGCATCGAACAGCAGGTTTGCGTTCCAATTTCTCATTGGCACTGGAGGACCAATTCATTTGTTCAAAGAAACGGTTGTTTATGACTGCAACAGAACGGATGGTCCGTCCATTGTTGAAACGGCATCTTGAGGAAAATGGAAAAGTTATTTTCTCTATGGATGACGAAAATGTATATGGTCCGTTGTTCTCACAATATAATTTTGGAGCCGCGATTAAAGATAAAACAATTTCTGATTACAAAATTGTTGTTGCCGGTGTAAAGGAAAGCGAAGTATATAATTACATTGCTGAGAATAAACACATTTCTGTCGGGGACTTGGATAACAATGAGAAGACAACAACTGCTGAAATTCTATATTCAAAGATATTGCTGGCAAAAGCAATGGGTGAGTTCCCCATTAAAAAAACAATATCTTTCCACTCCTCCATTAGAAAAGCCAAGGATTTCGTTGCTGAAAACGGTAATGATATTTCACTTTCAGATGTGATTCGTGAATTCAATGAACACATCACCGAAGATAATCTTTTTATAGATAACATCAATTGCCAACTAGATTCCGGCTCTCGTGCTCAAATACTTAACAAATTCAAAAACACCGAATATTCTGTCATATCAAATGCCAAGTGCCTCACCGAAGGTGTAGATGTTCCCATTATTGACAGTGTATATTTCATTGATAGAAAAAAATCTTTGGTTGATATTGTTCAAGCATGCGGTAGAGCATTAAGAACCCAAAATGGTGTTGATAAAACAGCCTATTTTATCATTCCGATTCTCATTCCGGAGTCTTCTGTTGCGGAAGAAATCTTAAACTCTGAAGAGTTTGAGATTGTCTATAATATCATTCAAGCACTCAGAAGCCAAGATAACAGACTTGAAGATTGGATTAACAGGCTCAATAATGAATATGTCAGGACAGGCAGGATCGGCTCTGACTGCACAGACGACGATGTTCCTATCATAATTCAAATAGAAGGAATCGACATCAAACAATTCTCCGACGAATTATATGTACAAATCGCTACTGTTAATGCGAATCCTGATAATATTCGCAGGCCAACCACTTTTGGCGCCGGCGAACGAAAAACAGGACATGCGCGTATCTTCAAAACAATAGGTGATTATGCTGCAGAACGTTTCTTCTCAAGTTTGGTTGACCCGACTATAAAAATTTATAAAGATAAGAATTCCAAATGTCTCTCAATAGCCGATATTAAAATAGACAATAACAATATCAGCCATACCTACCGGTTAGGATTGATTGAAAAGTCAGGGAAAAATTATAGTCTTACTCCTTTGGGCGAATATTATCTTAGTGGTCGTATCAAACCCCAAGATTTGTTTAGGAAGCAGATGTTGAGATATTCAAACTCATTAGAGGATAATAAAATAGCTCGCACGCTCTTCCCATACAGAGCCTGTTTGGAAGTGCTCAAAAACTTGGAAGTAAAAAAACTGACATTTAACGAATTTGCTTTTTGTATATATCCTATGTACGATAGTACTCCAGATTCCATCAAAAGAGCCGTAGACGACATCAACTATCTGCGTCAGAAATATCCAAGGCTGAAAGCAATCAATATTGCTAACCGACCTCAAATATTACAGTTACTGAATACGTATTTCGGTACTACCCTGACTATTACCGATATATGGGGAACTGCCGGTACCACCGTCAAAAATCTGTATTCATATTTCAGGAACCATTTGTCTTTATTTGAAGATATCATAGAAATAAAGAATAGGGAAATTTGTATTAAGCCCGGAGTTAATGCTAACGATATAGACAAATTATTGGAGATAGATAAAAACATTGAAAAAGTTGACAGGAAGAATCTATTCGCAATATATACCGAAGTGTCGTCATGCCTATGATATTTTTCTTAGTCTAATAAAGTCGCCACCATAGCCTTGCATCTGTACATCAAGGCTATACCTACAAAAAAGAGTACTCTTAACAAATGTCAAGAGTACTCTTAACTATCACCACAAACAGCCTTATTTCTCTACCTGCCAGCCGCCCCCCAAGGCTTTATATACATTCACCACCGCTATCAGTTCGTCGCGAATGGCATTGCTGACCCCAATTTGCGCATCAAAATAACCACGCTGGGCATCGAGAACATCCATGTAATTGATAACACCGTTGATATACTGCAACTGTGCCAGTTCCACATACGTTTTGGCAGAACGCTCCAATTTAAGGCGCAACTGATATACCTCCTTTATCTTGTTGAAGTCCACAATCGCATTCTTGGCTTCTTTGAAAGCATTCAATACTGCCTTTTCATAACTATGCACTTCGGCTTCAAACGAAGCTTTCTGCGCTTTCAAAGCAGCCCGGTTCTTGCCCCAGTTGAAAAGAGGAGTCAGTACCGCACCATTCAACAAAGAATAAGGCGACTGAAGAAAGTTGGACAGGACATCACTCTCCAAGCCAAACTGACCGGTTAATGAGAGCCGGGGAAACATATTGGTATAAGCCACTTTTACACGAGCATGCTCCGCTATAAGCTGCTGTTCCGCAGCACGAATATCGGGACGACGTTCCAGTAAACCGGAAGGTAACCCTACCGGCAAAGACTCCGGTACATCCAGTTCCTGCAAGAAGCGGCTGCGTTCGATACGGGTGGGAAACTCACCGGCAAGAAAAGCGATGTCATTTTCCTTGATAGATATTTTGCGTTCCAAATCCGGAACCAGCGTAGCAGTGCGGGCCAACTCCACCTGTGCCTGTTGATAAGAGGTCTCCGAGGTAAGCCCACCCTCAAAACGTATTCGAGCGAGACGCACTCCTTCCTCACGTGCTTTTTGTGTCTGACGCACAATCTCCAATTCCGTATCAAGCGCAACCAATTCATAATATGCCTGAGCCACTTCGGAAACGATGGTCATGCGTAGGGCACGCTGTGCTTCCACGCTTTGCAAGTACTCGGCAACGGCAGCGGCTTTCTTCCAGCGCAGATTCCCCCAAAGGTCAAGTTCCCATGACAAAAGAGCTTTTGCCTCATAAGTATTACCTACGTCACGACTATGACCGCCATGATTCTCCACTTCACGTTCCGCCTCCACTCTCCCATTCAATTGGGGCAGCAAGTTGGCTACACTGATGCGTTTCTGCGCTGCCATTTCCTTGACACGGGCAGCAGCGATAAGCATATCTTTGTTATATTCCAATGCACGATCTATCAAACTGCGCAAAGTGTTGTCGGTATAAACCGCCTGCCATTGCTCGTCGGCAATGCTGGCGCTGTCCTGTTGTTGAGCCAAACTATCGGGTAACACCATTTCCGGACGAACATAACTCTTACCCACTTTGCACGATGCAAAAAGCACCGGAATGAGTAACAGAAGTATATATATATTCTTTCTTTTCATAAGTACGTAATCAAAATTCGTTTGCAATATTATCATCAGTCTTTTTTGATTTTGTGTTGCACTTTGGCTTTCGCTTTATAAATCAGTACAAAGAAGAACGGCACAAGTACAATACCAAATACAATGGCAAAGATCATTCCAAAGAACACCCCCGTACCGATTGCCTGACGGCTTGCAGACCCCGGTCCGCTTGCAAGTACCATAGGAAGCATACCCAAAACAAAGGCAAGCGAGGTCATCAATATAGGACGGAAACGAAGTTGAGCGGCATGAATGGCCGACTGTACCAAGTCTCCCCCATTATCTACCTGCACTTTGGCAAACTCTACGATAAGGATAGCATTCTTTGCCGCAAGCCCCACAAGCATTACCAAACCGATTTGGAAATAAATATCATTTTCCAAGCCACAAACAGCAATCCCTAAATAAGCTCCCAAAGCAGCTACCGGCAAGGAAAGCAATACTGCGATAGGCACTGTCCAGCTTTCATATTGCGCAGCCAAGAAGAGGAAAACGAAAAGGAACACCAGTGTCAGCACCAATCCGGTCTGCCCGCCGGCTTTCTTTTCCTGATAGGAAAGCCCACTCCATTCAAGACCTATGTTGTCCGGCAAATGATCGCGTGCTATCTGTTCCATGATCTCCATAGCCTGACCGGAACTGTATCCCTGTGCAGCCGAACCGCGGATAACGGCGGTAGTAAACATATTGAAACGCTTGATACTACCCGGCCCTGTGGTGTAGGATGCATTGCCCAATGAGGTCAGCGGAACCATTGCTCCATTAGCAGCTTTCACGAAGAACAGATTGATGTTCTCTTTATGCTCACGATACGGAGCCTCCGCCTGAATATACACCTTATATATACGGTTGAACATATTAAAATCGTTTACATACACAGAGCCCGTATAAGCTTTCATCGTGGAGAACACGTCTGCCAACGGTACGCCCAGCATCTTCACCTTGTCACGATCCACATCAAAATAGAGTTGCGGGATTTCGGACTGCAAGGAAGAAGAAAGTCCTGCCAGCTCTTTATGCTTCTGGGCATAATACATCAAGGTGTCTGCCGCTTGTACCAGATTTTCGAAAGTCGCCTCACCACGTGCTTCAAGCTGCATTTCAAAACCTCCGGAGGCTCCCAACCCCGGAATCACAGGTGGAGTGGAAAGATAGACTTTACATTCGGGATATTCCTTCAGGTCTCTCTCTACCCTTGCCATAATCTTATCAATGGTGGTATTTTTGCGGTCTTCCCAAGGCTTTAAAATGACGGTCAGTTCGCTGCGTGCCTGATTACTTCCCACACGCGGACTGCTTCCCGTTACATTCTGCACATAAGCCACATACGGATTTTGCTCCAAATACTTCACCGCGCGATCGGTCACTATACGGGTACGCTCCAGTGTGGCGCCTTCCGGTAATTCCAGTTCCACCTTAAAGTATCCCTGATCTTCGACAGGCAAGAAACTGGTAGGAATCAGGCGATGGATGATGAAGATAGCAATCAGCACCATTCCAAATGCACTCATCAGACGTCTTGGATGCTTGATAACGCGACTGATAACACCGATATATTTATGATTGCTGATGCTCAGCCATTCATTTATTTTACGGAACACAATATTCTTTTTCGCTCCGCTATTAGGCTTCAGTATTAGCGAACACATCACAGGGCTAAGAGTTAAAGCCACAACCGTAGAAAGCAACACAGACACAGCGATGGTGATAGTGAACTGGCGGTATAATTGTCCGGTAATACCACTCAAGAAACTTACCGGAACGAATACAGCCATCATGACCAACGTAATAGATACGATAGCACCACCCAATTCATTCATGGCATCGATAGAAGCCAGACGGGCAGATGTATAACCTTGGTCAAGCTTGGCATGCACACCCTCGACGACCACAATCGCGTCATCAACCACAATCGCAATGGCAAGCACAAGGGCACATAGTGTCAGCAAGTTCAAACTGAATCCGATCAGAGACAATACAAAGAAGGTACCGATCAAAGCTACCGGAATAGCGATAGTCGGAATCAATGTAGAACGTAAATCCTGCAAGAAGATATATACTACAATAAATACCAGGATGAATGCCTCAATCAATGTTTTCAATACCTCATGAATTGAAGCGAACAAGAAGTCGTTGGCATTCATGGAAACGTTTATCTTCAAACCGGCCGGCAGTGATTGGGAGGCTTCATCCAGTAATGCTTGAATGTCACTGATGGTTTGTGTCGCGTTTGTCCCTGCCATCTGATAAACAATACAGGTTACTGCTTTATGGCCGTTTACACGGTTAGTAAAGTTGTATCCCAAGCGGTCTAACTGGATTTCGGCGATGTCGTTCAAACGAAGCACTTCACCGTCGGGCAAAGACTTGATGACGATATTCTCGAACTCTTCTGGCTGTTGCAGACGACCTTTGTAACGGATAGTATATTGGAAAGTCTGGTTACTGCGTTCACCGAATTGTCCCGGAGCAGCTTCCACGTTCTGTTCTGCCAGCGCTGCGGACACATCACCCGGAACCAACTTGTATTGCGCCATTACGTCCGGACGTAGCCAGATACGCATGGAGTAGTCCTGTCCCATTACAGAGGCGTCACCTACACCCGGTACGCGTTGAACTTGCGGAATCAAGTTGATTTTTGCGTAGTTCTCGATAAATGCTTCTGTGTATGTATCGCTTTCGTCATAAAGGGAGAATACCACCAGCATAGAAGTCTGACGTTTCTGTGTTGTCACGCCGACTTTGGTTACTTCGGCAGGCAGTAGTCCTTGTGCCATGGAAACACGATTCTGCACATTGACGGCAGCCATGTCAGGATCGGTACCCTGTTTAAAATAAATGGAGATTTCGGCCGATCCGTTATTCGAAGCCGACGAAGTCATGTACATCATGTTCTCCACACCATTGATCTGATCTTCCAGCGGCGCAATCACACTATTCAATACCGTCTGTGCGTTTGCCCCCGTATAAGTAGCTTTCACCGAAACGGTTGGAGGGGCAATATCCGGATATTGGGTAATAGGCAAGGACAGCAAGCCTAATATACCCAGTATGACAATCAAGATGGAGATCACCGTTGAGAGCACCGGGCGGTTTATAAATCTATCTAATTTCATATCTTTCGTTTTTACTCGACAAAAGCGAATATTTGTCTTATTCTATATACCTATTAATTAAAAGCAGTCTGCAAATTACCGTCATGCTGGTCTTTCAAGGCCTGATCGTACTTTGCCTTTTGTTGCTCACGAGTAATCGGCTGGATTTCCTGGCCGTCTTTCAAGATCTGTACGCCTTCCACGACAATCTTATCACCGGACTTCAAACCTCCCGTCACTAAATAATTTTTGCCATCATTCAAATTGGAAACCTTGATCTCGGTATTCTTCACGGTATTATCAGGCTGCAATACAAATACGAACTTCTTATCCTGGATCTCCACGGTAGCCGATTGAGGGATCGTAATGATATCGTTCATCGTATACGGGAAGATAATATTACCAGTACCACCGCTTCGTAAGACATTTCCCTCGTTAGAGAAAATAGCACGCATGCTTACAGAACCGGTAGATTGATCGATAACACCGCTCACGGCATCAATCTTACCCTCATGATGGTACGTAGAGCCATCCGCCAATTGCAGTCTTACGGCCGGCATCTTCTCTAATTGCTCTTTCAAGGTACCACCGGCTTTCGTCAATGCCAATAGCTCCTTTTCCGTCATAGAGAAATACACATACATATCACCGATCTCAGATACGGTAGTCAGCGGTTGAGCGATCGAAGCGCTTACCAAGCTACCTACACGATACGGGAATGTACCGACAACACCGTTCGAGGGACTTGTAACCGTACAGAAAGACAAGTTCTGGTTAGCGCTAACCAATTGAGCCTCCGCCTGCGCCAAGCTCGCTTTTGCCGACATCAGCTGGTTCACGGCAGTCTGATACTCGAAATCACTGATGATTTTCTGATCAAACAAAGTTTTCTTATTCTTCTCGGTCAATGTTAAAGTGCTTACGTTTGCCTTCGCCATCTCTACCGCGGCCTTAGCCTGACCTACCGCAGCAGCGTACTGCGTAGGATCAATTTGGAACAACGCCTGTCCTTTACGAACCGTAGCTCCCTCATCCACACATAATTTCACGATAAATCCAGAAACTTGAGGACGGACTTCGATATCCTGCGTACCTTTGATAGTAGCCGGATAGGATGTTGTTTGGTCGCTAGTCGTTGAATTGACCGCCATCACAGCGAACTCAGCATCCCCTAATTTCATACCACTCTGACTGTTTCCACAGGCAGTTAATAAAGACATACCAACCGCAAACAATGCGATCTGCCTTAACTGAGTAATCGTAATTTTCAGCATTCGTTTATCCATATTTGTATATAATTATATATTCAAGGCTGTTTTTCAGTTACCTTTTCTTTCTAACCCAAGTGGAGATCTTTCACATCTATTCACACAATAGGGTCTTTACTCGTCGTTTCATCCTACAAATGTAGAAACTTTTTACACGATTTCTGTTTCCTACTTATCTTTTTCACCTAAATTAATAGCACTTAAAAGGAAGCGCCTGTTGAAATACATCTCTTTTGGTTTCAAACGAAAATAAAATTGTTTTTTTCAACAATATATTTTACATTTGTGTCCACACACAATAAACAAATATTATATATTATGGAGCCTAAATTTATAATATCAGAAGTATTCAGTACCGCATGGAAGGGAACGAAGTCGCAGCTATGGATATTAGCCGGATTATTAATCGGATATTGTATCTTGTCTTTCACGCTGACAGCGTTCGCGATGCCCATGCAAAGTTCTATTATCGGTAAAATCATCGTAAACGTGATCAGCGCGTTATTCTCCATTATTTTCTCCTTAGGATATATGAAAAATATATTTCAGGCGTTGGATGGGGAAGAACCTCAGTTTTCCGCATATGGACAACAGACAAAGAATATCATCACCTACTTTCTAGCGAGTCTTATCACGGGATTTGTCGTATTGGCGGGTTTCTTATTTTTTATCATCCCCGGTATTTATCTGGCATTGCGCCTTCAGTTCTTCCAAGCCTTTATTATCGAGGAAAACGCCGGGATTATCGAGTCTTTGCATAAAAGCTGGGAGATAACGAAAGGACAAGTATTGCCTCTGTTCATTCTGGCGTTGGTTATGATCGGGATCCTGATATTAGGATGTATTTTGTTCGGTATCGGAATTTTCGTCGCCGTTCCTCTTATCTATATGATGTATGGCTACGTTTTCCGTAAATTGAACACTCCTCTTCAAATACTCGAATAAACAGAGAGGACGAATACACACTACAATCTATACCATGAATAAAAATTACAGGATAAAAGATATCGCCGAATTATCCGGCGTATCAACCGGTACGGTAGACCGCATTTTACATGAGCGGGGAAAGGTATCGGAGGACGCACGGAAAAAGGTGGAGAAAGTCTTAAAAGAAATTGACTATCAACCAAATCTGATAGCCCGTTCTTTAGCGTTGAAGAAAAAATATCATTTCATCGCTTTGATCCCTTCTTTCCATGAAGGGGAATACTGGGCGAAACTAAGCCAAGGGATCGAGAAAGCGGAACGGGAATTGTTTAGCTATAATATAGATGTCGAGCAAATCTATTTTGACCAATACGATAGCAACAGTTTCGACGAATTAATCCCGAAGATTGAGACCGCGGATTGTCAAGGGGTTATCATCGCTACATTATTCAAGCAAAGTGTCTTGACCTTGACCCAGCGGCTAGACCAGAAAGGTATTCCTTATATATTAATCGATTCTTTTATCGACCACACGAATTGTATCTCTTACTACGGAACGCATTCATATGATTCGGGGTATATAGCGGGACGCCTTTTATTCGAGCAAATCCGTCAAGAGGACGATCTAGTGATTTTCCGTTTCACCCGTAAGGGGGATTCATGTTCTACGCAAGTGCAGAAGCGAGAGGAAGGATTCCGGGATTATCTCGCCAATACCTCATTCAAGGGAAAGATTCATTTGCTGCATGTGCACGCAGATGACCGAGAAGAGAATACGAGACTACTGAATACTTTCTTCGACAAATATCCTCAAGTAAGAATCGGTATCATCTTTAATTCGAGGGCCCATTTCCTTGGAGATTATCTAAGTAGCGAACGGCCGGACTATCCTTTCAAACTTCTTGGCTACGACGTGATAGAACCGAATGTCCGTTATCTGGAAAACGGCTTGATCACGCATTTGATCGCCCAGCGACCGGAGGTACAAGGATATCATTGTATCAAGGCACTTTTCAGGCATTTGATCCTTAAGGAGAAAATTGAGCCTGTCAATTATATGCCGATCGATATCTTGGTAAAGGAAAATATACAATACTACAATAATTATATCTGATGAACTCCTTATTTAGTGTAAAAGAGAAAGTGATTTTGTTGACCGGAGGCTATGGTATATTAGGAGCCTGCATGGCCAAGCACTTGGCGAGAGAAGGCGCGTACGTCGTAATCCTCGGACGAAACGAGCAAAAAGGATCTGCCTTGGTTGGTGAGATTAAAGCGGAAGGGGGCGAGGCCTTATTCTTGGTTTCAAACGTACTGGATAAAGCCTTGCTGGAGCAAAACAAGCAAGAGATATTGAAAGCATATGGGAAGATTGATGTTTTAGTCAATTTGGCGGGTGGCAACCAAGCCGGAGCGACGATTCCTCCCGACAAGACGATCTTTGATCTGGATATCGATGCTTTCCGGACGGTCGTGGACCTGAACTTATTCGGGACCGTACTGCCGACAATGGTCTTCGCCGAGGTCATGGTGGGACAAGGGAAAGGAAGCATTATTAACATCTCGTCCGAATCGTCCCTACGCCCATTGACTCGTGTCGTTGGCTATGGATGTGCGAAAGCCGCTATCAACAATTTCACGCAATACATGGCCGGGGAGCTAGCGATTAAATTCGGAGAGGGCCTGCGAGTAAACGCCATGGCACCGGGATTCTTCCTTACCGAGCAGAACCGGGCATTGATGAGCAATCCGGATGGATCACCTAGTGATCGTTGCAACACGATCGTCGCGCACACGCCGTTCCGCCGCTTAGGAAAACCGGAGGAGTTACTCGGTACTTTACAATGGCTGGCGAGCGACGCCTCCGCATTCGTAACCGGTACCGTGATCCCCATAGACGGAGGTTTCGACGCTTTCTCCATCTAAATAATGTGCCAATGTGCCAACCAGCCATGCATCAAACCGCATTGGCATATTGGCACATTGATAAATTTAAAAATTATTCATTATGTATCTATGTGAGCAAACTTGGCGTTGGTACGGACCGAATGATCCTGTCAGCCTTTGGGACATCCGTCAGGCGGGTGCCACCGGTATCGTAAATGCGTTGCACCATATCCCGAATGGGGAAGTTTGGACTACGGAAGAGATTCAAAAGCGGAAAGCCTTGATCGAATCCGCCGGATTACGGTGGAGTGTGGTTGAGAGTGTGCCCGTACACGAGCATATCAAGACGCAAACCGGGGATTTTCAAACCTATATAGAGAACTACAAACAAAGCATCCGTAATCTGGGAGCTTGCGATATCCGGGTAGTTACTTACAACTTCATGCCGGT
>OLXT01000760.1_pt1 | contig 12667 bp, 7 predicted proteins | sample 1673931 | NCBI WGS metagenome assembly OLXT01 (sample SAMEA103958134, study PRJEB25191) | human gut metagenome | reverse complement strand
ACCTCAAGCTAACGAAGCTGATGAACTGCACGCTGCCACCAGCCTTCAGTACCTCCATCACAACTGCGACGTGGACGTTCAGTGCCGCCTCCCTGTCCTTTCTTCGTCAGGCCAGGCTTTTTTCGCAATAGTGGCAACGAATTCGTTCTTGCTGTTTTTCGCTTGAAAAGAGCCTTATGACCTGGGCGCTCTCCGGTCGTGGGTGGCGTAGTAGGCTCGCTTATTTTCGTACATGCAATAGTCGGCCTTGTCCAGCAGCGTTTGCATGACGCAGCCTTCATAATCGGCGGAGATCGCCCAACCGTAGGCGTAGCTGAGAGGAAGCTGATTGCCGTCACGGTTTGCAGCGTCGGCTTCCCTGCGCAGACTGTCCAGTATGCCCTCCACCTCCTGCCGGTCCGTATGGTAAATGACCGCCATAAATTCGTCGCCGCCGTATCTGCCCACGAAATGCTTTTCCGGGATCACCCGGCGTAAAAGCCGGGCAAAGCTCAGGATCAGTTGGTCACCCGCCGAATGACCCATCGTATCGTTGACGGTTTTCAGATTGTTCAGGTCAAATATGACGCAGGCCGTAGGCTCCCGGAGAATTTCCCTGTTGTTGAGAAGCTCCTCGCAGGAGCCTTTGTTGGGCAGGCCGGTATGGATGTCGATGTATGCCTTCTGCTCCAGCAGTTGGTTTTTCCGGACCATTTTCAGTGCCATGGCGGTCTGGAGCATGATCAGGATCACCAGGCACAGCATATCCAGTGCCGAGAGGATCTCAATAGTGCGGATCTTCATGGCGATCTTTTCTGAATAGTGTTCCGCGGCAGACACCGTTTCGTCCGCCATTTCAAAATAGGTCTCGCTCATGGCAACGATTTGGGTGTTCTCATATCCACGCTGTCTGGCCGCCGCGACCTCCGCCTTGAGCCGCTCCCAGTAGGCACTCTGGATGTCCAGCCTTTCCTGATAGGCCGCGTCCTTGAGCTTTACCAATTCGTAGTGCCCATCCCCGGATGTCAGATCGCTTAAAATATCGTCTAAATACGCGATCAACTCATCGTTTCGGGTGCCTGTGATTTCCAGCTTTACCGCCCGCTGCGTGGCTCCGCGCACCAGCCCGGCATAATTGATGACGCGGGCCGTGCCCTTCAGGTTGCCGATCTCGACCATCATCAGAGCGACAAGGATCACCAAAATCAGCACAAGGCAGCTTTGCAGGATGCTGATGAGATTTTTGCGATCTATTTTTACATTTCCTTTTATCATAACGACCTCGATCACGGAACGACCATGATATTCTTTATTGCGAATCAGTCTTGATGAATACTTTATTCTGTAACGCACATCATGTCAATAACAATGGAAATTTTTCTACTGTCTCCCAAGAATGATCGGCATAAATAAAATGAAAAGCACGCACTTTATTGCTTGTTTCGGTTGGATGGTTTAGGCTTGTCATGGATCGCCTCATCCGCCTTGGGGGGGCGACCCCTGCGAGCCCCAACCAATTTCTCCGCTTTCTGGTTTTCAGGCATAGTCTTTTCTGCTTTCGGCGGACTGCCACGGCACAGCTTTTTCGGCTTCTATAATTGTAAGGAACATGGCTTTTCGCTGAATGGAAAGCGAAGCTGACCCGGGCTGGGGCGGTCTGTATGAAAACAATATTTTTTTTGAAATAATCTTGACAAAATTTATCAAGATTGATATGATAGTATTAACAAGCAAGCGAAAAGAGGATGTGGAGCATGATCATCACCAAAGAGACGGACTACGCGCTGCGCATTTTGCGGGTGCTGCTGGACGGGGAGAAGCATTCGGTGGCCGAGATGTCGGAAACGGAATTGATCCCCAATCAGTTTGCCTACCAGATTCTGCGCAAGCTCTCCGCCGGCAATTTGGTGCGGGTGAGCCGCGGCGCTCTCGGCGGCTGCGAGCTGTCCTGCGATCTGGACGCGACCTCCCTCTACGATCTCATGGGGGTCGTGGGGGAGCGGGGCATCCTGTGCGCCTGCATGGAGCCGGGTTATGAATGCCGCTGGCAGGACAAGCACGGGCGGTGCGCCATCCACTGTCAGCTGGCGGCCTTGCAGCGAAAGCAGGACGAGGCGTTCCGCGCCGTGAGCCTGCGCAGGCTGCTGACCGGCGGATCCGATCCCCAAGATACAAGCGAGCTGTAAAATTTTAAGAGGAGGTACCCGTATGCTGTTTCAAACCACGGCGGCGCACGAAGAGCTGCGCGCGAAGATCCGGAGCTTTGCGGAGGAGGAGATCAAGCCCCTCGCGTTTTTGATGGATCAGAACAATGAGTTTCCCGAGGAGGCTGTCAAGAAGCTGGGTAAGCTGGGCTGGATGGGCATTCCCTACCCCAAGGAGTACGGCGGTGCCGGTCTGGATGCCCTGAGCTACGCCATCGCGGTGGAGGAATTGGCCCGTGTGGACGGCGGCGCGGGCGTTATCCTCTCCGCCCACGTCTCCCTCGGCTCATGGCCCATTTTCGCCTATGGCACCGAGGAGCAGAAGAAGAAATATCTGGTTCCGCTGGCCAAGGGCGAGAAGATCGGCGCCTTCGGCCTCACGGAGCCCAACGCCGGATCCGACGCCGGCGGCACGGAGACCACGGCGCTGGATAAGGGGGACTACTACCTCCTCAACGGCGGCAAGATCTTCATTACCAACGCCCCTAAGGCGGACACCTATGTGGTTTTCGCCGTCACCACGCCGGACATCGGCACCCGGGGCATCTCCGCTTTCATCGTGGAGAAGGGCTGGAAGGGCTTTGAGTTCGGCGACCACTATGACAAGATGGGTATTCGCTCCTCCTCCACGGCGGAGCTGATCTTCAACGACGTGAAGGTCCCCAAGGAAAACCTATTGGGCAAGGAGGGCGAGGGCTTCAAGATCGCCATGTCCACGCTGGACGGCGGACGCATCGGCATCGCCGCGCAGGCGCTGGGCATCGCCCAGGGCGCGTTTGAGCACGCGTTGAGCTATTCCAAGGAGCGCATCCAGTTCGGCAAGCCCATCGCGGCCCAGCAGAGCATCGCCTTCAAGCTGGCGGATATGGCCACCAAGCTGCGCTGCGCCCGGTTCCTCATCTACTCCGCGGCGGAGCTGAAGGAGCAGCACGCGCCTTACGGCATGGAGTCCGCCATGGCGAAGATGTACGCCTCGGACATCGCGCTGGAGGTCACCAACGATGCCTTGCAGATCCACGGTGGCAGCGGCTTCCTCAAGGGCATGGAGGTGGAACGGGCCTACCGCGACGCCAAGATCACCACCATCTACGAGGGCACTAACGAGATCCAGCGGGTGGTCATCGCCTCTCATCTGGTGGGCAGGCTGGGCAAGAGCTCCGGCGGCGAGAGCCGTTCGGCGGCCAAGAAACCCGCGCCCATCACCGGCATTCGCAAAAAGACCATCTTCCGGGAGGGGGATGCTGCCCAGCAGGTGGCCGACCTTGTGGCGGCGCTGAAGAAGGACGGTCACGACTTCTCCGTGGGCATCCCCATGGATACGCCCATCCCGCAGGCGGAGCGGGTGGTCTCCGCGGGCAAGGGCATCGGGGAGAAAAAGAACATAAAACTGGTAGAGTCGCTGGCCAAGGCCGCCGGCGCGGCCATCGGATCCTCCCGCCCCGTGGCGGAGACCCTCAAGTATCTGCCGCTGAACCGCTATGTGGGTATGTCCGGTCAGAAGTTCACCGGCAATCTGTACATCGCCTGCGGCATCTCCGGCGCATCCCAGCACCTTAAGGGCATCAAGGACGCCTCCACCATCGTGGCCATCAATAAGAACGGTAACGCGCCTATCTTCAAGAACTGCGACTACGGCATCGTGGGCGATGTGGAGGAGATTCTGCCCCTGCTCACCGCCGCGCTGGACAGCGGCGAAAAGCTGCCCGCGCCGCCCATGGTAAAGATGAAGCGGCCCACGCCGCCTAAGCCCGCCCCCATTGGCGACCGCTACGTCTGCAGCGGCTGCGGCTACGAGTATGTGCCGGAGTTGGGCGATGAGGACGGCGAGATCGCGCCCGGTACGCTCTTTGAGCAGCTTCCCGCCGAGTGGGTGTGTCCCGAGTGCGCGGAGACGAAGGATCAATTTGTAAAGGCTTGAGCCGTGAAGGAGGTAAGATAAGATGTATTGCGTGCGTAAAGTAACGAACGACCTCTACTGGGTGGGCGCCAACGACCATCGCCTGGCCCTGTTTGAAAACTGCTTCCCCATTCCCCGGGGCGTAAGCTACAACGCCTACTGCCTGCTGGATGAAAAGACGGTGCTCTTTGACACGGTGGACTGGTCTGCCTGCCGCCAGCTTTTGGAAAATCTGGCGTATGTGCTGGATGGCCGCGAGCTGGACTACCTGCTGGTCAACCATCTGGAGCCGGATCACGCCGCCTGCATCGAGGAGATCCTGCTGCGCCATCCCAAGGTGAAACTGATCTCCAACGAGAAGGCATTCATGCTCATGCGGCAGTTCGGCTTCCATGTGGACGGACATGAGTGCATCGAGGTGAAGGAGGGCGACACCTTCTCCTTCGGCAAGCACACCGTCACCTTTGTGGGCGCGCCTATGGTTCACTGGCCGGAGGCCATGGTGACCCTCGACGTCACCGACGGCGTCCTCTTTTCCGCCGACGCCTTCGGCACCTTCGGCGCGCTGGACGGCAAGCTGTTCGCCGACGAGGTGGACTTCGAGCGGGACTGGCTGGACGACGCCCGCCGCTACCTCACCAACATCGTGGGCAAGTACGGCCCCCACATCCAGCTCCTGCTGAAAAAGGCCGGCGGCGTTTTGGATCAGATCAAGTACATCTGCCCGCTCCACGGCCCCGTGTGGCGCAAGGATCTGGGCTGGTTCATCGAGAAGTACGACACATGGAGCCGCTATGCCCCTGAGACTCAGGGCGTGCTCATCGTCTACGCCTCTATGTACGGCAACACGGAGAACGCGGCGCAGGCGCTGGCGACGTCGCTCTGCGATAAGGGCATGAGCAAGGTAGCGATGTACGATGTGTCCTCCACTCATGTCTCCCAGCTGATCTCCGAGGCGTTTAAGTACAGTCACATTGTCCTGGCCTCTGTGACCTACAACCTCGGCATCTACCCCGCCATGCATGACTTCCTCATGGATATGAAGGCACTGAATCTGCAAAACCGCACCTTTGCCATCATTGAAAACGGCTCATGGGCGGTGAAGTCCGGTGACCTCATGCAGAAATTCGTCAACGATGAGCTTAAGAACATGACGGTGCTCAACGAGCGGCTCAGCCTCGCCTCGTCCATGGGCACGGACAAGCGCACTGAGCTGGAAGCACTGGCGGACGCCATTCTGGAATCTATGAAGTGACTGGCAGGGAAGCCAAAACCAAGACAACAGACAACAAACAGCCCCGCCGCGTCGGCTGCAGAAAAACCGGCTTTCAAAAACAGAGCGGGCAAGCGTGATACTGCGCTTGCCCGCTCTTTGCCCAAAAGGACATGAGAAGTGACCGGAGAAGATGAGAGGATCGAAATGGAGATCAGAAAACGAAACGGGGAGTCTGTTCCCTTTCAACAGGAGAAAATTTTCAACGCCATGAAAAAAGCGTTTGATGGACAGGGGAGGGAGATCGGGAGCAGAGAGCTGAATGAGATCCTCGCCACCGTTCTCGACAATCTCTCCGTCACAGTGCCGCTCACCGTAGAACGTGTGCAGGACGAGGTGGAGCGAACGCTCATGGAGCGCGGACACTATGAGGTGGCCAAGGCGTACATCCTCTATCGCGAAAAGCGGTCTGCGCTGCGCCGCGTCCGGCATACCATCGCGCAGACGGTGGGGGATGACTCGCTTGACGAGGTGCTGCGCCGCATCCAGATGGATTTTACCGAGGAAGTCTACTCCCTCGCGGCGCTTCAAATGAAGTTTGAGAGCTTCTGTCGCCCGGGCATGACGGAGGATGAGCGGGCTGAGGCACTGACCAAGGCAGCGGTAGAGCTGACTACGGCAGAGGCACCCAAGTGGGAGTTCATCGCGGCGCGGCTTCTGAACCACTCCTTTCGCTGTCGCAACGCACAGGAATGGGAGGGGCGCGGCGTCGGCGACCTCTATGGCAGGCTTCGCTATCTGACGGATAAGGGACTCTACGGTGACTATATCCTTGCCCACTATACCCACGAGGAGATTGCCATGGCGGAGGACTTTCTCTGCCCGGAACGGGACGAGCTGTTCACCTACTCCGGCCTTGACCTGCTGCTCAAACGCTATGTGATCCAGTCACGCAGCCGCGTGCCGCTGGAAACACCGCAGGAGATGTTTTTGGGTATCGCGCTGCATCTTGCTATGAACGAAGGCTCTGACCGCATGGGGTGGGTAAAACGCTTTTACGATATGCTCAGCCGTATGGAGGTCACGATGGCGACACCTACCATGTCCAACGCACGAAAGCCCTACCATCAGCTTTCAAGCTGCTTTGTGGACACTGTGCCGGACAGTCTGGACGGCATCTACCGCTCGCTGGACAACTTCGCAAAGGTCTCTAAATTCGGCGGTGGAATGGGGATGTACTTCGGTAAGGTGCGCGCAGCAGGCAGCACCATCCGCGGCTTTCAAGGGGCGGCGGGCGGTGTTATCCGCTGGATCCGGCTGGTCAACGACACCGCCGTGGCGGTGGATCAGTTGGGGATGCGGCAGGGCGCTGTGGCGGTTTACTTAGACGCATGGCACCGGGATCTGCCGGAATTCCTTCAACTGCGCACCAACAACGGCGACGACCGCATGAAGGCACATGATGTGTTTCCCGCCGTGTGCTATCCGGGTCTCTTCTGGCGACTGGCGGAGGAGAACATAGACGCGCCGTGGCATCTCATGTGTCCGCATGAGATCCTCACGGTCAAGGGCTACGCACTGGAGGATTACTGGGGTACGGAATGGGAGAAGCGGTATCTGGACTGCGTCAATGACCCGCGCATCGAAAAGCGCAGCGTCACCGTCAAGGACATCGTGCGGCTGGTGCTTCGCTCGGCAGTGGAGACCGGCACGCCCTTCGCCTTCAACCGCGACAGCGTAAATCGTATGAACCCAAACGGCCACACGGGAATGATCTATTGCTCCAATCTCTGCACGGAGATCGCGCAGAACATGGCGCCCATCGAGCATATCAGCACTGAGGTGCACACGGAGAACGGCGACACAGTGGTGGTGACGGCCACACGCCCAGGTGAGTTTGTGGTCTGCAACCTGGCGAGTCTGTCTCTCGGTAATCTACCGGTGGAGGACGAGGCCTATATGGAACGCACGGTGGAAACGGCCATCCGCGTACTGGATAATGTGATCGACCTCAACTTCTACCCGTTGGAATACGCGCGGCTTACCAATCAGAAGTACCGCAGCATCGGCCTGGGCGTCAGCGGCTACCACCACATGCTGGCAAAGCGCGGCATCCGCTGGGAGAGCGAGGAGCACCTTGCCTTCACCGATGCGGTGTTCGAGCACATCAACTACGCCGCCGTCAAGGCGGACGCAGCACTGGCACGGGAAAAGGGCCGTTACGCGCTCTTTGAGGGCAGCGACTGGCAGACGGGCGCGTATTTTGAAAAGCGGGGTTATACCTCCGAAAAGTGGCGGGCGCTTGCGAAAACGGTGGCGGTGCAGGGAATGCGCAACGCCTATCTGCTGGCGGTCGCACCGACCTCCAGCACATCTATCCTCTCCGGCACGTCGGCGGGCATCGATCCAATTATGAAGAAATTCTTCTTAGAGGAGAAAAAGGGCAGCATGCTGCCCCGCGTTGCCCCGGAGCTTTCTATGGATACATGGTGGTACTATAAGGCGGCGCATCTGATCGACCAAAGCTGGTCGGTACGCGCCGCGGGCCTTCGCCAGAGGCATATTGACCAGGCGCAGAGCATGAATCTCTATATCACCAATGACTATTCCATGCGTCAGGTGCTCAGACTGTATTTGGAGGCGTGGAGGGCCGGCGTCAAGACCATTTACTATGTCCGCAGCAAGGCCCTTGAGGTCGAGGACTGCGAAAGCTGCTCGTCATAAGGAGGATAGCATGACGGAACTGAAGAAAAAGCCCCTCTTTAACCCGGAGGGCGACCCTGATGTGCGCCTGCGGCGCATGATCGGCGGCAATACCACCAACCTCAACGACTTCAACAATATGAAGTACGCTTGGGTCAGCGACTGGTACCGGCAGGCCATGAACAACTTTTGGATCCCTGAGGAGATCAATCTCTCGCAGGATGTGAAGGACTATCCCCGCCTGTTGCCAGCCGAGCGCAGCGCCTACGATAAAATTTTGAGTTTTCTTGTCTTTTTGGATTCCATTCAGACAGCGAACCTGCCTAATATCGGCGCCTACATTACCGCCAACGAGGTCAATCTCTGCCTGTCCATTCAGGCGTTTCAGGAGTGTGTCCACTCACAGAGCTACAGCTATATGCTCGACACCATCTGCTCTCCTGTGGAGCGCAATGACATCCTCTACCAATGGAAAACGGACGAGCATCTGCTGCGCCGCAACACCTTCATTGGGGACTGCTACAACGAGTTTCAGGAGCGGAAGGACGCTCCCACGCTGCTGCGCGTGATGATGGCGAACTATATTTTGGAGGGCATCTATTTTTACAGCGGCTTTATGTTCTTCTACAATCTCTCCCGAAACGGGAAGATGCCCGGCTCGGCGCAGGAGATTCGCTACATAAACCGCGATGAGAACACGCACTTGTGGCTGTTCCGCAATATCATCACGGAGTTGCAAAAGGAGCAGCCGGAGTTGTTCACCGCCGAGAGCGTACAAGCGCTGCGCGAGATGATGCGTGAGGGCGTGGAGCAGGAGATCGCATGGGGGCATTATGTGATCGGCGACGACATCCCGGGGTTGAACCGGCAGATGATCAGCGATTACATCCGCTATCTCGGCAATCTTCGCTGGACGAGCCTTGGCTATCCCGCATTGTATCCGGGCTTTGAGAGCGAACCGGAGAGCATGGAATGGGTCAGCCAGTACGCCGACGCCAACATGGTCAAGACCGATTTCTTTGAGGCACGCAGTACCGCCTACGCCAAGAGCACCGCACTGATAGACGATTTATAAGAAAACCAAAGACATCAGAATAGGAGATACTACTATGAATTACAGCGCTATGATTCAAAATCGCAGATCCGTTCGCGCATTCCGCGAAAAGGAAGTTCCGAGCGAGGCTATCGGCCAGCTCCGATCCTACTATGAAAAGACCTGCCCCCGTCTTGTCCCGGAGATTGCAACGGAGTTGATCGTCTTGGACAAGGATGCACAGCCGGCGCTGGAGAGCTCAGCGGGCTATAAGCAATTTCTCATCGGAGCACCGCACTACCTGATCCTTATGTCTGCCCCGCATTCCTATGCGGCCATCAACGCCGGCTACATGATGGAAGATCTCGTCCTCAAGCTGACTGAGTTGGACATTGACACCTGCTGGATGACCTTCACCGACAGCGACAAAATCAAAAAGGCACTGTCTCTCGCCACCCCGTTAGAGGTGGCGGCAATCGTTGCCTTTGGCTACGGGGAAAAGACCGCAAAAAAGCTGCGGCTGAATATCCTAAGTATGTCTCAGATCGATGTGCGGGCCGAGCAGCAGTACTACGCGCCCAAAAAGGGCGTGCATGATTTGGTTCACATGGGGAGCTGGAGCAACAAGTCTGGGCTTGACGAGATGATGGACTTCTACGACGATATGCTCTGGCAGTCCTTCTACGCCGCTTCGCTCTCCCCCAGCTATCTCAACCGTCAGCCCTATGGCTTCCTTGTGCAGGATCACAGCATCTATTTGGTGCAGCAGGAGGATGCCTACACCGATAATTTGGATGCCGCATTGGATCTCGGTATTGTCATGCTCCACTTCTCCGCTGTCGCCTCCCAGTGGGCGGGGCAGGTACGCTGGGAACTTTCACCTGCTGCGCCCGACGGCCTGCCGGAAGGACTTCGCTCCGCTGCGGTGTACCACATGTAACGGCTCTTGGGGAAGCAAGGCAACGGTAAAATGCGCGACCGTCGATCCGCGGTTGAGCGTATGTTCCATTAGAAAAGAAGAACCTATCAGTCAGAGTCTGAGTAAGGAAAATAGGAGGTATTTTTTATATGGCTATCCGAACGGTAACAGATGCCATCCGCTATGTAGGGGTGGATGATAACACATTGGCACTCTTTGAAAACCAGTACCCCGTCCAGCCTATGGGAGTGAGCTACAACTCCTATGTCATTCTGGATGAGAAGATCGCCGTGATGGACAGTGTGGACGCACGGGCGGCGGAAGAATGGCTTTCCAATGTGGCGCGGGTGTTGGAGGGGCGCAGGCCCGACTATCTTGTGGTCACACACATGGAGCCGGATCATTCCGGCAGTCTCATGCGGCTGGCACAAAAGTACCCGGAGATGAAGATCGTGGGAAACGCGAAAACATTTACCCTGATCAAGCAGTTCTTCGGCACAGGTGCATTGTCGGAAGAGCGTATGCTGGAGGTTGGTGAGGGCAGCACGATCTCTCTGGGCTCACACCGGCTGCGCTTTCTGCTGGCGCCGATGGTACACTGGCCGGAAGTGATGATGACCTTTGACACCACCACCGGTACCCTGTTCAGCGCCGATGCTTTTGGCACCTTTGGTGCCCTGGAGGGTGCCCTGTTCGCTGATGAGGTAGACTTTGCCGGCAAATGGCTGGACGATGCCCGCCGCTACTACACCAACATTGTGGGCAAGTACGGCGTGCAGGTGCAGGCTGTGCTGAAAAAGGCCGCCACCCTGCCCATCGAGACCATTGCCCCGCTGCACGGTCCCGTGTGGCGCAAGAACCTGGGCTGGTTCATTGGCAAGTATGACCTGTGGAGCCGCTGCGAACCCGAAGAAAAGGCGGTTGTTGTGCTGTACGGCAGCATGTACGGCAACACCGCAAGCGCCGCCAACGCCCTGGCCGCCAAAGTTGCCGCCAAGGGCGTAAAGGTTGCTGTGCATGACCTTTCCTGCATTGACAACAGTGAAGCCGTTGCCGAGTGCTGGCGCGCATCCACCATTGTGCTGGCCGCCCCCACCTACAACGGCGGCATTTACCTGCCCGCCGCCAACCTGCTGGAGGACCTGAAAGCCCTGAACCTGCACGACCGCACCTTTGCCCTGGTGGAAAACGGCAGCTGGGCCCCGATGTCCGCCAAGCTGATGGCCGCCAAAATCGGCGAACTGAAGAATTGCACCGTGCTGGACGCCAAGGTAACGGTGCGCGGCCGCCTGACCGCCACCCAGGATGCCGAACTGGAAGCCTGCGCCGCCGCGGTTGCCGCCAGCATGTAAAAATTTCGCCATTCCCTGAAACGATCAACCATAAATACAAAAGCCATGCCGCCGTGGGTTTTCCACAAAGCGGCATGGCTTTTGTTGAATGTTGGGTTTGCTTTTTGCTTTTCTTTGCTGGCTTACAGCTGCAATTTCGGGCTGTTCCCGGTATTTCCGGTCAGGCCATCGGCACGCAGCATGTTTTCCATCACATCAATGTCAGTCGAAACGTCCAGCGCGTCATCCTCAAACAGGCGGTCCAGCTGGGCTTCAAAGGCGGTCACAAGGGTATCCATCACCTGTTCAATGCGCTGTTTGGACTCGCGGATGTTCTCCCCCTCCACGCCCTGGGCATCCAGCTCGGCATACGTTTTGAGCAGCTTCAGGGCCGTGGGCAGATAGTAATCCATGAACTTGCGCATCTGCGGCAGCTTGTCCGGGTTCTGCTTGGCCTGGGCAAAAATTTTGGCGCTGACGGCTTCCAACCGGCTGATCTTATCGGACATTTCCTCGCCGGGGATGGCATCATTCAAGGCCCGCAGCTGGTTCAGAATCTGGGCATAATTGTCCTCCGCCTTTGCTTCTTCCGGCTGGGCTTTTGGGGCTGCCGCGGGGGCAGGCTGCGGAGCGGGCGGTGCGCCGCGTACCACCAGGGTACCGGTGCGCATATCCAGGTAGGCGTTCTCTCCAAACACGCCCTTGTCAATGCAGTTTTCCAGGTGCTTGCAGCACTTGGCGTAATTGCAGGGGATGGCATCCGCGATCTCCTGAATTTTCATGTAGGGGGCGTTGCCAACAATGTTACTGATCTTTTTGCGCATGCGGCGGCCGGTGCGCAGCTTCCACCCGGCAAACAGGAAGCCCGCGCCCGCAAACAACAGGGTCACGCTGCCCGCAAGATCCTGAAACAGCCAGGTCCAGTAACTGCCGCCCTGCGTAATGGCTTCCGGCAGCCAATACACGGCTTCCGGCAGGTTGGCCACCATGGCAATGGAAAAAATCACGCCCAGAACCGTCAGGGCAATGCTCCAGCCCTCACCTTTATCCTTGCGGCCGCGCTCATTCTGGCGGGCGGTCTGCTCCGGGTCATACGCCTGTGCGCGGTCCGCGTTCTGGTAGATCTCGACCCGCTTCTCGGCTTTGTGCGCGGCTTCTTCCGCTCTCTGCACCACGCGCTGGGCATCCCGGCGCATCTTTTCCGCTTTCTGCGGGTCCGCATAGATGGGGCGGGCGGTGTACGGCTGGCCGGTCTGCCGGTTGTTCTGGCTCCAGCTCTGCGGCGCAGAGATTTTGCCCATTCGCAGCAGATGGTTGATGATCATCATTGCAACGCCAATCGGCCACGCCGCAAAGCAGAATGTGATTACGATCACCCACCAGGGGAT
>OLXT01000757.1_pt1 | contig 12711 bp, 15 predicted proteins | sample 1673931 | NCBI WGS metagenome assembly OLXT01 (sample SAMEA103958134, study PRJEB25191) | human gut metagenome | reverse complement strand
ATCCAAGTGGCAAAACCCAGATACCTTGCCACTTTGCCACTTCGCCACTTCAACCCTCAACCACCGCCCCATGTGCTGCCGCATGGGGCTTTTCTCATAGAAAGGAGCAGCCTATGAACAATGAAACCAGCAAGACCAGCGCCCCCGCAGCCGCTTCCCCTCTGACCGCCAAACCCGACCTTGTGAAGAACATCGGCGGCACGACCTTTGACATTCATATCCATTTCAGCGAAACCAGCCGGGAAACCTTTACGGACAAGGTTGTGCGCCTTATCAAGAACGACAGCGGCGATGAAACCGCTTAAAAGCAAGATACTTTTTTCTTGTTCCTTATTGACAAAACCCGAAAGGTAGTATCGTGGTCGAGTGCGGGAACGCACTTCTGAAAAACGGTTACAAGCTGAAAATCCTGAACACCATCAACTTCAAAAAGTCCATGCACTATAACCCCTTCGCCTATGTCCACAGCGAAAAGGACATTCTCAAACTGGTCACAACCCTGATGACCAACACCAAGGGTGAAGGGTCCGGCGGGGACCCATTCTGGGAAAAATCGGAGCGTCTTTTGCTTACTGCCCTGATCGCTTATCTGCACTATGAAGCCCCGGTGGAGGAGCAGAATTTTGCAACACTGTTAGAAATGCTCAACACCATGCAAGTGCTGGAGGACGATGAGGAATACCAGAACCCGGTAGACTTGCTGTTTGAAGAACTGGCAAAAAAGAACGATGAACAGCTTACGATTTTCCGCCGCCGCAACATCGGTTTTATCTTCCAGAACTATAACCTTGTTCCCATCCTAAATGTGTATGAGAACATCGTCCTGCCGGTGGAGCTGGACGGGGACACGGTGGATCAGAAGTTTTTGGACGAGATCGTTCACCTGCTGGGGCTGGAAGATAAACTGAAAAATATGCCGAATAATCTTTCCGGTGGACAGCAGCAGCGTGTGGCGATTGCCCGCGCCCTGATTACCAAACCGGCTATCGTGCTGGCCGACGAGCCGACCGGCAACCTTGACAGCAAGACAAGCGCCGAGGTGCTGGGGCTTATCAAGCGTACCAGTGCGGAGTTCCGGCAAACCGTTGTAATGATTACCCACAACAACGACATTGCCCGCCTTGCAGATCGGATTATCCGCATTGAGGACGGCAAGATTGTGGAATAAGGAGGTGGCAGACTATGACATGGCCTTTTGAGAATGATACAAGTGCCATTGTAAAAAAATTGGCAGGTAGGAGTATGCAAGCAGATAAGAGAAACAAGGCATTTCTGCTTTTGACAATCGCCATCTCTGTCTGTATGGTTTTTTCGATTCTCCTAATATCAACAGGCACACAAGAGAAATTCAAGAACACACAGAGAAATAAAGCGCAGATTGGCATTTTGGGAGTTACGGACGAACAAACGGCTCAACTGCGTCAAAACGAAAATATTATGTGGGTTGGCGAATATTCCGCTCTAGGTTTATTTTATGTTGAAAATAAAACAATCACTGTTGCTTATGGAAATGAAGATTATTTTTTACATCAGGAAGAAAAAACTTTTCAGGGAAGTGTGCCGCAGAAAGCGGATGAGATTATGCTCCCCCAGAACTACCTTGATTTTTTAGGAAAATCCTATCAGGCTGGCGATTCAATTTCTATTGACCTGACTGGAACAGGACAGGAAGCAGAATATACACTTTCAGGTGTTTTGAATAATACGAAAGAAAGCAACGGATATTTTATTTATGTTAGTAAAGAGCTTGCCCGAGATTTGGCAAAAGATTCTTTTCAGGTTACAGCATATACGCGGTTGAATACAGACGCTATAAGCTCCACGGCTATTCTTGATTTTGCCGGTAAAGCAATACAAAATACAAGCATTGTCGAGGAACAGGTAATGCTTACAGATTATTCTGCTGTTATGTCGGGTGTGATAACATCAGGTATTCCGATTCCAGTACCACTACTGGCGGCGTTGACGGCTATTTTGGCGGCAACGATTGTCTATGGTGTTTTTTACACAAAGATTGTAAAAAATGTTCAGATGTTTGGGCAACTGCGGACAGTTGGCATGACAAAAAGACAGATTAAACGGATGGCAAGTAAAGAGGGACGTTTATATGCCTTAGCTGGCATTCCTTTGGGGCTTGTCATTGGTGTACTGATTGGATTTATTGGCTGTCCTGATGGATTCCGGCTAAAAACAACAGTTATTTATGCTGTATTGATTGCCGCAGTAGCCTTTGTAATAGTGAATATTGCCATTTTTAAGCCTGTCCGAGTAGCAATGAATACTTCCCCGGTAGAGGGTGCTAAATACCTTGCGTATGCTGGAAAGGCAAAAAGCAGCTCAAAACTGCATCGGAAACTTACGCCGTTTAATCTGGCGAAAATAAATATACAAAGAAACAAACAAAAGGCAGTCCTAACGCTTTTAATGCTTGGAGTAAGCGGGGCTCTTTTATTGGTTACTTCTACGGTTGCTGGTTCTATTGATCCGGCAAAACAGGCAAGTTTCAAATATTATCCTGCCGGTAACATTCTTATACAAATAAGAAATACAGTGGGTAGCTCTTTCGATAACGAAGCGGAGCCATACGGAAGCGCAAAATTGCAACTGGAAGAAAATCCACTTGAAGATCAGGCATTGATGCGGGAATTAGAAAAGGTAGATGGGATAGAAAAAATTACCGCATTTGACAGCGTTTATATGACAGCTACTTTTTCGGGCGGAAGTGGTTCTATCACGAGCATTTCAAGTTTCTTTCCAACCTTAAATCGGGAACAGACAGAAGAAAAGCAGGCGGTGTTATCCTCCGGAACAGCAGATTACGACGATATGGTTGAGAAAAATGGAATATTGGTTGCAGAAGATATAGCACAAGTTGGCGATACTTTGAAGATTGAGGGCAGAGCTTTTGATGGTAGAACCTTTGATGTGGAAGCCGTTGTTGTAGGCACATACAATAGGTCTGATTTAATGGAGGATAGCCCGGTTGTTCCCGGAAGTCCCTACTTCATTATGGCTTATGACACAGCAAAGAAACTGACAGGGATAACGGAACAGACGGGGATTCTGGCAGTTAAAAATTCAGAGGGACGTTTTGATGAAGTTTTGGCCGCAGTTCAGAAGATTGCGGATAAAAATGGAAAAATAGAAGTAAATACGATTGAACAAACGATTAAAAATATTCAGTATCGATACAGTGCATCTATACATGCTCTGTATATGACTTCTGCTATTCTGTTCGTCTTTGGAAGTATCAGCCTTATGAATATGCTTATGGTTGATTTTCAGAATAGAAAGCGTGAATTTGGTTTGCTTGAAGCTGTTGGAACAACACGGCAACAGTTGAAAGCAATGCTAGATAGGGAGATGGGAATTTACCTCGGAGGTTCATTGGTAATAGCTCTTGTATTTGGAAGCATTTTAAGTGTAATTGTTTGTAGACGATTGGATGCGGTGAACCACTGCATTACATTGGTATTGCCGTGGCTGTTTCTATTGGCGTTAGTCGTTGTTTTAGCAGTTATATATTTGATATTCACTGCATACGCAAAATCCGAGTTGAAGAAAACAAGCATCTTGTCTGCCATAAGGGAGGAATGATCTAATGAAGCGACCGGGATAGATTGCACAGGTACTATTTCCATAATTACTGACACAGAAAAATTCGATACGGTTGAAGCCGCATTAAATCAGCTAATAGACGGAAACAGCAATTTGGTTTATTGATACCATAGAAGAAAGCATAACTTATTATAGTAGAAATCAACAACTATCTTTCGGGATGTTGTTGATCGTGGCTGTTATTGTTGTGTGCTTTTCTCTCATCAACCTTGTCAATACGACAATTACGAACTTTCTGTCCCGGAGGCAGGAAATTGGAATGTTACAGTCGATTGGTTTGAGTAAAAAACAGCTTATCAAAATGCTGTGCTATGAGGGGTTGATGTATTCAGCTTTTGCTACGCTTGTAACATTGGTTTTGGGAACTGGACTGGGCTTCTTATCCGTACAGATAGTTGTGAAAACAATAAATCCATACTTTTACTATTCATTTCCGTGGCTGATCGTATTGATATATTTAGCAATCCTGCTGATTGTGCAATTCACCTTGATTTCTTACACAACTGGAAATCTGAAAAAGCAATCTCTTGTTGAGCAAATCAGGACGATGGAATAACCGTATGGGATCGGCGGGGCGGCGGTATGCTGCCCCGCTTTTTCTCGGCTTCTCGAAAAAATTTTGAAATGTCCGAGCTTTGTAACAATTCAGCCGGTTTTTCTGTCGAAGTCAAAGGAACCTCGGACATTTGTGTAACATTTGTGTTTTACACTTGCATTAAATAAATATTTCACTCCCAACCACATCTGCCCAGCGGCAGAAAAGAAAAAAGCCGCTGCTGGGCAGACGATTTTCCGCGCCCTAATGAACTTGTCTGTGGCGGCTTTGATTTTCAGAGCCGCCGTTTCTTTTTGTTTCGACGACCCCTACACCGTGTTCTGGCATGGCGGCTTTAGGAGGAAGCCACCATGTCAATTTTCGTCATTCACAATAGCCACGAGTTACACCAGTTAAAAAAAGCCTTGCTCCTCCGTCGGGAAAGTATGATTACCAATCAGCATTATCATTCCATCTAAATCAGCAGAATAATAGGTGTTTTGTCGCGCCGGTTTCCTATTACAGGGAACTGGCGCTTTTTTCTGTCGATTTTTCGGGAAAGCTCCCGAAGTATGTCGCTGCCGTTCCCCACCTCCTTTCGATTCACTTGTCAATCACCCGTGAATCGAAATGGAGGTACATAATGGAGAAAGTCAATCTTAGGGACTTATATCCCGATGTTTATAAAACAGATCACTTCGTAGAAGTAGCAGAAGATGTGCTGGAGACAATCCGTGCTGCTGAGCGTGCAGAAGCCGCCTATGAACGGAGGATGTATCGCTATAAGGCGCACTACTCCCTGGACTGCGACAACGGCATTGAAAATGCGATCCTGCTGAAGCCACAGACGCCGGAAACGCTTCTGGAGGAAAAGCAGCTGCGGGAGCAGCTCTACGCCGGAGTGATGGCGCTGCCGGAGAAACAGGCCAAGCGGATCTATGCCCGGTATTATCTGGGTATGCGTGTGAGCGAGATCGTCGCAGCGGAGGGTGTAGACCCAAGCCGTATCCGTGACAGTATCCGGCGCGGTCTGAAGCAGCTGGCAAAGTATTTTTAGGATAGAATAAGCAAAGGGCGCAAGGTATCAAAGTGCTTCTGGCACAGGACCTTGCGCCCCATCTATTGCAGTAGCTTTAGAGGAGTATTTCGCAGAGTTGTCTTTGGATGCAAAAGAAGCAGGAGACCTTTTCAGATTTCCGGCTTCTTTTGTGCTAGTGATAAATATCCAAAATGCTTTTGACTTAACTCAAATGGGCTTTTGGGATTGTATCTGTAGAGTCAAAAGTCAAGATGATTTTACATCCACAGTTAATCTTACTGTCAATGGTCATAGTCCCTTCATGTGCCGCTACAATTTGTCGAACCAAAACAAGCCCCAGCCCATGTCGAAGATCTAAGCGCTCATCTGTGCTTTCTAAATAATGAGGTTTTTCTTTTAGTTCTTGTAGTTTTTCTTCGGAGAGTCCTATACCATCGTCTTGCACAATAAGCTGAATGGTATTTTCCATCCGTCTTAAAGATAACAGAATCCTACATCCCAGCGGGTTGTGCTTTATACTATTTTGAACAAGATTATTCACGGCTCGTGAAATCAATCTGGCATCACATTCTAACATAGCGTTTTCAGCGTCAGTAGCAATTTCAATTCCGATATTATAGCTATCGGAAATTCCCATGTTCAATAGGTCTGCTACATAGGATCGCAGCAATTTGGATAAGCGAACCATCTCTTTGTGAAGCGGCTGCATTTCATATTCCAACTGTGAGACTAAATTCAAATCCTGCACCAGTTCTTTGATTCTTACGCTTTGCTTCCGTACTATTTCAGCCTGTTCTTGGATGGTCTTGCTGGCAGATTCATTTTCCGCAATGCGGCCCGCATACCCCATAATCATGGAGAGCGGTGTGCGGATGTCATGGGAAACGCCGCTGATCCAGTTCGCCCGTGCTTCATTTTGCCGATTCAAAATGGAAGAAGCTTTGTTTACGCTGCTTGCAATATCCGACAGTTCTCCGCTGATATGAAGTGAGACTGGCTTTCCATCTGCCAGAGTTTCCACGGCAGATACGATCGGTTCGGTATTACGGATGATTTTGCGTTTGGAGAAATAATAGGCACAAAAGAGGCACAGTACATCCAATCCCAACATTCCAAGCACAAAGACGGGGAGCCGTCGAAGTGCTGAAATGGAATAGTAATTGCTGGTGAGTTTTGTATAGCTGTCTTTTGGATAACCCAATATCAACAGTCCATCATCGGTGTTCCAGACAAAAACCGGATAATCTTCAATATATCCTTTTGAAAACAATGCGACATCTTGAATAGTGTAACTTTTTGGCACTTCATCGGGCAAATCAACCGACCAATAACACTGCCCATCAGCGTTTAAGTAGATTGCCCAAATATGATTCTGCCGGAGCTTTTGCGCTGCGTCATCTGATAATCGTTCTGGTGTGGCGGCAGCAGCGGTCATTTCCAACATGGGGTGCGGGGATGAAGTTCCATAATCCTCGGTCACAACCTTTTGAAATGTCAGGCCGAATACCACTGCGTTAAGAAACAGTAGTATCAGAATAAAAGTAGCGAAAGATATAAGATGTTTTGATATATAATGTGCAAATGATCTCATGGCATTACTTCCTTGCTATCAGCTTATAGCCCAAACCTTTAATAGTTATCAGGGATACAGGTTTTGATGGATCGGTTTCAATCTTTTCCCGGACACGCCGCACATGAGCATTGAGGCTGTTTTCGTAGCCGAATGGGTTATCCCCCCACAAGGCTTCGCAAAGCGCATCTACGGTAACGATCTTTCCGGCATTGCGGGCAAGCGTTTCAAGTAAAGTATGTTCTTTGGCTGTCAGGGAGATAATCTCGCTGCCCTTATGGACTTCGGCCCGGCTGAAATCAATCGTACATCCATCTAAAACAAGCAGCGGCGAATCCTCTTTGTAGGTTCGCCGCAGCACCGCATAGATACGCAGTAACAATTCCTGCGGCATAAAAGGCTTAGAAATGTAGTCGTCTGCACCAAGTCCCAATCCCGATAATTTGTCTGCTGTCTCGTCCTTTGCTGTTAAGAAAATGATCGGCACATTAGTAAAGGTGCGGAGCTGCTGCATCAAAGAAAAGCCGTCCCCATCTGGCAGCATGACATCCAAAACAATTAAATCAGGAGTTTCCTCTTTTGCGGTCAAAATAGCTTTTTTGACCGACATAGCAGTAAGGACAGTTTCAAATCCTGCATCTTTCAATATATCTGATACCATCTTCAATAGTTCCTGTTCGTCATCTACCAACAGGAGCCTTTTACTATGTAAAAAAGAATTATCCATAGCATCCTCTCCAATCTGATTTTCTTTGTTTCTATTATATCATAGGCTGTCCATTCTGCGATCTTGTCCCTTAAAAAGTAAGGTAAAAGTAAGGACGGGAGAATGTAGATGTCAGGTTGAAGCTGTACCATAAAAGCATCGAAAGGAGATGTTTCTATGGACTATATCATCACAACGGAACAGTTGACAAAGAAGTACAAAAATTTCATCTCGGTCAACAATGTTTCGCTTCATATTCGCAAGGGCAGCATTTATGGTTTTCTCGGCCCCAACGGTGCGGGGAAATCTACGACCATGAAAATGCTGCTGGGCCTGACCGCGCCGACAAAGGGCAGCTTTACTATTGATGGGAAGCAGTTCCCGAATGATCGGATTGCCATTCTCAAAGAGATCGGCTCTTTCATCGAAGCGCCGTCTTTCTACGCAAACCTGACCGGGCGGGAAAATCTTGATATTATCCGCCGCATTTTGGGACTGCCGAAAGCCGATGTGGAAGATGCTCTGGAACTGGTAGGGCTGACTGAGTTTGGCGACCGGCTGGCAAAAAAGTATTCGCTGGGAATGAAGCAACGCTTGGGCCTTGCCGGGGCGCTGCTGGGGCGTCCGCCGATCCTGATTCTGGACGAACCCACCAACGGCCTTGACCCGTCCGGTATCCACGAAATCCGCAATCTGGTAAAATCCTTGCCCAGCCTTTACGACTGCACGGTGCTGATCTCGTCCCATATGCTGTCTGAAATCGAATTGATTGCAGATGACATTGGGATTCTCAACCACGGGCGGATGCTATTTGAGGGAAGTATGAATGATCTGCGTCAGTACGCTCTGCAATCCGGTTTTGCTGCGGACAATCTGGAAGATGTGTTCCTTTCTATGGTTGAGAAAGATAACATGGACAGAAAGCAGAGGGCAAAATTATGAAAACGCTGGCAATCGAACTTCGGAAAGAAAAGCGAACCGGCGTGATTCCTGTGCTGCTGGCCGTTGGTGTCTTGGGAGCCGCCTACGCATTTGTCAATTTCATTGTGCGGAAAGACACACTTCTGAATCTGCCGTTGGCTCCGATGGATGTCTTGCTGACCCAGCTCTACGGTATGATTATGGTGCTGAACCTGTTCGGCATCGTGGTTGCTACCTGCATGATCTATAACATGGAGTTCAAGGGAAGCGCTGTAAAGAAGATGTATATGCTTCCCGTCAGCGTTCCAGCCATGTATCTGTGCAAATTCCTAATTCTGACGGTCATGTTTTTGGTTGCAATCGTACTGCAAAACTTGACACTTGCACAAATTGGTATGACGGACTTGCCGGACGGGGCGTTTGAGATGGGTACGCTGGTACGCTTTGCCGGATACTCTTTTCTCACATCCATGCCGGTACTGTCGTTTATGCTGCTGATTTCCTCGCGCTTTGAAAATATGTGGGTGCCGCTTGGAATTGGTGTTGCCGGTTTTCTAAGTGGTATGGCCCTTGCAAATTCGGGGCTGACGCTTTTGCTGGTGCATCCTTTTGTGATTATTCTGAAACCTGCGGTAGCCGTGAGCGCCCAGCCTGATCCGACGGTTGCTCTTGTCGCTTTGGCGGAAACACTGTTGTTCCTTGGTGTTGGCTTGTGGCTGGCGAAGTACAGACGCTACGAGTAAGGAGGGATAATAAGAAATGAGCTTTTTGGATTTGCTCAAAATCGAGTTTATGAAAGTAAAACGCTCCAAAATCGTACCCCTGATTTTCATTGCACCTCTATTGGTGGTGGTTTCTGGGGTTGCGAGTTTGAGCAACTACTTTACGCCGGAATACACCAATGCGTGGCCTGCTATGTTTATTCAAAGTGCGCTTGTTTACGCCTACTATCTGCTTCCATTCAGCATGATCGTGGTTTGCGTGATGATCGCAGGACGAGAAACAGGAAATAATGGGATTCTGAAAATGCTGGCGCTGCCGGTCAGCCGCTGCGCATTATCCATTGCCAAATTCTGTGTGCTTACCTTTTATCTGTTTATGGAGATGGTGGTGTTTCTTGTCGTATTTGTAATCGCTGGGTTGATTGCAACACAGACAATGGTGGTCACAGAGACCCTGCCAATCCTGTATCTTCTGAAATGGTGCTTGGGGCTGTTTCTGACTATGCTGCCGTGCATTGCGGCTATGTGGGCCATCACCGTACTGTTTGAAAAGCCGCTTCTCTCTGTGGGATTGAATTTGCTGCTTGTGATTCCTGGTGTATTGGTTGCAAATACGCCGCTGTGGATCGCCTACCCGTATTGTTACAGCGGTTATCTCGTTTCCTGCTCTCTCCATGACTTTACAGCAGAAACTTCCGACGCCGCTTTTTCGATGTTTCCGTTCCTGCCGTGCGCGATAGTCGTGTTTGGTCTGTTTTTCGCGCTGGCTGTCACCCAATTTGGGAAAAAAGAAATGAGGTAAAACTATGGAAAGGAAAAAACTTCAATCAGTTAGTATCGCTGCGCTCATTGTGAGCATCCTGCCGCTGGCGGCTCTTGCCCCGTCGTTCCTGCACCTTTCGCTGTCGGACAGAGTCCGAACCGCTTGGGCCGGAGCCAATATCGTTTTTGTCCTGCTGGGCCTGATTCTTTCGGTGGTATGTGTGCGGAGCAAGGAAAGCCGCAGCGTTATCAATATCGCATCCACGGCAATCAGCGCGTTTTGGGCGTTACTGATGGTGGGAATTGTTGCGCTTGCCGTGTTCCTTACTTTCGTTCAGTGAGGAAATTGCTATGCGGAAAATTATTGGATGTTGCCTGATTGCTGTTTCTTTACTGGCCTGTACTGCCTGCTCCGGCCTCGACAGGTTAAGTGAAAATCTCAGGGAAGGAGCAGAGCAATTAGGTGATGATGTAGTGATTGGGAAAAGCAACGCTCTTATAACCCCTTATCAGTCTTTTGAGGGCAGCCGGACTTCGGACAACGATGCTTTTCTGGCCACCTATGACGCTTCTGTAACTGGATTTAACGGACAGGATATTTTGGTTGCTGACACCGACCTCAAGGAAAATGAGTGCCGTGAAATTGTAATCCGGTACCAGTTTGATTCTCTTGATGGGGACTGTCAACTCATTTACATCTCCCCGGACTTGGAGGAGCAAGTGCTTTCTGAATCTGCCAGCGGAAGCGTTGCCGTTCAGCTTCAAGCTGGAGCGAACTACATCGGAATCACCGGCACAGACTATTCGGGCGCGATCCAGATTACTGTGGGATAAACGATAGAATGATATGAAACGAATATTGGTAGTGGATGATAACACGGAATATCTGCAAGTCCTGTCATCTGTGTTATCGGGCGATTTTGATACGATTAAGGCCACGGGCGTCAAGGAAGCATTGGACATACTTCAAGCAGTCACAGTTGATGCAATCTGTTCCGATTTCAACATGAAAGATGGCACGGGGTTGGATTTGCTTGAAAAAATCCGTCATAAAGGTTTGAGAACGCCTTTTCTGCTAATGTCTGGCGATGACAGCAGAGCATTAGAGAAAAAAGCCAAACTGTACTATGGTGGTTTTTGCTGCAAAACGGATTTTGATTTAATCCGTAAAATTAAAGCCTTAGTCAGCAACTAAATAAAGATACCATCTGCCGGACGACGGCAAAAGAAAAAAAGCCGTCGTACAGCAGACAATTTGACACGCCCATTTGAAACGACGGCTTTGATTTTCAGAGCCGCCGTTTCTTTGCATTTACACAAACCTATGACGACTTGCAGGGACACGGTAGCCGATTGGAGGTTAATTTACCGTGTCCCGTTTGCTTTTTCAAAGCTCACATGATCTACATCAGTTAAAAAAAGCATTGCTCCTCCTCCGGGCAAGTATAATATTGTATCGGCATTATCGTTCTATGTAATTCGGCATAATAGTGGTTGTTTTTGGCGCGCCAGTTTTCCATCGCGGAAATCTGGCGTTTTTTGTTGCCATTTTTTCAGAGATGATCCGGTTGTTTGCCGATGCCGTTCCCCACCTCCTTTCGATTCACTTGTCAATCACCCGTGAATCGAAATGGAGGTACAGAATGAAGAAAATTAACCTTCGAGAACTTTATCCTGATGTTTATACAACAGACTTTTTGGTAGATGTGACAGAGGAAGTAATGGAGGCTATTCGAGCTGCTGAGCGTGCAGAAGCTGCCTATGACCGGAGGATGTATCGCTATAAGGCGCATTACTCCCTGGACTGTGACAACGGCATTGAAAATGCGGTGCTGTTGAAGCCGCAAACACCGGAGATGGTTTTGGAGGAAAAACAGTTTCAGGAGCAGGTCTATGCTGCTGTGATGAAGCTGCCGGAGAAACAGGCAAAAAGGATTTATGCCAGATACTACCTGGGAATGACGGTAAATGAAATTGCTGAAGTAGAAGGTGTAGACCCAAGCCGTGTCCGGGACAGCATCCGGCGTGGTTTAAAGCAGCTCGGAAAATATTTTTGATAAAGTTTCATTTGATGCGCCTGTTTTTTGCCTTTTTTGTCAGTGTTAATAAGAAGGACAAGTTTTCCTCCTTCATCAGTACATTGACAATCGAATAGGGAGGCTAGCAGTTTTATCCGCTCATCTATGAGCCGTTTTTTATTCTCTGTGACATAAAAATTCATCTGGATATTCCGTTTCCGGTTCGCCATGCGCTGCCTCCATTCTTCATAAGAGTTTGAGATTATCTCAACAAACATTTTTCATTTTCGGTCAAGAGATCTGAAAATACGAAAAATCGCAAGCGGGTACTCGCTTGCTGTGCTTGTTATCAAGCCTTACCTTCTATTTTTCTCTCTACTAATACTACAATTTGGAAAGGGGAAAATGGCTATATCCGTAAAGAAAAGCAGAAAAATGCCACGACTGAAACTCCGTTGTAGAGTGATCTGTCGTGGCATTACATTGTGAATTTATTTTTGCTGAGCCATTTTCCGATATTCAATCGGCAGGAGGCCTGTACTCTTGCGAAATAATTCCGCAAACCGGCTAGAAGTAGAGTAACCGATCATTTCCGCAATCTGTCCCATTGTGAAATCCGTATCGATCAGCAAATGCTCTGCCTGGCTCATGCGGCGCTGTTGAATGTACTCTGTGATCGTGCAGCCTTGCAGCTGCTTAAAAGATGTTTTCAGCTTAGTGGTTCCCATACAGGCGATTTTTGCAAGACGTTCTAATGGAATATCAAAAGCATAGTGGTCATTGAGATAAGCAATCACATTTTTCAGTTGCGCCACATCCT
>OLXT01000747.1_pt1 | contig 12802 bp, 10 predicted proteins | sample 1673931 | NCBI WGS metagenome assembly OLXT01 (sample SAMEA103958134, study PRJEB25191) | human gut metagenome | reverse complement strand
CCACGTTGCGCGTCGGATAGCCTACTATGCGACCAGCCACAATCACAGCATAGACAAAGAACAGCGCCGATGCCACAAGCTGTCCCCAAATCATCGCCGTTATGCCCATGGGGATGGTCACCACGATGGCGACTATCATCAATGCGTCTTTGACCGATTCGTAGACCACAAGCGAGCGCGAACGCCCGAGTCCGAGGATGTAGTTGTTGATGTTGGTGGCAAGCACTATGAAGATGCCGCGCACGGCGAGTATCTGAAACAGGATTATGGCTTCATCCCACTTCGTGCCAAAAAGGATGTGGAATATCGGTTCGGCACACGTCGTGAGCAACAGCAGCAAAGGAAAGACAAGATAGGCGGTGAAGCGGTTCATCTTGCGCATGGCGCGCAGCAACCGTTCCCTGTCATCCTGAAAACCGCTGAGCACGGGCAGGAACGACGCCGTCAGTATCTGCGCTATCGACTGTATGCCCATCTTGCTCCATTTGTCGGCTTGCGTGTAGCATCCGAGTTTGGCAAGGTTGTAGTAAGCACCGATGATAAACGAGTAGGCGTTGAGCGACAATGTGTTGAGAAATGAGCACACCATCACTCCGCTGCCAACGGAAAACACCGATCGCAGCGACGCCATGCTGAACCCCGTGCGCGGAAGCCAGCCCGTTGTCGTCCACAGGAAGACCGATTTGACGGTGGCGAGCACAATGGTCTGCCACACGATTGCCCATGCGCCGTAGCCTTCCACGGCAAGCCAGATGCCCACAGCTCCCGACACGACAAGCCCCAGCGAGTTGGCTATCGCCACGCGCGCCATCGTCATCTGCTTCATCATGCGGTTGGTCTGCACAAGGGCGGTGGCGTTGATGATAAACGACAGGAACATCACCCTCGACAGGCTTATCAGACGCTGGTCGCCGAAGGTGTCGGCAATCAACGGCGCACACGCCCACAGGATGGCGTAGATGGCAATGCTGATGCCGAGGTTGAAATAAAAAACCGTACAATAGTCGGTTTCAGTAGGCGATTTTTTCTGTATCAGCGCCGCGCAGAATCCGCTGTCGACAAACAGTGATGCGAACGCCTGAAACACAAGCATAGCGCCGACCAGCCCGAAGTCTTCCTTCGAGAGCAGGTTGGCAAGCACGACGCCCGTGACGCCGTAGAACACCTGCGACGCGAATTTGTCGATGGTGTTCCACTTCAGCGTGCGCGCTGTTTTCAGTTTAAGTTCGGTTTCTTCCACGCGCCTATTCTCGGTTTACGACTGCCGGCTCCGGCACTTCCATCAAGTCGAGCAGACCGGTGCCATTGTCGGTGGTTTCCGGGTCTTCGGCAGCCACTGTTTCCGGCTCATTGTCTTCAATCACATCGGTGGCTTCTGTCTCGACGCCGCCTTCGAGCTGCACGATTTTCACATTCGACAGCTTGCTCTTGGTGATGACAGGTTTCCCGATATAGTACACCTTTCCTGAGCCTACGCCCTTCACGGATAGCGTTTCTTTAGAGGCGCAACCTATTGCACCGGTGCCCATCAGCGTGCATTTCACGTGTTTCGCCGCCACCTCGTCGGCTTGAATCTCGCCGGTGCCCACATTCTTTATCGACAAGTTCTCACATTTGCCCGATGTTATGATTTTACCCTTTCCCGTGAGCAGTTTAAGGTTGATGTTGATAGCGTCGAGACCGTTGGCAATGATTGAGCCGTTGCCTTGAAGCTGTATGTCGATTTTAGCCCCAGGAGCCACTTTACGCAGCGTCAGGGTGCTGTCTTTTGTATTCTCTGCCTTGTACAGATACGACGAATAGACATAGACCGTAGGCAGTGTCTTGACAGTGATTGCTGCAGGGTCGAGCTGTATTTTCAGTCTGCCCTTCGAACGCTCTGCCATGATGTAGGATGTGTATTCCTTCTCGATGTCAAACGCCACGATGCCCACTGAGTCGGCATTGTTGGAATAGACCACGTTGATGCCGTCGTTAACCACCAGTTCGTTGAATTCGCCCACATTGATGGTGTGTGGAGTGGCATTTACCGCTGCCGCGCAGCAGAGGGTGATGATAGCCAAAAAGAATTTCTTCATAACGTCGCTTGTTTCTAAATATGTAAATAATCAGTTTCTATGCGTTGCAGCACGTCGTCGAGCTCTGCCCACGTCTTTGCCTGAAGCATTGCGATGCGCGTTTCCCTGAAATTGGGGATACCCTTGAAGAGCGGCGACGCGGCAAGATGACGGCGGATGTGGAGAATGCCTCTCAACTCATCGATGCCTTCGATGCTCTCCGCAATCTGGCGGCGGAGCAGCGCCATCTTCTCCGACGCCGGTATCTCTATCGCGGTGCCGTGAAGCAGATAGTGCTTCATTTCGCGGAAAATCCACGGAGCGCCTATCGAGGCGCGGCCAACCATCACGGCATCCACTCCATAGCGGTCAAAAGCCGTTTTCAAGCCCTCTGGCGTCGTAATGTCGCCGTTGCCGACAATCGGTATCGTGATGCGGGGATTGCGCTTCACCTCGCCGATAAGCGTCCAGTCGGCGTCGCCGGTATACATCTGGCTGCGGGTGCGGCCGTGGATTGTAAGCGCACGGATGCCGCAGTCCTGCAGCTGCTCGGCGAGCGTGGTGATGATTTTGTTTTCGCAGTCCCACCCCAGACGGGTCTTGACCGTCACGGGCAACTTCACCGCATCGACCACCGAACGCGTGATTTGCAGCAGCTTGGGCACGTCGCGGAGCATTCCTGCCCCCGCGCCTTTTGACGCCACCTTCTTCACCGGACAACCGAAGTTGATATCGATGATATCGGGATCGGCCGCCTCGGCGATCCGAGCCGCCTCGACCATCGGTTCCACCAGATGACCGTAAAGCTGGATACCCACGGGCCGTTCGGATTCGGCGATGCGCAATTTGGCAAGCGACTTGCCCGCATCGCGGATCAATCCGTCCGAAGAGATAAACTCGGTATATACCACGTCGGCACCGAACCGCTTGCACATATAGCGAAACGAAGGATCGGTCACATCCTCCATCGGAGCCAGGAACAGCGGGCGGTCACCCAATTCTATGTCGGCAATCTTCATGGCATCAAAAACAAATTCCGCACGGAAAGGCCCTATTTATTTTTATTATCGGACGTGTCGATCATCGTCGCCAGCACCTTGTCTATGCGTGCTCCGTCCATATCCACGACTTCGAGCCGGAAACACTCCCATTGAAGGTATTCCCCGCTGTGCGGAATATGTTCCAACTCATCCAGAATCAAACCGCTGATCGTATTGTATTCGGCCGAAGAATAAACATCCTCCAATCCGAAATGGGCCAGAAAATCGTAAAACGAACACTGTCCGTCCACCAGCACGCTGCCGTCCTCGCGCACGACGATATCCGGCTCTTCACGATCTTCGAGCAGCTCGCCTACAAGGGCTTCGAAAATATCTTTCAGAGTCACGATACCCTGCGTAACGCCGAACTCGTCGCAAACGATGCCATAACCCAGTTGCTCGGTCCGCAACTGTTCCAGCGCCATATACACCTCCGCTCCCTCGTGGAACAGCTTGACAGGAGAGAGAATCTGCCGCAGCGAGAATCCAGGGTCCCCGATATGCGAGAAAAGATCCTTCAGATAGACGACGCCGACCAGCCGGTCGAGCGATCCTTCACCGACGGGATAGCGTCCGTGAGGCTCCCGACGAACGAGGTCGCGGATCTCATCCACAGACATATTCACATCGAGCCATGCGATGTCGCTGCGGTGGGTCATGATCGACTCCACGCTGCGGTCACCCAACGAGAAGACACGGCCGACGATCTTCTGCTCGACAGCCTGCACAGCTCCGTCCTCGGCGCCTTCCTGCACGATCGACTTGATCTCGGCCTCCGTTACGGGACTGTCGGTATCGCGCAGCCCGAACAGACGGGAAATGCCCTCGATGCTCTTCGAAAGGAGCCATACGAAAGGGGAGGCGACGACCGACAGCACCTTCATAGGGCCGGCCACGAGTTTGGCGACCGGCTCGGCGGCCGTCATACCGATACGCTTGGGAATCAACTCTCCGAACACGATAGTCAGATAGGTCACCACGATCACGATGAGCGTCTGCGCTACGGGAGCCGCATAGGGAACTCCCCAGCGGACGAAGACTTCCCGCAGGTCGTCGGCGATGGCCGCCCCCGAATAAATACCGGTCAAAATACCGATCAGAGTAATACCGATCTGGACGGTCGAAAGAAATTTGTTGGGATCTTCCGCCAGCTTGAGGGCCTGGCGAGCCCGTTTGTTGCCCTGCTTGGCCTGCGCCGTGAGGTTCGATTTGCGAGCCGAGATCAGGGCGATCTCCGACATGGCGAACAGACCGTTGAGCAGGATCAGCAGGAGGATTATGAATATTTCCATGCTATGAAAAAATAAAAAAACGAAAGGCGGTCCATACCGAAAGCCGGGCCGGATGGCTCCGGCCTTCGACCCCGGCGGACGAATCCGGCCCGGATTGTTTTCGGACAGGGAATCGCACGACGCAACAACGCCGAACCATTCGGACGCTGCGGGGACAGCCTATACGGTTTGCAAATATAACAATAGTTTGCAATTTTCCGAAAATCGACGGATGCAATTCGCTATCCGACGCATTATTGAGAGGCGACGACGCGGATTATTCGGATAAAAAGCGTAAATTCGCACCCAAATTCGACATACGATGAATATTGAACAGTTTCTTACGGATAAAGTCGCAGCGGCGGTAAGCACCCTCTACGGGAATGCCGGAGCTCCGTTGCAGATTCAGAAAACCCGCAAAGAGTTCGAGGGCGACTATACGCTCGTGGTGTTCCCCCTGCTCAAAGCCAGCCGCAAGTCGCCCGAAGCCACGGCGACGGAGATCGGCGAATACCTGGTGGCCAATACGCCGGAAATCAAGGCGTTCAACGTAATCAAGGGATTCCTGAATCTCTCGCTCGACAGTGCATTCTGGGCCGCACGCTTCCGGGAGGTCGCGGCAAACGACACCTTCGGGCAGGCCGCACCGACGGGCCGTACCGTAATGATCGAATACTCCTCGCCCAACACCAACAAGCCCCTTCACCTGGGACACATCCGCAACAACCTGCTGGGATACTCCGTCGCGCAGATCCTGAAAGCCAACGGCAACAAGGTCATCAAGGTAAACCTCGTGAACGACCGCGGTATTCACATCTGCAAGTCGATGCTGGCCTGGAAACTCTACGGCGGCGGCGAAACGCCCGCCTCGTCGGGGATGAAAGGCGACCACCTGGTCGGTAAATATTACGTCGAATTCGACAAGCACTACAAAGCCCAGATCAAGGAGCTCGTCGCCGCCGGGCAAAGCGAGGAGGAGGCCAAGAAAAACGCTCCGATCATGCGACAGGCGCAGGAGTGGCTGCGCCGCTGGGAGGCCAAAGATCCGGAAATATATTCGCTGTGGGAAACCATGAACGGGTGGGTCTATGAAGGCTTCGACGTGACGTACAAGGCATTGGGCGTCGATTTCGACAAGGTCTATTACGAATCGCAAACCTACCTGCTGGGCAAGAGCCTGGTGGAAGAGGGACTCGCCCGGGGTATCTTCTTCCGCAAGGAGGACGGTTCTGTCTGGATCGACCTCACGGCCGACGGACTCGACCAGAAGTTATTGCTGCGCGGCGACGGCACATCGGTCTATATGACGCAGGATCTCGGCACGGCGTTCCGCCGGTTCGAGGAGAACCGGCTGGACGAAATGATCTACGTAGTGGGCAACGAACAGAACTACCATTTCCAGGTGCTCAAGCTGATCCTCAAGAAGTTGGGATACGACGAATGGAGCGACCACATCTACCACCTTTCCTACGGCATGGTCGAGCTGCCCGAAGGCAAGATGAAATCCCGCGAGGGAACGGTCGTCGATGCAGACGATCTGATCGCCGACATGGTATCGACCGCCCGCGAGATGTCGGACGAATTGGGCAAACTGGACGGCTGCACCGCGCAGGAAGCCGACGCCATCGCATCGATGGTCGGGTTAGGAGCCCTCAAGTATTTCATCCTGAAGGTCGATCCCAAGAAGACGATGCTGTTCGACCCCCGCGAATCGATCGACTTCAACGGCAATACAGGTCCTTTCATCCAGTACACGCATGCACGCATCCGCTCGGTCCTGCGCAAAGCAGAGGAGGCGGGGATCGATTTCCGCACCCAGGACGAAGCTGCGGCGCTCCTGCCCGAAGAGATCGAACTGATCAAGGCGCTGACCGAATATCCGGCGACCGTACAGGCCGCCGCCGCGAATTTCGCTCCGTCGATCGTCGGCGCTTACGCCTACGAACTGGCCAAATCGTTCAACGGCTACTACCACGACCATTCGATCCTCAAAGAGGAGTGTACGACGACCCGCGACATGCGGCTGCGCCTGGCCGAACAGGTGGCCCGCACGATCCGTCTGGCCATGGCGCTGCTCGGAATCGACGTACCGGAGCGGATGTAATTGAATTTTGTGATCTGACTGCACTCGATTTCCGGAAGATTTTTTTATCTTTGCAGAGGATAGGATGCAGTTCTTCTTTGCGGCAGGTAAGCCGGCTCGGACTGATGCAAACAGCCGACGGCCGAAAAACGGATAGGAGATATTCGAGTGCGGATCTGTCCGGAAAGAGGAAAACAAACATCAAGGGTTGGCAACTGTTCGCACTCTTTTAATTTTTACAACAGGCAGATGCAGCAACGCTTCCGACAAGGCGGAGAGAGGTACGTGGATCCGTGTATGATTTTTTACAGAAATAATTATATTAAAAACCGAATAGAGATATGGCAAATTTAAGAATGCTGAAAAAAGAGATCGACTACCGTCTGGAGGAACTCGTGTTCGACTGCGACATGGCGATCTGCTTCCAGCCGACCAAAGAGAAAGAGATTTTCGAAGTGATGCAGGAGGCCGTTGCCCTTCGCAACGCGCTTTTCGTCAAGGCCAACAATCCGGCCGATGCACATAATCCTTCGCTGGTGCGCAAGCACTTTGCAGCGCTGCGCCGCGAAATCGAGGCTTCGTTCGGCAAATTGTTCGAAAAGTTGAGCGAGATCAACAAATAGAAAATTATCCCGAATCATACTCGAATACTTACGGGGGCAACTCCGTAAGTATTTTTTATGTCCACAAACGATCGGGATCCTGCGGCCGGCATCGCCGCCCAATGTGCAGGCAACAGGTACGACAACAAACAATGGCGGCAAGTCAACGGACGCATATATGCCGGAATACATTTTGTTGATCCGGCACACCACTCTTCCCGGAACGAGGCACTACTCTGTCTGCCGGACAGCGAGGAGGGGAGGGGAAGGAGCCGCAAACGCAATGCTACGGCTCCTTTCGCTCAGAGAATCCGGGAGCTACTTTTCGCCATTTCCGAAATTGGCCATACGTTCGTCGTACATGGCTTTGGCCCGGTCGTAATCTTCGTCGGTGAAGATATAGACCCAGCGCAAACGACGGTCGGTGAATTTTTCGAAGATCCATTCGTTCTCGTCGCCAATCGTCCCCGTAAAATCATCCTCGGAGGGGAACAGATAGCGTTCGGATATCGAATAAAAGAAATCCATATTCGCAACATCGTCCAAATATTCATCATAGACGACTTTGATGCTTTTGATATCGTCGAACGATTCGATAGGACCATCCCGATAAGTGCCGAAAACTTCTTGTCCGAAATTACGGGTATATTTTGTTCCCGGTCGTAAAAACCCACCTATATTTTTCCATTTTGAAGAAACCGCTACGGTCAGGGTATGGCTGCTCTTATTGCACAGGCAAAAATAATTGTAGTAACATTGAGAAAATTCGGAGTCCGGGTGTTCATCAGGAATCATATCCTCCATACTTCCCCAGGGTCCTACTTCCCTGAATCCGGCCGTCGGGTCCACATACTCCGGCTCCTCCGGTGCTGGAGGGTCCGAAGGAAGGACCGATACCGAATCCTTGTCGCTGCCGCACCCCGCCATACGGCAGCAGGCGAGCAGCAGCACTGTGTAATAAAGCCATTTCATAATCGCAGCGTTTTAAGTGTTAGTTTATTTCACTGACACGTGTCGTGCCGAGCCGGTTGTAAGTGCGGAAAAGCGTCGGTGCATCGTTTTTGTCCTACATCGGAACCGGCATCTCTACCGAATGCGAGCGATCTCCTCCCGAATTACAAGACGGATGCTGTCCAGAAATTCCGTAAGCTGCGCACCTTCCATCCAGACGAAAGCCGAATCTATTTCATAGGCCCGTTTCAGGGCGAATGCGGCTCTTTTCCGGGCAAGGACCGTATCCGTATCGAGCATCGTACGCATAAAGCCCTTGATATTCTCATCATAACATTTTTCGAAGCGACCGCGACAATCGCCATACACGGCGACCACACTGTCATACTCCCTTTGCAGAAGCCGACCGTATTTGCGCTGAAAAGCCTCCAGCGCTTCTCCCTCCAGGCAGACAAACGCAGTGTCGAGTTCGAACATACGGTTTAGCATATATTCCGCGACTTTCCGGGAAAGGAGGGGGTTGGCATCGGGTGTCGCACGCATAAAACCCTTGACCTGCGCCTCATAATGCCGATAGAACAGTTCCCGGCAGTTTTTCTTTTTCGCTTCGCGGCAACCGCCGAAAAAAAGGCCGGCCGCTGCAAGCGGCATAGCCAGCAATAATCCGATTCTTTTCATAGCCGATCTATTTAGGGGTTTATATTCCTGCTTGTGCGTCTTCGCCGTTCCTTCTTCGAAGATAGAAAAAACTCCGAAACTTTACAAATACGACAGCCCCGATTCGGAATATCAATCCGCTTTTATGCGGCGCGATTCCGAATCGGGGAGGACTATCAGTCAGAGGAAAGGTGCCGGAAAAGCCGGGCTACTCCTCCGTACGGGTATGCGGACAACAGTCGTGCGGGTGCGATGCAAGCACCGTATGCGGCACCTTGCCGTGGGAAATAAGCTGAATAGGGCAGTCGTAATTGCGGAGCTGCTCCTCGGTGATGATGTTCGAATCGTGCCGGTGGACATAACGATTCACACAAACGATATTTCGCACGACACTCGTAATCGTCCCCAGATCGTGCGAAATCATTACGATCGCCATTCGTCCGTGCAACTCGGCGAGCATCCGATAGAGCTCGTTTTCGAAACGATTGTCCACAAAATTGGCCGGCTCGTCCAGAATCAACAATTTAGGATCCGAAATCACCGCCCGACACAATAACGCCCGCTGCATCTGACCGCCGGAAATCTCGCCGATAGGTTTGCGGGCGATCCCGTCGATACCGGCCGTCCGCAGCAGCTCCTGTGCCTTCGCTCGATCCCCGGACGCATAGCGGGCATGGAAACCCCTTTGCCCCTGAAGCCCCGACATCACCACTTCGAGCACCGAAATCGGAAAACTCCGGTCGAAGATCGATTGCTGGGGCATGTAGCCGATCAACCGCTCCTTTCCCCGAAACAACTGCGGTGAATAGGAGATCGTACCACGATAGGGGATCGTTCCCACGATGGCCTTGACAAGCGTAGTTTTACCTCCGCCGTTAGGACCTATGATACCGAGAAAATCATCGGGATAAATATCCAAATCGACCTCTTTGAGCGCATCGTGACCATCGTACGACACGCTGACGCGGCGAAGCGAAACGAGCGGAGTTTTCATAGACGTTCGGCAGTTATGAGATCCGTAATATAGGAAATATTGCCGACGACATCCTCGGCCAGCGGATCGATCCGGACGCTCTGCGCCCCGATATCTTCGGCGATCACTTCGACGGTGGAAGCCGGGAACTGGCTCTGGTAGAATACGACACGAATACTGTCCCGGCGAGCCTGCTCGATAAGCCGGGCCAGGCGCTTGGCCGAAGGCTCCTTGCCGTCCTGCTCGATGGCAACCTGATCGATTCCATAGGCACGGGCATAGTAGGTCAGGGCCGGATGGTAAATCATGAAATAGGGTACTCCGCTCTGCTTCAGCCGTTCGGCAACAGAATCATCGAGAGCCTGCAATTTATCGGCAAGACGCTGATAATTAACCGCATATACGGTAGAATCAGGATACAGCTCGTGAATCGCCCGATAAGCATTATCGGCCATAGTGCGCAATTCGCGCGGAGAGGTCCAAATGTGGGGATCGACGCCGTGCCGATGCTCTTTCTCCGCGTCCGCATGGGAGCAACTGCCCGCAATCGGCTCTATACCACGATGCAGGTCGATTACTTTTCGACGGTCCTCGATCTTGGACAGCATATTCTGCTCGAAATCGATCCAACCGATATTGAATATCAACTGCGAACGATTCAGATCGATCATCTGCCGGGGTGTCGGCTCGAAACTTTCCGGGTTCATACCGGGCGGAACGAGCACTTCGACCCGAAAGTCATCGCCGACGATTTCGGAGACGATCCCGCGCAAAGGAAGAATCGATACGAAGATCGTCGGCCGCTCGTCGGCGGGTCGGGACGCACAGCCGCTGAAAAGCAACCACGGTATTATCAGCGAAAATATGGCGATTTTTCGAAACATAGACAAATATATTTACCTGCAAATTTACTAAAATTAACGACATCCGCACGAATTGTCCACATCCATATCAAAGATCGATCGGTCCGCAACATTACAAAACTTTCCTGCATCGAGCATATTTGCCTTCGGCAAAACACAAAGAAATCACGGATAATACCTGTTTTATAAATCATTATATAATCATCGGCGTAAATGCCGACATATTGGCCGATGCAAGAAATTTCTTATATAATTTAACATAATACCAATATTGAATCATTTTGTGATTAAGGATTGGTTTGGATACCGATCCCCCGAAATTATCTTTCCTAATTTTTTTTCGCAACCGGTCCATTCTATCCCGTTCGATAGCGGCGAGCAATTTTAATCTGGAAATCCGATGCTCTGAATGGGCTTTCTCAAATCGCACGGCATCACGGTCGTTTTCGCTGTGTATATTCAGTACGTTATACGCTTTCCATTCGGATAATCGAAAAATCGCCGGTGTCCTGCGTATCCCGCAAGGCTCCGTTCTCCGAGCTTCTGCCTTCGTTGCACCTCGCCGGAAGGCAGGCGCAGCACAAATACCCGTACAAACCTGTCGAACAATCGGTTTTCATTGTCATAAAATACAGAGTATCCGGCCTTTGACAATAAAAAAAGATCGAGAATATCATCCCGAATTACCCGTGTAAACCATCTTCCTACGATCCGTATAATCAAAAAATCAAGTCATTCATTATCAAATGAATGACTTGATCGACCAGACGATATGATTCGGGAATCAATATTCCACGCAGAAACTTACTCGACTTTTTTCAGGATATCGGCCAACAGATCCCAGAACTTGGGAATCGTTGCGATTTCGAGCCGCTCGTCGGGCGAATGGACGCCGCGCAGCGTCGGACCGAACGAAACCATCTCCAGATGCGGATATTTCTCGAGGAACAAGCCGCACTCCAAACCGGCATGGATCGCACGCACCTTGGGCTTCACACCGAAAAGTTTCTCATAGCTGGCAACCGTGATTTCCAACAGTTTAGACTGGGGATTGGGCGCCCAGCCGGGATAACCCTCCGAATGCGACACCTCGGCGCCCGCCAAAGCGAACACCGATTCGATCATCTGCGACGCATAGACCTTGGCACTCTCCACCGAGGAGCGCTGCGAAGTGGTCACGACGATCCGGTCGTCCCCTTCGAATTTCACCGAAGCGAGGTTGGTCGATGTTTCGACAAGTCCCGGCATGGCCAGCATGTCATGGCCTTCGATGATTTCATCGTACTCTTCTTCTTTTGGGTTCTCCGGGAATTCTTTGATATATTTGTCTTCTACAGCTATATTCTTGTGTTCGGTGACTTTTCCGTCCTGCATAAGGCCGATATTTTTAATGAGAATTTTCATGACAGCCTCCTTCAGTCAAGTCCCAGGTATTTTCTCTGGGCTTCAGTGAGGGTATCGATCTTGTAGCCCATGGAAGCCAGTTTGATGGAAGCCACTTTGGTATCCAGTTCATGGGGCAGTGTGTATACCTTCGCTTCCATTTCGCTGCCGTGCTGAAGGAGATACCGGGCAGCCAGGGTCTGCATAGCGAAGGAAAGGTCCATGATTTCTGCCGGATGTCCGTCACCGGCAGCCAGGTTAACCAGACGGCCTTCGGCCATGAGGAACACGGTCTTACCGTTTGGCAGGACGTAGCCTTCAATATTTTTGCGGGCTTCAAATTTCCTTGTGCAGATTCTTTCCAGATCTTTTCTGCTGACTTCGCAGTCAAAGTGGCCGGCATTGGCACAGATGGCGCCGTCTTTCATTTCCATGAAATGGCGTTCTGTGATGATGTCGATATCACCGGTGACGGTGAGGAAGTAGTCCCCCAGTTTGGCTGCTTCGTCCATAGGCATCACTTCAAAGCCGTCCATAACGGCTTCAATGGCTTTGATGGGGTCCACTTCGGTAACGATAACATGGGCACCCAGGCCTTTAGCGCGCATGGAAACACCCTTGCCGCACCAGCCATAGCCTGCAATGACTACGGTTTTACCGGTGACGGTAAGATTTGTGCTGCGGATAATGCCGTCCCATGCAGACTGGCCAGTACCGTAGCGGTTATCAAAGAGGTATTTGCAATAGGAATCATTAACTGCAATCATTGGGAATTTCAGTTCATGATTCTTTTCCAGAATCTTCAAGCGGTATACACCGGTGGTTGTTTCTTCGGAGCCGCCGATCAGGTTCTTCCTGGCATCTGCTCTGGTGGTATGGAGAAGGTGTACCAGGTCTCCGCCGTCATCAATAATGATATCAG
>OLXT01000737.1_pt1 | contig 12923 bp, 5 predicted proteins | sample 1673931 | NCBI WGS metagenome assembly OLXT01 (sample SAMEA103958134, study PRJEB25191) | human gut metagenome | reverse complement strand
AAAGTCTGGGCTTTGTGCATAAAAAAAGGTTGTGCCAGCGTTTTGACACAACCTCGCTTAATTGGTCGCTAAGATAGTAATAAATTATCATTTAATTGCTTCTTCGAATAAATTATATGCTTTCATGACTTTCTTAGATGCTCCGCTTTTGATTTTATAATCAAAATAGCCTTTAGAAGTTTCAATTCTAATTGCAGTCATTTTATTATCTTTAAAAACAGATAAATCTCCTAATAATAATAAACGCACTCCCCATAAATCCATGCCTAATGCTCCAACTGTCCCCTCACCATTTCCAGATATGTAATCTGAAACTTTGAATACATAAGGATTTTCTTCTTCATCGAGAAAGATTACTTTTGATCCTTTATTTACATATCTTGATTCTGCTGTTAACCATTTCAATAAAATAAAATTCAAACCATTTTCAAGACCAAAACATATCCAAATATTTTTACCGGTCTGAGTTCCTATGAAGGCTTCAGATGAAATTTTCTCATAGGATGTATATACAACTTTATCTTTAGTGAATTTATCTATTCTATTGACTGAAATTTTTTGCGCTTGAACACCAATATTAAATATCAGAAATAGTAATAATAGGAGGAAAATTTTTCTTTTCATATTATTTTTTGTTACATTTAAATTTAGCATGTATCTTTTCACCATTCAAAGTGATCTGTAATTCACAATAATCCCACCATAAATCTTTTACATAGCATTTCATGTACTCTTGATCTTCGGTATAAAATGTTAGGCAGATTATTGATTTCGGAGCTACAGCACGCCCTAGCAATCCACAATTAGTATCTCGGATAGAAGATGCAGTGAATAGTAAGTAACAGACCAACTCATTTTAGGAAGATGACAAAAGAACAAGGATAGTGAGTACAAAACAGTCCCTTTTTCGTCTTATCTATACGTAAAAATATAGATTAGAATGAAAAGCCGACTGAAACAACAAATATTTGCATTCTTTTTATTGGCATGTACTGCTATATCTCCTGCCAATGCTTTGCAAACACATTCACTTCGTGAACTATTTCAGAATCCATCGGATGAAGCAAAGCCTTGGACTTTTTGGTACTGGATGTTTGGTGCTGTATCCAAAGAAGGTATTACTGCTGATCTGGAAGCAATGAAGCACGCCGGATTGGGAGGAACTTATCTGATGCCAATCAAAGGCGTCAAAGAAGGACCGCAATACAAAGGTAAAGCGCAACAGTTAACTCCCGAATGGTGGGAAATGGTGCGTTTTAGCATGGAAGAAGCCGATCGTTTAGGGTTAAAGTTGGGGATGCATATTTGTGATGGTTTTGCATTGGCAGGCGGTCCCTGGATGACTCCGAAAGAATCGATGCAGAAAGTAGTCTGGAGTGATACAATCGTCGACGGTGGCAAAATCAAAGAATTGTATTTGCCACAACCGGAAGCTTATGAAGGATTTTATGAAGATATCTCTTTATTTGCCCTACCTGTAAAAGAGGAAGTGGCAGATGTCATGCCGGCTAAAATTACTTGTACCAATATCGCTAAAGGAGATCATATCGACGCCAAGAAAACCGTAAACATGGATGATGCCGGAGTAATCCGTTCATCTTATCCTTGCTATATTCAATATGAATACGAACAGCCTTTTACTTGCCGCAATATTGAAATTATTCTAAGTGGTAATAATTATCAGGCACACCGTCTGAAAGTAATGGCAAGTGATGATGGAACGAACTATCGTCTGGTGAAGCAACTCGTTCCTGCACGTCAGGGATGGCAGAATACAGATGAAAATTCCACCCATACAATACCTGCCACAACCGCCCGCTATTTCCGCTTTTACTGGACACCTGAAGGTAGCGAACCGGGAAGCGAGGATATGGATGCAGCCAAATGGAAGCCAAACTTGAAAATCAAGGAACTGCGCCTTCATCAGGAAGCCCGGTTGGACCAATGGGAAGGTAAAGCCGGACTGGTATGGCGTGTCGCTTCTTCGACAAAGGAAGAAGAAGTAGGAGGGAAGGACTGCTATACCCTTTCACAGATTCTTAATCTGACGGACCAATTTAAAAACAATTCGAAGAGCAATTTTAAAGAAAGAACATTAACCGCAACTCTTCCTAAAGGTAAGTGGAAAATACTCCGCATGGGACATACCGCCACCGGACATACCAACGCCACCGGCGGAGGGGGAAAGGGGCTGGAATGCGACAAGTTTAATCCTGTGACAGTCCGTAAGCAGTTCGACAACTGGTTTGCACAAGCTTTCGTAAAGACAAATCCGGAGGTTGCACGCCGTGTATTAAAATACATGCATGTGGATAGCTGGGAATGCGGGAGCCAGAACTGGAGTGAGACTTTTGCAGCCGAGTTCAAAAAACGCCGTGGATATGATTTAATGCCTTACTTGCCACTACTGGCAGGCATCCCGATGGAAAGTGCCGAACGAAGTGAGAAGATTCTACATGATGTCCGCACAACGATAGCGGAACTTGTTGTGGATGTTTTCTATCAGGTATTGGCCGATTGCGCCAAAGAATATGATTGCCAGTTTTCTGCCGAATGTGTAGCACCTACCATGGTCAGTGACGGCTTGCTGCATTACCAGAAAGTAGACCTTCCTATGGGAGAATTTTGGCTGAACAGTCCTACTCATGATAAGCCGAACGATATGCTGGATGCCATTAGCGGAGCGCATATCTATGGCAAGAATATTATTCAGGCGGAAGGTTTCACGGAAGTACGCGGAACTTGGGACGAACATCCAGCAATGTTGAAAGCATTACTGGACCGTAACTATGCTTTAGGCATCAACCGCCTTTTCTTCCATGTATATGTTCATAATCCTTGGTTAGACCGCAAAACGGGTATGACTCTGGATGGCATCGGCCTTTTCTTCCAACGTGACCAGACATGGTGGAACAAGGGAGCAAAAGCATTCTGTGACTACATAACCCGTTGCCAATCATTATTGCAATACGGACATCCAGTAATCGACATAGCTGTCTTTACGGGTGAAGAAATTCCAAGACGTTCAGTATTGCCGGAACGTTTAGTTCCGTCTCTTCCGGGAATTTATGGTGCCGAACGGGTGGAAAGCGAACGTATTCGTTTGGCGAACGAAGGACAACCCTTACGTGTGCGCCCGGTAGGCGTAACACACTCTGCAAATATGGCCGACCCTGAAAAGTGGGTAAATCCACTTTGTGGATATGCTTATGATAGCTTTAATAAAGATGCGTTACTCCGTTTGGCAAAAGCAGAAAACGGTAGAATGACGCTGCCCGGTGGAGCCAGTTATAAAGTTTTGGTATTACCTCTTCCCCGCCCAATGAATCCGGAACCTGTATTATCTCCGGAAGTACAGAAAAAGATCAATGAATCTAAAGAGGCAGGTGTGTTGATCCCTTCTCTTCCTTATATGGAGGATGATTTCTCTGCATATGGATTAGAACGTGATATGATTGTACCGAAAGATATTGCATGGACACATCGACGCGGTGAACTCGGCGACATTTATTTCATTGCCAATCAGCAGGAAGAAACACGTACATTTACTGCAAGCATGCGCATCGACAGAAAACCGGAATGTTGGAATCCGGTAACGGGTGAAATGAATATCCACCCTGTTTATCAGATAAAAGGTAATCGGACGGAAGTTACCCTTACATTGGCCCCTAATGAATCTGTATTCATAGTATATCCCATAGAGAAAGCTAATGAAAGCAAAGGAAAGGAAGATATTCTGCAAAAAGTACAAAAGAGTAAAAATAGCCCGGCAAAAGAGTTGCTGGATATAAGTTTGGATGCAGAAGAATACACCGTAACATTTGTCGCTAACGGTCAAACAGTTACCCGAAAAGCCCTTTTCGATTGGAGTAAAGAAGATAACGAGCGGATTCGTTATTATTCCGGAACCGCTATCTATAAAACCACTTTCCCTTGGAAGTACAAAGAGCAGAAAGACCGACAGGTGTATTTGCATTTGGGAACAGTTTACAATCTGGCTACAGTTCGTGTGAATGGAATAGACTGCGGTACGGTCTGGACAGCTCCCTACCGGGCTGACATTACAGCAGCCTTGAAAAAGGGAACAAATGAGCTTGAAATCGAAGTAACAAACACATGGGCAAATGCACTGAAAGGGACAGATGAAGGGAAAGCACCCTTTGAAGGCATCTGGACAAATGCGAAATACCGGAAACAGGAGAATACATTACTTCCGGGCGGATTGCTTGGTCCACTATATTTGGAACAGAGTAATTAATATAACAACATAATAATGAGAAGTTCAAGATTCAAAATAAGCATTCTATTGACCGGTTTTCTGCTGGCTATATGCTTATCAACACGTGCAGAAGTAAAGTTGCCTGCTATTTTCTCTGACGGTATGGTAATGCAACAAAAGACAAACGCTAACCTTTGGGGAACAGCCACTCCCAACAAGAATGTAACAATAACTACCAGCTGGGACGGAAAGCAATATGTAGCAACAGCAGACAAGAACGGAGCATGGAAGCTGGCAGTCCCCACTCCCGAGGCAGGGGGCCCTTATACTGTAACCTTTGACGATGGAAGTCTCAAAACACTAAATAATATTCTGATAGGCGAATTATGGCTATGCTCCGGTCAGAGCAATATGGAAATGCCGATGAAAGGTTTTAAAAACCAACCTGTAGAGAATGCCAACATGGATATTCTTCACAGCAAAAATAGTAATATCCGCCTGTTTACAGTAAAACGTACTTCCACCATGATTCCTCAGAATGATGTAGTCGGTTCATGGAAAGAAGCAACTCCTGTCAGTGTCCGTGATTTTAGTGCGACAGCCTATTATTTCGGAAGATTAATCAATGAAATTTTAGAAGTCCCGGTAGGGCTGGTAGTAGCAGCTTGGGGTGGTTCTGCCTGCGAAGCATGGATGACTGCCGATTGGTTGAAAGCGTTCCCGGATGCAAAGATACCTCAATCGGAAGCAGATATAAAATCCAAAAACCGTACTCCGACTGTGTTATATAATGGCATGTTGCATCCACTGATCGGTATGACAATGAAAGGAGTGGTCTGGTATCAGGGAGAAGATAACTGGAATCGTGCCCATACCTATTCGGATATGTTTACTACATTGATTAACGGTTGGCGTGCCGAATGGAAACAAGGCGATTTTCCTTTCTACTACTGTCAGATAGCTCCATATGACTATAGTATCATCACGGAAAAAGGCAAAGAAGTGATAAATTCAGCCTATCTGCGTGAAGCGCAGGCGCAAGTGGAACATCGTGTATCTAACAGCGGCATGGCTGTACTGCTGGATGCAGGAATGGAGAAAGGGATTCATCCCGCAAAGAAACAGATTGCCGGAGAACGTCTGGCACTTCTTGCACTGACAAAGACATATGGTGTGGAAGGGGTGAACGGAGAAAGTCCTTATTATAAAAGTATTGAAATCAAAAACGATACCATAGTCGTTAGTTTCGAACGTGCAAATATGTGGATCAGTGGCAAGAACTGCTTTGAATCGAAAAACTTCCGGATAGCAGGCGAAGATAAAATATTCTATCCGGCTAAAGCATGGATTGAACGCAGCAAGATACTTGTAAAAAGTGATAAAGTCCCGCATCCGGTAGCTGTCCGTTATGGATTCGAGAATTATGTGGAAGGAGATGTATATTGTGACGGTCTGCCGTTAGGGTCTTTTCGTTCAGACGATTGGTACATTCCCGAATATAAAAAAGATTAGCTATGAGCTGAATTTGACGAATAGAATATGAATCGATTTTATCTGATTATAATAATGGTATTTGTTGGCGTGTCGGCTTTTTGTAGCCAGCATGCCAATGTCGTTTGGAACACTCCTAGTCGAAATTCCTCCGAATCTATGCCTTGCGGTGGCGGTGATATCGGCATGAATATATGGGTGGAAGAAGGTGATCTGCTGTTTTATGTAAGCCGTAGCGGTACATTCGACGAAAACAACTGCCAACTGAAACAAGGACGTTTTCGGATTCGTCTGTCTCCCAATCCTTTGAAAGATGCAAAAGATTTCCGTCAGGAGCTAAAACTAAAAGATGGGTACGTAGAAGTATCAGCAGGAGGTACACGGATACAGTTGTGGGCAGATATTTTTCATCCGGTAGTTCATGTGGAAATAACCAATGCACAACCTTTGCAAACAAAAGTCTCTTATGAGAACTGGCGATATAAGGAACGAATGATCAGAAAAGGAGAGGGGCAACAATGCTCTTACAAATGGGCACCTCCGAAAGGAACTGTTACCAACGCCGACTTTGTTTCTTTATCTTCCAAAAAGGAATTACCCGGAATGACGGAAGAGAGAAACTTGCTTCTATTCTATCACCGGAATCCCGAACAAACCGTTTTTGACATTGCTGTGGCCCAACAAGGAATGGAAAATGTGGAATCTCAAATGATGAATCCTTTAAAGGACCTAACTTTCGGTGGTTATCTTTTTGGAAATAATTTGGAATTTACGGATACAACAGACAGTATCTATGCCGGTACAGATTACCGTGCTTGGAACTTCCACTCTTCAAAGGCTTCTCGGAAAGAACAATTTTGCATCGTTCTGCACACAGACCAGACGGAAACGGTCGATCAATGGGAACAAGGCTTAAAAACTACTTTGCAAAGGATTGCCCCACAGGGAAAGATATCATCAAAAATTGTATCACAAGACAAAAAGCAGACCCGCGCATGGTGGAACTCCTTCTGGCAACGCAGCTTTATTGAAGCAATCGGAGAAGCAGAAAATAAGGATGGCAACGATGTAGAAGAAATCACCCGAAACTACACTCTTTTCCGCTATATGCTGGGCTGCAATGCCTACGGCAGTGTCCCTACCAAGTTCAACGGTGGATTATTCACCTTCGATCCTTGCCATATAGACGATAAACAGGCATTCACCCCTGATTACCGGAAATGGGGAGGAGGTACGATGACAGCACAGAATCAGCGACTTGTATACTGGCCGATGTTAAAAAGCGGAGACTTCGATATGATGCCCTCCCAATTCAATTTTTACAACCGGATACTAAAAAATGCAGAACTTCGTAGCCAAGTGTATTGGCAGCATGACGGAGCATGTTTCTGCGAACAAATAGAAAACTTTGGCTTGCCCAATCCTGCGGAGTATGGCTTCAAACGTCCGGAATGGTTTGACAAGGGATTGGAATATAATGCTTGGTTAGAGTATGAGTGGGATACCATACTTGAATTTTGCCAAATGATACTGGAAACCAAAAATTATGCAAATGCAGACATTACCCCGTATTTACCCTTAATTGAAAGTTCGCTGACATTTTTCGATGAACATTATCGGCAGCTTGCTTCCCGTCGAGGACGGAAAGCGTTGGACGGCAACGGACATCTGATCCTGTTTCCGGGTTCTGCCTGCGAAACGTATAAGATGACCAACAATGCCAGCAGTACAATCGCCGCTTTGCGGACCGTACTGGAAAACTATGGAAAGAAAAATGAAATGCTGAAAACAATTCCTCCAATTCCATTGCGATACATAGAGGTCAAGGATTCCTTGAATCCCACAGCACCTCCCGAACTGAAACAAACGATTTCTCCTGCTGTAAGCTGGGAACGAATCAACAACATAGAGACTCCGCAACTGTATCCCGTATTTCCCTGGCGCATTTATGGAGTAGGAAAAGAGAATCTGGAATTAGCCCGCAATACTTATTTCTATGATCCGGAGGCTATTAACTTTCGCTCTCATATCGGATGGAAACAAGATAATATTTGGGCAGCCTGTCTGGGATTGACCGAAGAAGCCCAAAGGCTATCTCTCGCCAAACTCTCAAACGGGCCACATCGCTTTCCTGCCTTTTGGGGACCGGGATATGACTGGACACCCGATCACAACTGGGGAGGTAGCGGCATGATAGGACTTCAGGAAATGCTATTGCAAACAAATGGAGAACAAATACTCCTTTTCCCAGCATGGCCGAAAGAATGGAACGTACATTTCAAACTTCATGCTCCGGGCGAAACAACAGTAGAAGCCACTCTGAAAAACGGAAAAGTGACGGACTTGAAAGTTTTACCGGAAAGTAGAGAAAAGGATATTGTTATAATGATTGAAAAGGAAAAATGATAATTTTGCGGAGTGCCCAATATGATTACGCGAAGTAAAACCGTGAAATCTGTGCCTTTAAACATAGATAAACAATTAAATTATGAATAAAAAACTGTTTCCAATTTTATCAGCTTTTCTGTTGCTATTCTCACTGATAGAGAAAGGACAGGCAACAGAAACCTACCGTCCCGAAACATCGGTTGCCGGATTCATCCAGCTTCCCGGTAGCGGGCGACAAGTGTATAATTTCAATCCGGGATGGAGATTTTTCAAAGGAGACATTCATGGCGCGGAATCCGTCGACTTTGACGACCGTTCGTGGACGATTGTTTCCACTCCTCATACGGTAGAGTTGATGCCTGCCGAAGCTAGCGGATGCCGCAATTATCAAGGCCCCGCCTGGTATCGCAAACATTTCGTACTCCCTGCAGAAACCAAAGGTAAACGGGTACTGATCCATTTTGAGGCAGCTATGGGAAAACAAGTTCTTTACCTGAATGGAAAGCGTATTCAAGAGCATGTTGGTGGTTATCTCCCTTTTACTTTGGATCTGACAACCAATGGTATACAAGCAGGAGATTCTTGTCTGCTTGCCATTTTCGTCGACAATAGCAATGACAAATCCTTTCCTCCCGGTAAACCCCAATACACCTTGGATTTCGCCTATCATGGCGGCATCTACCGTGATGTGTGGATGATAGCCAAATCGCCGGTATCCATTACCGATCCACTTGACTCCCAAACCGTTGCAGGAGGCGGAGTATTTGTTCATTTCGACAAGATCAGCGAAAAGAGTGCACAAGTCTACGTAAATACAGAATTGCAAAATGATAATCAACATACCGAAACCGTTACTGTAGAAACAACCCTGACAGATGCTGATGGAAAGGTAATTAAACGAACTTCCGGCAAACTTTCTCTGAAATCGGGAGAAAAGAAAATAATCCGGCAACAGATAGAGGTAAAAAGCCCTAAGCTTTGGTCACCGGATGCACCTTATTTATATAAAGTCCAGTCGCGCATTAAAAAGGGCAATCAGTCTATTGATGGAGGCATTACACGTATCGGTATCCGTTTGGCGGAATTTCGTGGCAAAGATGGTTTTTGGCTGAACGGAAAACCTTTCGTTCAGCTGGTAGGAGCCAACCGCCATCAGGACTTCGCTTATGTAGGCAATGCTCTGCCTAATTCTCAGCAATGGCGGGATGCTAAACGTCTGCGAGATGCCGGTTGCACTATTATTCGGGTGGCACACTACCCCCAAGATCCTTCCTTTATGGATGCCTGCGATGAACTCGGAATGTTCGTTATCGTAGCTACTCCGGGATGGCAATACTGGAACAAGGATGTGAAATTCGGAGAATTGGTTCATCAAAATACCCGCGAAATGATCCGTCGTGACCGTAATCACCCGTCTGTCTTGATGTGGGAACCTATTCTGAATGAAACCCGCTATCCGCTCGACTTTGCCTTGAAAGCACTCGAAATAACCAAAGAAGAATTTCCTTATCCGGGACGTCCCGTGGCTGCTGCCGATGTACATTCAGCTGGTGTGAAGGAGCATTACGATGTCGTTTACGGTTGGCCGGGAGACGATGAAAAGGCAGATAAACCGGAACAATGTATCTTTACCCGTGAATTTGGAGAAAATGTGGACGATTGGTACGCCCATAACAACAATAACCGTGCAAGCCGTAGTTGGGGCGAACGTCCGCTGCTGATACAGGCACTTTCCCTAGCTAAAAGTTATGATGAGATGTACCGTACTACCGGCCAGTTTATCGGTGGTACACAATGGCATCCGTTCGATCATCAGCGTGGCTATCATCCTGATCCTTATTGGGGAGGGATATACGATGCCTTCCGCCAAAAGAAATATGCTTACGAAATGTTCCGTAGCCAATCACCCGCCAGCCTTCGGCATCCGTTGACAGAATGTGGTCCAATGGTATTCATCGCTCACGAAATGTCACAGTTTTCTGACAAAGATGTAGTGATATTCAGCAACTGCGACTCGATCCGTCTTTCTATTTATGACGGAACAAAATCATGGACCCAACCTGTAGTACATGCCAAAGGGCATATGCCGAATGCTCCTGTTGTCTTTGAAAATGTATGGGATTTCTGGGAAGCACGCGGATATAGCTATACACAAAAGAACTGGCAGAAAGTTAATATGGTTGCCGAAGGTATCATTAACGGTAAAGTAGTATGCACACAAAAGAAAATGCCTTCCCGCCGGTCTACCAAACTTCGCCTCTATGCGGATACTCAAAAAGTTAATCTAGTAGCAGACGGTTCGGATTTCATTGTGATAGTTGCCGAAGTAACGGATGATAGTGGCAACGTACGTCGTCTGGCAAAAGAAAATATCGTATTCACGGTAGAAGGTGAAGGGCAAATCATTGGCGACGCTACGATTGGTGCCAATCCCCGTGCCATAGAATTTGGTTCAGCTCCTCTGTTGGTTCGCTCTACACGAAAAGCCGGGAAGATTAAAGTAAAAGCTCATGTACAATTTGAAGGAACACAGGCTCCGACTGCTGCTGAACTGGAATTTGAAAGCGTTCCTGCAGAACTTCCTTTTTGCTACGATGAAAAATACTGTACCAGTCAGGAAACATCTTCATCAACTCCGAAAACCGGTTTATCCAAAGATACAACCAAAGGTAAGGTACAACTGACAGAGGAAGAACGGCAGAGAGTGCTGGATGAAGTGGAGCGGCAACAGACTGAATTTGGAATAGAAAAATAAGTCTGTTCAAGAACCTCCGGTCGTCTTGAATGACAGAGATTAGCTATTAACCAAGTTAGATTAGTTAATAGCTAATCTAGTTTATTACCTGCTTATTTGAATTTTATTCGAAAAATAGTATCTTTGATGCAAGATCCATTTCCACTAATACGATATACAATGAAGAGACACTTCTTTTTGATATTTCTTTTTCTCTTGATTACGAGAATCTGTGCTTCTGCCTACCCTAACATGATTGTAGAACATTATACAGCCGAACGAGGCTTACCCAATAATATCGTCAATTGTACATTAAAAGGGCAAGATGGATTTGTATGGTTCGGCACTTGGTACGGATTATGCAGTTTCGATGGTACCAAATTCCGTTCCTATGATAATCATGACGGATTCTATTCCGCAGATATTCCTCCCCGTAAAATTCAACGTATTGTAGAAGACAGGAATGGATTCTTGTGGATCAAGACTATTGACCGCAAACTCTATTTGTTTGATAAGAAACATGAGAGTTTTCATGCAGTGTATGATGACGTAAAAGAATATTCTGAAAACATCCAGATTATCAAAATTCAGACAACAGAAGACGGAGACGTGTTGCTGCTGACCAAAGATAAGAGCCTGTTGCGTGCAAATACAGATTCAAACGGTAAAATCACCATGAAGCAACTGCACGATTCGCGTCCCAATGTCAACGTCTACGATTTACGTCTAAAGCATAATGTATTTTGCGAAACAGCCGAGTTTATCAATTGGATCGGTATGGATTATCAGATTCTTTCACTGCGGAAAGGCGAAGCTCTGAAAGATAAACCTGTCGACTTTATTCAGAAAAAAGTATCTGCCAACCCGGATCAGTTCACTTGTGCTTCGTACAATTCCAAATTTCTGTGGCTGGGAGATAAGAACGGGCATATTTATAGTGTCGATCCACAAAATGGAGTCGTCAACCGCTACGAAATACCGGATATCAAACAGTCGATTTCCAATATATTGGTCACAGAATCGGGATTAATGTATATTACTACTGTAGACGGTGCATACGAGTACAACATCGGTTACAAACAGTTGACGAAACTTCCATTCTCCATTGCAGGAAAAAAAGTAGGGATGATATTCAATGACAAGTATGATAAAATATGGTTTCAGGAAGGCAATCAGGCTTTGACATATTATGATCCTTTGAACAAAAGTAATCACCGTTTTGCTTTCCCTAACCAGAATGCTATCGGTAACTTTGAAAAACAGGATGCCGGTGAACAAGGTATGTTCTTCCTCACTCCCGGAGGAGAAATCCTGCTCTTTGACAGAGAGAAACTGGAAATGATCCGCATTAATCAATTGAAACCTTTTTCCGACGATCTTCCCGATCAGCTTTTCTTCCATCTATTGTTGGATAAGGATGAGATTCTTTGGTTAGCTTCTACAAGTAGCGGAGTGTATAAAGTCAATTTTCCCAAAAAGCAATTCCAGTTACTGACAGAAGTTTCTCCTGTTCCCGTTGGCACAGAAAAAGCGACTTCATGGAATCAGGGAATACGTGCGCTTTATCAGGCTAAGAATGGGGATATCTGGGTGGGTACTCGTTGGCAGGCACTGTACCGCTTGGATAGCAATGGACAGATAAAACAGGTTTTTACTGATAAGAACTATCTGGTAGGTGCCGTGTATCATATTATGGAGGATAAAGGAGGGAACCTGTGGTTTTCTACCAAAGGAAACGGGCTTGTCAAAGCCGAACCGGATATGAACTCACCGCACGGTCTGCGCTTTACCCGCTATAAAAATGATCCTAAGAATCCGAATTCTATCAGTAACAACGATGTGTACTTTACTTATCAGGACAGTCAGGGACGCATTTGGGTAGGATTACTGGGAGGAGGTCTGAATCTAATTTCCGAAGAGAACGGAGCAATTACCTTTATCCATAAATACAATGGCTTGAAACAATATCCTGCATACGGTCTTTATATGGAGGTGCGTACCATGACGGAAGATGAAGACGGACGTATTTGGGTAGGAACAATGGATGGCCTGATGTCTTTCGACGGACATTTCACTACCCCCGAACAAATC
>OLXT01000711.1_pt1 | contig 13395 bp, 10 predicted proteins | sample 1673931 | NCBI WGS metagenome assembly OLXT01 (sample SAMEA103958134, study PRJEB25191) | human gut metagenome | reverse complement strand
GCTTCCTAAATTACCGGTTGCTTCCGCACTTTGGATTCCGATGCCCGACTTTGAAGTAGGTGCAGGTGCATGGATTCTCGCCGGTGGAACTCACCACTCTTGCTTCTCTTACGACCTGACAGCCGAATATTGGGAAGATTATGCTGAGATCGCAGGGATTGAAATGGTACATATCAACAAAGATACCACAATCAGCTGCTTCAAGAAAGAACTGCGCATGAACGAAGTTTATTACATGTTGAATAAAGCACTTTGCTAAACCTTAAATAGTGATTTCGACATGAAATTAGATGCTAAATCAACAATAGAAACAGGCAAAGCCATTCTGGGTATAGAGCTCGGTTCAACACGAATCAAAGCAGTTCTGATAGACCGGGAAAACAGGCCTATTGCCCAAGGCAGTCACACTTGGGAAAATCAGTTAGTCGACGGGCTTTGGACGTACAGTATTGAATCCATTTGGTCCGGATTGCAAGATTGCTACGCTGACCTTCGTTCGAATGTGAAGAAGTTATATGACGGCATAGAAATCGAGAGTCTGGCGGCTATCGGCGTCAGTGCCATGATGCATGGTTATATGCCATTCAACGAGAAAGAGGAAATTCTCGTGCCTTTCCGTACTTGGAGAAACACCAATACAGGCCGGGCGGCAGCAGAACTATCGGAGCTATTTGTCTATAACATCCCTCTGAGGTGGAGCATTTCCCACTTGTACCAAGCTATCCTGAACAACGAAACGCATGTCAAAGACATCAAATTCCTGACAACCCTTGCAGGTTATGTACATTGGCAAATAACAGGTGAAAAAGTATTGGGCATAGGAGATGCATCGGGGATGCTCCCCATAGACCCGGCTACCAACAACTATTCTGCTGAAATGGTGGAGAAGTTCGACAATCTGATTGCTCCTAAAGAATATAACTGGAAACTTGAGGATATTTTGCCCAAAGTACTGTCGGCAGGCGAAAACGCCGGTGTCCTTACACCGGAAGGCAGCAGAAAGCTCGACGTATCCGGTCATTTGAAGGCAGGAATACCGGTTTGTCCGCCGGAAGGAGACGCTGGTACCGGAATGGTTGCGACTAACGCAGTCAAACAACGTACCGGAAATGTTTCGGCCGGAACTTCTTCGTTCTCCATGATCGTATTGGAAAAGGAACTGTCCAAACCTTACGAGATGATAGACATGGTCACCACGCCGGACGGAAGCCTCGTCGCCATGGTACACTGTAACAACTGTACTTCCGACCTCAACGCATGGGTCAACCTGTTCAAAGAATACCAGGAACTTCTGGGTATACCTGTAGATATGGATGAACTCTACGGCAAACTTTATAACATTGCCCTCACCGGTGATACCGATTGCGGTGGTCTCCTCTCCTACAACTACATTTCAGGTGAACCCGTAACGGGACTTGCCGAGGGAAGACCTTTGTTCGTACGTTCGGCCAATGACAAGTTCAACCTTGCAAACTTTATGCGGGCTCATTTGTACGCCTCAGTCGGAGTTCTCAAGATTGGCAACGACATCTTGTTCAACGAAGAAAAGATCAAAGTCGACAGAATCACAGGCCACGGAGGATTGTTCAGAACCAAAGGAGTCGGTCAAAGAGTACTTGCAGCAGCCATCAACTCGCCCATATCTGTTATGGAAACAGCCGGTGAAGGCGGTGCATGGGGAATTGCCCTGCTGGGTTCTTACCTGGTAAACAATAAAAAGGGTCAATCTCTTGCCGATTTCCTGGATGAAAGTGTATTTGTCAGCGATGCTGGTGTCGAGGTATCACCCACCCCCGAAGATGTAGCCGGCTTCAACACATACATCGAAAGCTACAAGGCAGGTTTGCCTATAGAAGAAGCAGCCGTCAAATTCAAATAAGCGGCTTCACGGAGACCTTTCTCCCCCTTTCCCTGAATTTAGTATTAACATAAATATCCTCATTCCCTCTCCTTTTTGGAGGGGGTCAGGGGGAAGCTATTATCATGAAAACCACCTCGTTCATACTTGCCCTTATTATATCCATCTCCATCGGAAAAGCCCAGACGAACCATCAGGTCTCTTACTTTTCCCTTCAAGATGTGAAGTTATTAAGCAGTCCTTTTCTGCAAGCTCAACAGACTGATTTACATTATATCTTAGCTCTCGATCCGGACAGATTATCGGCTCCTTTCCTTCGCGAAGCCGGACTGACACCCAAAGCCCCAAGCTATACCAACTGGGAGAATACAGGACTGGACGGCCACATCGGCGGACATTACCTTTCCGCACTTTCCATGATGTATGCCGCCACCGGAGATACGGCGATATACCACCGTCTCAACTATATGCTCAACGAACTACACCGTGCACAGCAAGCTGTCGGCACAGGATTTATCGGAGGAACACCCGGTAGCCTCCAACTTTGGAAAGAAATCAAAGCGGGTGACATTCGTGCCGGAGGCTTCAGCTTAAACGGCAAATGGGTACCCCTCTATAATATACACAAAACGTATGCTGGACTGCGGGACGCTTACCTGTATGCCCACAGCGATCTGGCACGTCAGATGCTGATTGATCTCACCGACTGGATGATTGATATTACTTCCGGTCTTAGCGACAGCCAAATGCAGGATATGCTCCGCAGTGAACACGGCGGCTTAAATGAAACGTTTGCGGATGTAGCGGAAATAACAGGCGATAAGAAATACCTGGAACTGGCACGCCGTTTCTCTCATAAAGTCATTCTCGACCCGCTTATCAAAGACGAAGACAGGTTAAACGGAATGCATGCTAACACACAAATTCCTAAAGTAATCGGATACAAACGGGTAGCCGAAGTTTCAAAGGATGACAAAGACTGGAATCATGCAGCAGAATGGGATCATGCAGCCCGTTTCTTCTGGAATACGGTTGTCAACAATCGCTCTGTCTGTATCGGAGGGAATAGTGTACGCGAGCATTTCCACCCGGCCGATAATTTTACCTCCATGATAAACGATGTGCAAGGGCCGGAGACCTGCAATACCTACAATATGCTCCGCCTTACAAAAATGCTGTATGAAACGAGTGCGGACGTTCATTTTATGGATTATTACGAACGGGCGCTTTATAACCATATCCTTTCCACGCAAGATCCTGTGCAAGGCGGATTTGTTTATTTTACCCCGATGCGTGCCGGTCATTACAGGGTCTATTCGCAGCCTCAGACCAGTTTCTGGTGTTGTGTGGGATCGGGGATGGAAAATCATGCCCGTTATGGTGAAATGATTTATGGACACAAGGATAATAATCTGTATGTCAATCTTTTCATTCCGTCTACCTTGCGCTGGGGAGATACCCAAATTGAGCAACAGACGGCTTTTCCCGATGAGGAGGGGAGTACTCTTGTTATTTCTCCGGAAAAGGGAAAGAAAGAATTTACCCTTCTTTTCCGTATTCCCGAATGGACGAAGCCGGAAGCATTACGCTTGTCTGTTAATGGTAAACGGCAGAACGTAACGGTCAAAGAGGGATATGTTAGCCTGAACCGTACTTGGTCAAAAGGTGACAAAGTAAGGCTGGAACTGCCGATGCATTTGCGTGCCATTGCACTGCCGGATGGTTCTGCCAACTATTCCATCTTATACGGACCGATTGTGCTGGCCGCCCGGTTGGGCAAGCAAAATCAGGATGGCATGTTTGCCGATGACAGTCGTGGCGGACACATTGCTGCCGGACCGCGTCTGCCTTTACAAACGATGCCTGTCATTGTGGGGGATAAGAACAATCTTCTTTCTCATCTGAAAAAAGTGGAAGGTAAGCCGTTGACATTTACATTGTCCGGAGTTTATCCCGAACGCTATGAGGGTATGACTGTGGAACCGTTTTTCCGTTTATACGAGTGCCGGTATATGGTCTATTGGCCTGTGCTGTCCGTACAGGAGTTGCAGGCAAGGCAGGAACAGTTGGCAAAAGAGGAAAAGGAGCGTGCCGCATTGGATGGTATGACCGCCGATAAAGTGATTTGTGGGGAACAACAACCGGAAAGCGACCATTTCATCCGGATGGAGAATTCCCGTACGGGGGATGATGAAGGGGTTCACTGGCGTGAGGCGGCCGGTTGGTTCAGTTATCGTATGAAGACGAACGGAAAGCAGGTCAATAAAGTGCGTATCCGGTTCCGTTCTGAGATTCGTAAGGATGCAAAAGTATGGATAAACGGGCAGGAAGTAGGACGATTGGCTGGTAAACCGGCTTCGGATGTATCGGTGGGGATATTTGATGTACCTGCATCTATGCAATCCAATGAGCAACTGGAGATAAAGATCGGTAAAGGAAATGAGAAAGTGACTCCGCATATTTATGAGGTGCGGCTGGTGGCTGAATGATGATAGATATACAAACCGGTCATGCCTCAGTTGGCATGACCGGTTCGTCTTTTCAGATAATTCCGTTGTATTTCAAGACCGCTTGTAACTCTTTATCAGTGATATTCTCACGCTCTGATTTATCATAAATGAAATGTAAGCCAATCTCTTTTTCTTCTTTGGATAGAGTGGCGATGAGAGTGATCACTCTTGCTCCGCCTCTTTTCCCTTTTCCTTTTGATGCTATACTCATGCGTACTTTGTGTAGGCCATTGCCTAAATCAGTACCCATGTCAGGGTTCTGCATGAGTTCTGCGGCTAAAATTGTCAAGTCTTGCTTCAATGATTTATATCGCTTGGAAAGTTTCTTAACTTCTTTTTCGAAGTGGCGATAAACTTTGATTTTATAATTCATTGAGCAATTCTTCTATGGGACGGCCTTTCAGCTTTCCTTCACGCATCAGTTTGATGTCTTTGCAAGTCTCGGACAGCCCGTCCATTATTTCACTTTTGGTCATGTAGGGTTCTTCATCCTCTGCCACCATGGTAGAAACAGATTCCATTTCCTTTTTAGCATGAACAAGAGTCTTCCTTACAGACTCCAACACCTTTACATTCTTGATGTCCAGGATTTCCCGAATCAGTTCGTTTTGTATTGATTCCAATGTGATTGTACTCATGACGTTCTCCTTTCTTCTTATTATTTATCTCGTATGGCAAAGATAGCGAAAAGGTGGCATGTCTGCTTGTTTTCTGCATGAAAAATAGTTTTCATTTAGAGGTTGTACCTAAAAGAAATACCTTTTTTCATTTAGTTTTCCTATTTTTGCAGGAAACAAACCGAACAGCTAATGAAAATTCTCCATACAGCAGACTGGCATCTGGGCCAGACTTTTTATGAATACGACCGGCGGGAAGAACATCTCCATTTTCTAGAATGGCTGAAACAGCAGATAAGACAGCATGAAATAGATGTATTGTTGATAGCAGGTGATGTATTCGACAGCCCGAACCCTTCGGCGGAATCACAACGAATGTATTATCGTTTTCTAAGAGAAGTTACGTCCGAAAACCCTTCTTTGCAAATTATCATCATTGCCGGAAATCATGACTCGGCAGCCCGTCTGGAGGCCCCCAATCCCCTGTTGGAGGATATGAATGTCACCGTTCGCGGTGTCGTGCGCCGCAATGCGGAAGGTGATATAGACTTGCAACACCTCATTGTCCCCCTTTACACAGAAGGGGAAGTGACCGCCTATTGCCTTGCCGTTCCCTATCTGCGTCAGGGCGATTATCCTTCGGCTGAAAATTACTCAAAGGGAGTCCAACTGCTTTATGAGCAGCTTTTCAATGAAGTGAAGGAGAAAGGACTTCCCGTTATCGCCATGGGACATCTGCAAGCCACCGGCTCGGAAATCTCGGAGGACGACCGTTCGGAACGTACCGTTATCGGAGGCTTGGAATGTGTATCCCCCGATGCTTTTGATGAGGCTATCGCCTATACTGCATTGGGGCATCTGCATCGCTCCCAGCGTGTGTCCCATCGGGAGAATGTGCGTTATTCCGGAACTCCTATGCCCATGTCTTTTGCTGAGAGGAACAATGCTTCGGGAGTGGTCATGATAACGATAAGTGCTGAGGGTACCGGCATAGAGAGATTGGCATTTGAACCGTTAGCCGGCGTGATGAGTATTCCCCGTCAGGCCCGTCCGCTGGAAGAAGTGCTGCAAGCCATCGGCGATTTGCCCGATGGGGATGTCACGTTGCGGTCGCCCTATCTGGAAATAAAGATTTTGATGACCGAGCCGGAACCTTCTTATAAGTATAAGATAGAGGAAGCGTTGAAAGGAAAAGCGGTCCGCCTGGCACGCATCGCCGCTATGCTTCCACAAAAAAAGGCAAGCGGCATTGTCGCCACTTCCTACGAGGAGTTGCAAACCATCCGTCCGCTGGATATGGCACTGGATGTCTTTAAACGGAAATATGGAGGGACGGAGATGCCCGATACCATGAAACAATTGCTGGAAAGTGTAATCAAGGAGGCAGGAGTATGAAAATAGTAGCGATAAGAGGAAAGAATCTGGCTTCATTGGAAGGTGAATTTATGATAGACTTTACCGTCGAACCTTTGTGCTCGGCAGGTATATTCGCCATTACAGGCAGTACCGGAGCCGGAAAATCAACCTTGCTGGATGCTTTGTGTCTGGCTTTGTTTGACTGTACGCCACGTATGAACAAGGCGAAAGAGAATAACGTCTCTGTCATGGATGTCGCCGACAGGGGAATTGCACAGAACGATAGCCGTTCCATCCTTCGCCGGGGTACTGCCGAGGGGTACTCGGAAGTGGATTTCGTCGCTTTGACAGGAGAGGTGTTCCGTTCACGCTGGACGGTGCGACGTTCGCGTGGGAAGGTTAGCGGTTCCTTGCAAAAAGTGGAAATGACGTTGACCAACCTTACTTCCGGAGTGGAACAGCAAGGAACAAAGACCGAATTATTATCCCGCATCAGTGAACTGATCGGACTCTCTTTCGAACAGTTCAACCGCTCTGTGTTGCTGGCTCAAGGAGATTTTGCTACCTTCCTGAAGGCTCGTCAGCCTGATAAAGCCGAAATCTTGGAAAAACTGACCGGAACGGAAATTTACTCGCGTATCTCTGCTTCTATTTATGAACGCACCAAGCGGGCGGAAAGTGAATATAAATTATTGCAGGAACGTATCAAAGGCATTGAGTTGCTGACAGATGAGCAATTACAGCAACTTTCGGCTGAAAAGGAAGAATTACAAGTCCGCTTGTCCGTTTCGAAGAAGAAAGAGGAGGCGTTGTCCGGCAAGTTGAAATGGCTGGAAGAAGAAGGACGCTTGCATACAGGATGCATACAGGCGGAAGAATCACTTTCCGGCATCAGAAAAGAAATAGAAGCCGCCCGTCCGCGTTATGAACTGTTGGCCCGTATAGAGCAGGCTCAGGATATCCGCGATGTGTATATGGAACAGCGTAACGCCCGGAAGCAGATAGATGCCGGTCGTTCCCGGTTAGGCGAAATAGAGGTTGCCATCCGGCAGAATGCGGCTTTACAGACTTCCGCGAACGTGCAGTGGGAAGCCGCTCAGAAAGAACTGGCGGAATTTAAGACCTATTTGTCGCAGCAAGAACCGCAATTGGATAAAGCCAGAGCATTGGATGTGCAGTTGGTGGAAAATAGAAAGCAATTAGCTGAAAGTCAGAAAGAAGCGGCTTTGGCATTGCAGGCTAAAGATAATCTGCGTCAATCCGTTTGTAAGACAGAGAAGGATATAAGTTTGTTGATGGAGAAGCAAACCGCCTTGCAAACCTGGTTTGAACGATATACCGCTTATTCCCAATTGATTCCTGCCGTTGAACTGATTACCAGCTTGCTGACCAATCTGGAAATGGCAAGGGCGCAAAGCGTATCGAACCGTCAACTGCTGGATAAAGTAAAGAAAGCGAGTGAAGCGGAGGAACAGCGGTTGAAATCGGTACAACAGGAAGCCGAGCGTCTGAACCGACTGTTGCCGGCAGAGGTGCTGTTGCTTCGTGAGCAGTTGGAGGAAGGAAAGCCATGCCCGGTCTGCGGGAGTTTCCATCATCCGATGAGGGAACAGACCAATGTCCAATCCTTGCAGGAAGAGGAACTGAACCGTGCGAAAGAACAGGTTGCTAAAGAAACGGAACAACTGAAAAACACGCTGAATGCCCGCCAACTGGAGATGGCCCGTCTTTCCGCATTGATTGAAAATTATGTGGCGCAAGTTGATGATACGCTGAAAAAAGTAGAAACATACGTATCCATTATCCCCAATTGGAAAGATTTGTTGGAGCAGGGCACATTGAAACATTATGTCCAGCAATTCGGCAGGCAATGGAATGCCCGTTTGCAAGAGCAGACCGAAATAAAAGAGGCTCTTACCTCAAAATCAGCCCAAAGAGATAGTTTGAAAAAAGAAGAAGCCAATGCCATTGGTTTGTACGAAGAAAAGAAACAAAAAGAAGAAAGACAGCAGGCAGAATTGAACGAACGTGCTCGTCTGCGGTCTTCCCTGCTGAATGGTGAATCCACCGAAACAGTGGTTGCAACCCATGCAAGACGGCAAAAGGAACTGGAACAACAACTGGAAAAAGCCATGAACTTGCATCATTCTTTAACTGTGCAGGCGGAATCTTACAAAGGACAGACCGCACAGTTGGAAAAGGAATTAGTCCGTCTGACTGCTGTCTTGCAACAAGACGAACTGAAAATAAACGAGTGGCTCACTCTTCAAAAGGAAACGTATGCCGAGTTGGAACAATTGCTTTCCAAAGACAAAAGCTGGATACTGGCTGAGAAACAAGCGTTGGGCACACTGAAAGAGAAGGAAACCACTCTTCAGGCGGTCCTTGCGGAGCGAAGGCAGAAAAGGGAGGAGCATCAGCAAGCTCCTCTGAAACCGGATACCACGGAAAACAAGGAGTCGCTGATTGAAACATTGACTGCCTGCACTGCTGCCAAAGAAATGGAAACCGGACGTTTGGCCCAAATAGAGGTGACGATACAGAACCATATAAAAGGTAAGGAACGCATAGCTGGCATCGAGAAAGAGTTGGAGGAAAAAAACTCTATCTACGAGAATTGGGCGAAACTGAACGAACTGTTCGGTTCCCAGACTGGCGCCAAGTTTAAGGAAATAGCCCAAGGTTATACGCTTGATGTCCTTTTGCTTTATGCCAACAGGCATTTGCAAGACCTTGCCCCCCGTTACGAACTGCAACGCATCCCTGATACGCTGGCCTTGCAGATTGTGGATCTTGATATGATGGGTGAGGTGCGTAGTGTCCATTCCCTTTCGGGCGGGGAATCTTTCTTGGTATCTCTCGCCTTGGCATTGGGTTTGTCTTCCTTGTCCTCCAACCGGATGAATGTGGAATCGTTGTTTATTGACGAAGGTTTCGGATCGCTGGATATGGACACTCTGCGCATTGCGATGGATGCTTTGGAGCGGTTGCAGATGCAAGGGCGTAAGATAGGGGTGATTTCCCATGTGGCGGAGATGATGGAACGTATCCCTGCGCAGGTGCAGGTGGTGAAGACCGGAAGCGGAAGGAGCAAGGTGCAGGTGATGGGACCAATATAAGGATTGTACTCCATTACAGATGACAATAAAATAAAAAAGTGACGGACTATGAAAAAAACATTAATTGGATTATTGGGCTCGACAGTTATATGTGTACTGTTTCTTGCAGGTTGTATTGATGAACATTACGGGGAGGATAGCAATACCATTGTTACCAATCTGACCGGTTATGCATGGGAGAGAACATTTCAGATACGTACTGAGGATGGCAGGGATGCGGAAGTCTGTGAACATTATGAGTTCGGGCTGAATGGTAAGGCTTCCTGTAAATCACGGACGACGTGTGATGGCGAGGAAGTGGAAGAGCATGTACATTATTTCCGATATGATTTTATCACTCCCAATAACAGATATCTTCTTCTGGATTACTGCTACTGGCAGATTGACAGGATCAGTTCTTCAGTATTGAGCATATATGAAACCTTTGAGAATCCTGTGGTTGTGATGGGGCAGACCAGGGAATATAAGAGTTTCTCGGCTGTCCCGTTGGGGAATGACTGATGCGCTATGTCTGATGTGTTTTAGGGACAGAGGCGTTACAGGCATAAGTGAGGGAAAAATATGATTTTTGTCTCCATATTGAATACTGTTTTTACTTATTGCTTATGAGAATCGGACCGGTGTTTTTGATGGGATTTTGTATTAATGTTATAACTGTACGATTACACCGGAAATTCCATATCAAAGACAAGGACGTTTTTTTAAAAGATCAAGAGCTTTTTAAAAAAGAACAGGAGCTTTTTCAAAAACAACAGGATGTTTTTGATGCTTTTCTACTCGTATTGCATAACATGGCAAAATACCTTGTTTTTCTTTCAGAAGTTTCAGCTTCTCCGCAAACGTCCTGTTCATCGGCTTTTCGGCTGAAGGATATACACGATAAAATCCTTCAGCCGAAAAAGATCTTTCAGCGTGACAGGGTAAGCGATGTCGTATTGGTTGGTTTTCTATCGGTATTCGGATTTACCTTTATACATTTATTGACTACGGCTGAAAGAAAGAACTACGCGGTTGAAGGATCTCGGTGCATCAATCTGTCAGCCGGAATGCCGATGAACAGGACGTTTGCGGAGAGGCTGAAACTTCTGAAGGATTTTTGGGGGCATTCTTCAAGAGAGGGGTATTTCTCTTCAAAAGATGGATACGCATATCAAAAAGAAGGTGGAAAGACTTTGAAAACTTGTCGCAAGATGTCGCAATTCTTGTAGCAAGTTTTTCGGAATCTTGTAGCAGGATTTGCAGATTCTTGGTATAGGAATATCTTGTTTGATTTTATAGCTGTCCGGTAAAAATGCCGAAGTTCCCCCAAAAAGGTCTAGCTTTGGGATAAACAGATTCGGTTTTAATGGTAAACAAATATGATTGTATCATTCATTCCACAAACATGTAACTTGTTTGCGATATATATTCCGATAATTTTAGTATATTTTGTAGAATGTGTCTGTGTAAATTAGACGTAGCATTTACCGTCTGTGAAAAGTAGGATACTTATTATTGAACCTGAATCCGAAGCCCAGCATCAGATAGTTGGGATCATGGAAATCCTGTAAATTATATCCGATATGAAGGAATGAGTTGCGCGTAACTTCTATCTTCAGTGCCAATATCTGGTAGAAAGATTTTAAATCTCCGCCTGCATGAATCACATTTGTACCCAATCCTATTCCTACTGTGAAGTAAGGCATCACGTACTCGGCACGTCCCGAAACTCCCAGTGCCAGTTGTTTGCCGGCAGACGGCTTGAGGAGCTCATCGCCGTATCCGTCCGGGCTATACACATTCGCACTGCCGTCATAAACCCCGTCTAATGAAATACCCGCACGGAATTTATACCCGAAATTATACATTGGCGCGAAATTAAATCCCAGTACCGGATAAGTTTCAGGAGAAGCAACCATTTGCCCCTCTCCAATCGTTACTCCTTTTCTGCGCCATGAACCGAACAATACCAGGTCATAACTGATATGACGGGGAAATTTAGGTACGGGTGATTGATACAAGGGCTTTGCAAAACATTCTTCTTTTCTATTGATATTGTAAACCAATCCTACCTTTAGTCCGATGGAATTGAGTCCCGCATTCGGGAATTTGGTATTACCGTTAGAGAAATGCGTTACTGCCACACCTGTTGTGAAATCAAATTTGGGAGAAAGCATCCAGTTGAAATAGAAGTTTGTATTCAGATAGGCGTTTACTTTCGAACCTATCACTTTATTATATGGATTCAAATCGCTGTGATATGGTTTCCAGCCAAATGAAGCGCCGAAATTCCATTCATAGTTTAATGACAATCGTTGGTTGAAACGGGCGATACGCGCTCCTTGAAATAAATAGACAGTAAGCGGGTTGCCCAATTGCGGCTTCTCATACATATTGTAGTAGCCCACGCCAATACCTTGGTAGGCCCCTCTGTAAATACGGTCGTTATAGGTGTTCGGATGAAACTGGAATGAGTACTTCAAGTGAAGCGACAGGGAATTCTCTATGGGTTTCCAATTCAGATTTTCTCCTCTGAAAAAGGAACTGGTGGGGAAAATATATCCGGGACGTGCCTCAATGCCGATGCGGTGGATAAAATGACGTTTCAATGACAGGGAATCTACATAAAGCCGGTCGGGGATGTTGGTTTTGTCTGAAATGGAAACCGCTGTTGTGTCTATAGGGTTTCCCTCTGTATATTGATTGATTGTGTCTTTAGCAAAGGTCATGTTACTTAAGAACAGTAATGCATCCAGAAGTATCACGAGTTTCCATTTTTGTATTGTGCCTTTCATATGCCGTGTAATGTTTTTGTGCGTTTTACCGATCTATCGTATGGTCTGATTTTTTTATTTGTGGCACAAATATAATCATAGTATTTGAAAAAAGAAATTTGTTAGATATAAAAAGGTTTTGTATAACCTTGATAACCACTATTTAAACTATTTTGAGGATGGATTGTAATGTCATCCTCTACCATCGGCTCCCCACATCATTTTATTGCGGAGTGTGTTGAAAAAGATATGGCTGTTTCGTTTTACTACATTTATTTTATAGTCGGCTTTGCGGATAGTGAGCCGGCTTCCTTCACGGCAAGTTTCGCTACGTCCGTCGATGGCAATCAGGAAATTGTGGCTGCGGCTCTCTATATCCAATGTGATTTCCCAGTCGTCGTTGATGACAATGGGGCGTACATTCAGGCTATGCGGTGCTACCGGAGTGATGGCGATGGTGTTGCTGTGTGGCACGATGACAGGTCCCCCGATGCTCAGCGAATAGGCTGTAGAACCGGTAGGAGTGGCGATGACCAGCCCGTCCGCCTGGTAGGTGGTGAGATAGGCTCCATTGATGGCTGTGTGGATGGAAATCATGGAAGAACTGTCACGCTTCAGTACCGCTATCTCATTCAGACCGAAAGGGTAACCTTTCAGTTCCTGTTCTTTGCAGGATACTTGCAATACGCTGCGGTCTTCTATCCGGTAGTTTCCATTGTAGATGTCATTGAATGTGTCTTCCATCTCTTCAGGAGAAACATCAGCCAGAAAACCTAATCGTCCGGTGTTGATACCTAGTATGGGAATGTTGCGTGAACCCACACGGCTGGCGGCTTTCAGGAAAGTGCCGTCGCCTCCGATACTTAGTATCATGTCGGCTTCAAAATTATTTCCATCGAAAACACCGGCGTGACGGATGCTTATCTTGAGGTCGTCCGTCAGAAACTCGTAGAACTCCCGGCAGATGTGAACTTCAGCGTTATGTTGTGATAGAATGGATAGCAAACGTTCCACATGAGCCGATTTCTTGGCTTGATAAGTGTTTCCGAAAAGGGCGAATTTCATTGGGCGTATATTCATTAGTTAATTTTATAAATCTTTTGTTTGTCAAAATGGACCAGGTTTTAATAAAACCTGCTAACTTTGCACATCAGAACTGCAAAGATAATAATATATTGCTAA
>OLXT01000686.1_pt1 | contig 13704 bp, 9 predicted proteins | sample 1673931 | NCBI WGS metagenome assembly OLXT01 (sample SAMEA103958134, study PRJEB25191) | human gut metagenome | reverse complement strand
TAAAAGTAATAAAAGAAGAAAAAGTATGTATTGTATAATGCTTTCATTTTGTTCTTATTGTTATTGAATACGCTGCAAAAGTAATATATTTCTAGTAAAAACAAATAAATAAGAAGCTTTTTTTCAATTTTTTTTTAGGCAGTGCCTGTTTGGCTCCTGCTTTCCATAATTCCCGGCATCTGTTGTAAAGCCCAATCTACTAATCCTTCTATATGTGGTATTAAGCTTTTCCCTCTTTCTGTCAGTTCATATTCTACTCGCGGCGGAACTTCGGCATACACCTTCCGGCTCACTAGTCCGTCAGTTTCCAGTGTGCGCAGAGTTACAGTCAGCATACGTTGTGAGATATCGGCTATTGTTTTATGAATGTCGCAGAATCGCATGGTTCCGTTAGCATTTAATGTGATAAGAACCAGCATAGACCATTTATCACCAAGCCTGCACAATACATTCCGTACAGGGCAATTATTATCCGGATGAAAATTTTTCATTTTTTAATATTCTCTATTTGCTTGCCGTTCAACAATGGTTACCTCTATGTAAGTTCCTTATCTACAGGTGCCTTCTTGTTTTTGGGAAGAAGGATACTTACATTTGCATTACAAAAGTAATAAACTTACTAAAGAGAACTATTGTTCTACTAGATAAATTTATTGTTTCACTTATAATAAGTTAAGATTATGGCAAAGAAAGTAGCTGTTTTAGCGGTAAATCCGGTGAACGGATTCGGTTTGTTCCAGTATTTGGAAGCGTTTTTTGAAAATGGTATATCCTATAAGGTGTATGCAGTGGCGGAAACAAAGGAAATTAAAACAAACTCGGGCATTGAATTGGTGGCCGATGATGTGATTGCAAATCTTATAGGGCATGAAGATGATTTTGATGCTTTGGTTTTTGCCTGTGGGGATGCGGTTCCCGTATTTGCTCAAAATGCGGATAAGTCTTATAATGTGGACTTGATGTCGGTCTTGAAGGCATTTGCCGGGAAGGGAAAGATCCTGATAGGTCATTGTGCTGCAGGTCTGTTGTTTGATTTTGCTGGAATTACAGAGGGAAAGAGATTAGCTGTGCATCCTTTGGCAAAACCGGCTGTAAGTAAAGGGATGGCTACTGATGAGAGATCGGTTGTTGATGGTAATTTTTATACAGCACAAAGTGAAAATTTTGTTTGGACAATGATGCCTCAGGTAATTGAAGCCTTGAAAAAATAAGGGAATATTAATGTCGCCCAATGTAGAAATTTCCTATATTTGGGCGACAATTCCTAAAAATAGAAACAATGAAATACAATTTTGATAAAGTGATAGATCGCAGCGGTACGTCTGCTGAGAAAGTAGAAGGGCTGAAGCATATTTGGGGACGTACGGATTTGATTCCTTTATGGGTGGCTGATATGGATTTTGCCACAGCTCCTTTTGTAACAGATGCTATTCGTAAACGTTGCGAAAATGAAGTTTTAGGGTATACCGGCAAACCAGATAGCTATTATAATGCGATTATAAACTGGGTAAAACAGCGTTATGATTTGATCGTGACCAAGGAAGTGATAAATTTTGTTCCCGGCATTGTACCGGGCATCGGTATGGCTATGAATTGTTTTACTCAGAAAGGGGATAAGGTAATGATTCAACCTCCTGTTTATCATCCTTTTGCATGGGTTACTACTCGTAATGAGCGTACTTTGGTCATAAATCCGTTGAAATGGGAGAACGGGATGTACCGTATGGATTTGGATGCTTTTCGTGAACAAATTAAAGGTTGTAAGCTCTTTATTTTATGTAATCCTCATAATCCGGGTGGCGTTGTGTGGACTGAAGCAGAGTTACGAGCGATAGCTGATATCTGTTATGATGAGAAAGTATTGGTCTTCTCGGATGAAATTCATGCGGATTTGACTTTACCTCCTCATACGCATCGTCCTTTTGCTACTGTCAGTGAAAAGGCTCGAATGAACTCTGTTACTTTTATGTCTCCTAGCAAGGCTTTTAATATGCCGGGACTATCTGCCTCACATGCTCTTATTTTTAATGAAGATTTGCGTAAACGCTTCCGTATCTATATGGATGCCGGTGAGTTGGATATGGGACATGTCTTTGCTTTTCTTTCTGTTGAGGCTGCTTATAGTCATGGTACGGAATGGCTTGACCAATGTTTGGCGTATATACAAGGAAATATAGATTTTGTCGACGAATTTTTGAAAAAACATGCACCTAAAATCAAGGCCATTCGTCCGGAGGCTTCTTATTTAGTTTGGTTGGATTGCCGTGAACTGGAGTTGAGCCAGAAAGATTTGAATGAATTCTTTGTAGATAAAGCGCATTTGGCATTGAATGACGGGGAAATGTTTGGTAAGGAAGGCATTGGCTTTATGCGTTTAAACGTGGCAAGTCCGCGTTGTATCATTGAAAAGGCGATGAAACAACTGGCGGATGCTTATCAACTATATATAAAGTGATTATTTTAAGTATTGCGTCTTGAAGATATTCACGCATAAAATGAAGATGGATAACAATAACGGTCCGAATATGACACCCATGAATCCGAATAAGGAAAGTCCGATGACCACTCCAAAAATGGTGATGAGTGGATGGGTGTCTGCCATCTTCTTTTGCAGAATAAAACGAATTAGATTGTCAATGTTTGTTACAATTAATCCACAATAAAGAAGTAGTCCGGCGGCATGTGTCCAATCTCCTGAAAGAGCAAGATAGGCAGCTAGAGGGAACCATACCAATGCTGTTCCTACAATAGGAATGACGGTGGCAAAGCAGGTCAGGAAGCCAAACAATAGCGCGCTGGGTACATCAAACAAATAGTAGCCTAATGTAGCTATTCCTCCTTGAATGACTGCCAGTAAGGGAATACCTATTGCATTACTTCTGACAATCATATTAATTTCTTTCAGTACATTTTTTTTGTTTGTATCGCTGAAAGGAAGTAACTCATAGATGTATTTTTCCATTTGAATTCCGCCAATCAGCATGAAGTAGAGAATAAAGACCAATACGAAAGCATTAACGGCAAAGCTACTGATACTTCCCATCAGAAACTGTCCGATGGCAGGAAGAATGGAGGCTATGGATGAAATGTTTTCTGTGCTTAGTAAGTCATATCCCGTCTTGGTATGAAGCCAATCGGCAAGATTGGTTACCGTATGGATAAAACCTGTCGTATCTACGTTTACCGTCTGTAATTTATTGATCAGTAACCATACAGCCAATGATAAAGGTACAAGAAAGCACATGATGGCTTCTATCAAGAGTAAAATGGCTGTAATACTTTTTTTGAAATGTTTTTCTTGGGTAAGATAAAACATTTGTTTTCTTACCATGATGTAAATGGTGCATGCTCCTAAAATACCTCCCATGAAAGGAGACATTTTTATAAATAAAATAAGTCCTAATCCCAGTATAATGGTGATAAGGGAATATTTCCAATACTGTTCTTTTACGCTCATGTGTTTTTTGCTTATTTTGTATATAAATAAACAATAAAACGAATTGAAATGTTCCGCTTTTAAAACGGAACATTCTTAGTCATGTTTTCATAATTATGGTATTGACCGCTAATATTCATTTCATTTTCAGGAGCCAGTTCTATTGCTTTCTTCATATCTTCCACAGATCCGTCTTTGTCTCCTTTAAGTAATTTGATACGTCCTCGTTCATGATATGCTTTGGCAAAGTTGGGATTGATTTCAATGGCTTCATCATATACAGCCAATGCTTTGTCAAAATCTTTGTTTACCAGATATAGTTCTCCTGACAGGATATAGGCCTTTTCATTGAACGGATTGAGTGACAATACTTGATTAAAACATTCTTGTGCTTGTTCCGGTTCATTGGTGGCGGCTAGAATTTCTCCTTTCAAAAGCAAGGCTTGTTCGTCGTCGGGATTGAGGCTGAGCAACTTTTGTATATCTTCGGCAGCATCTTTTGCTTGTTTCATTTTCCAAAGTACTTCAGCGCGTAGCTGGTATGCTTCGGTATAATCTTCTTTCAATACGATAGCTTTAGTCAGCATAGCGATGGCGGTGATATCATCTTTCATGCCGATAGCTGCTTTTGCTGTCAAATAGAAAGATAGGGGGTTCTTATTATCTAAAACCAAAGCTTTTTGGCAGGCATCCTTCATATTTTCGTAATCTTCCTGCATATAGCAGATGCCAGCTAGTGAAAGGAAGGTGTTTACTTGTTCAGGATCTTTTGTAGCCATGCGGTCTAGTGTGATACGGGCATCATCTAGTCGGTTTGCCTGTGTATAAGCAGTGGCTAGCAGGCTGAGTGTTTCCAATTCATCGTTGATGGCAACTGCTTCTTCAAAACATTTAATGGCATAAGGTAGTTTACCCATACGTTGGGCGCGGATGCCGTCGTATTTTAAAATCTCGAAGTTCTTTTTATCATTTTTCTCTTTTTCGGTTTCGGGGGTGTTGTTTCCGCCGAATAAGGATTTAAATAAGCCCATAATTTATAGTTGTTTTATTTGTCTATTGTTATAATAAATCGTCTGAGGTAAATTTCTTGTTCCTGATGCTGCATGTTGGTAAAACGTACTGCCTTTATTGGTTTCTGTTGTAAACTGGCAGTCAGTCGGTTGTTTTCTTGTGTAAAGTTTACTTTACTCCAGTCTTTTCCATTTGCAGATATCTCAAGACTTCCCCAAGTTGCGATTTCCGGTTTCCCGAAATCTATCTCTATATTTTCTCCGGGATAAACTTGATCCAGTTCGATAGTCAATGAACCATTACCGGGCCATCTGATAACTTCCAGCGCCGGAGAAATCTGAATGCGGTTTATCTTTACCTGTAAAGGTAAGTTCTTTATCTGACTGATATCGCTTATTAGTTTATGCGGCATATAGTCGGTTTCAGCATTCAGCAGTGTGCTATATTTTTGGTTATAGCATTGCGTGACGGTGGCGAAAGTTTGATCAATCAATGGCTTGATTACTTTTCCTGCTGTCTTTATACCCGGCTGGTAAGGGTTTTGGTTGTATGTCTGGTCAATTTGAAACATTTGTTGTTGCAAGGCTTTCACGTGCTTGTATTTACGCATAAATAAAGATTGGTCATTTTTGTCGTATGCTTTGACCATTGCCAGTACTTCATTTCCGGTTTCACCCAATAGTTTGAACTGATAAAGCCAAGGCATGATTTCTACTATAATCGGATTTTTATCAGCATGGGCGACTAAAATATCACTTGATTCAACCATTTGGCTGAAGGTTTCTTGTAGAATAGAGAAGTCTTTTTCAGTGTAAGTTTTATTTTTTATGTAACTTTCAGTAAAGCTCTGCGCTGTGGGTTGGAGATTTACAGATTCCTCTCGGCGATATTTATGTCCGTTGGGGCCCAAGTCCGAATTATGGGCGGCAAAGAATTCCAGTTCAGTGGCAGCATCGGGCAAAATGTTCATAATAGCGTCTTTCCAAGTTTTTTCACTGTTATATTTTGTTGGATTCCAAGCGTATGAGGCTACACTATAAATGGCTATTTTAGAAGCCTCGGCATGTTCCATCGGATTAGTTACAAAGCCAGACATCTGATTGGCTATTTGAGTATCGTTTCCATATACTGGTCCCATGAGCAGATGATCTCTAACGTAATCGGAAACAGGAAAGTTCCACCATATATATGCCGGACGTTTAATCCGTTCGTTTATCCATTGAATACCATCTTGGGTAATATCGGAAATAACCCGGTCTCCTGTCCACATAATTTGTATGGATGGATTCAGTTTGTCTCCTAAAGTAGTAAGATATCCTTTAGCAGGGTCGGACCAACTTTTATTGTATTCTGTGGGGCACATGATAAGGGGAGTTACATCCGGTTTTACTTTTACAAAATGTTCATCTATGTAATTCAGCAGTTCTGCTTGTTTCACAGGGTTGGTACCTTCTCCTGAAATATCATCAAAGAAGACGGCAAAAGAACGGACACCGAGATGATACATCTTTTCAAATTTTGCCAATAATAATTCACGGTCTTCCTTATTCCATTTGATGTCTTGTCCCGGATGGATAGCCCAAACAAAATCGACTTCGTTTTCTTGAGCTACTTTTACTAATTCCTGTAATTGTTTTGCTTCTTTTTCGGGGTAAGGCAGACGCCAGTTGGGAGAACTATGGTAAGGGTCATCTTTAGGGCCGTATATATAGGTGTTCATTTTGTTTTCACCATAAAATTGAAGTTGGCGAAGACGGGCATTATGGCTCCAGGGGGTTCCGTAAAATCCTTCTACGACACCACGGTAGCGTATGGCCGGATAGTCTTGTATCTCTATTACCGGTAATTGGTTATCTTTGAGCAATTGTTTTAAGGTTTGCAAGGCATAGTAGGTTCCACGTTCATCGTTTCCTGCCAGAATTATTTCCTTATTATTGATGGATAGATAATAACCTTCCTTTTGGTTGGGGATCTGACGAGTAAACTTGCGGATGGACTTGTCTCCTTTTTCTCCTATATAAATGCGCAAACCGGTATTGGCCGGGTGTTTTCCACCTAATAAATCTTTTAATTCTTGTACGGCATATGGATTGGCTTCAGTTTCTCCCAAGAGTTGGTAAGTTTCAGGTAAATTGATTTGTCCGTCTTGTTTGGAAACTTGTTGAGGGATGGGCTGTACTTCTATGTTTTGGGCAAAGATAGTACAACCGGTAAAAAGACAAATGATTGCCAAATGCATTTTTTTCATGTTCTGTTGGGGTAAAAGGTTAATAAATCAATGGCAAAGATACGATTTATACAGAAAGAATTCCATCTTTTAATTGTATTATTTCTTCGGAAAGTAGGTAGGAGAGTACCTTTTCCGCTTTTTCACGATTGCTATTCAATTGGTTCAGTAGTTCTGAAGCAGGCATGGCGCCTGCCTGCAATAGCTGTTTGATTTGTTGTTCCAATTCTTGAAATTCTCCCTGTTTTATTCCTGAATGATGGTTGTTAAGACATACATCACATTGTCCGCAGTTGTGCTCGTTCTTTTCTCCGAAATATCTGAGTAGCATTCGGCTACGACATTTATCATCGGCTGTGGCATATTCTATCATAGCCTTGATTCGGGTGGTATAGCTTTTTTTCCGGTCTTCGTATATTTCCCGAGTTAGGGCAAGGCGATTCTTTTCTTGCCGTTCACGGGTATATATAATATAAGGTGTCTTTTTCCGTGGAATGTAATGTATGATATGTCTACGAGTCAGCGCCAGTAGAATTTCATAGATTCGTTGGCGGGTTAATCCGGAGCGGATTACTAAGGAATCTTCGTTAATATAGGCATAATCAGTAAATAGTCCTGTATAAGAACGCAAGATGATGTTTATCAGTTTCTCTGTATCTGTATCATTCTCGTGTAGTTTATAGAGTTCGTCGCGTTTCATCGTGAAAAGAATACGTGAAGCATTATCTTGCTCGTCTGTATATTCTAAATATCCGGCACGGGTCAGAATCTTTAAAGCGCTGTCGGCTTGTACGGGGAAATGTTTGAAGTTACGACAGAATTCATCCAAGTTAAAAGCAAAGGTGCAACCCATACCGTCTCCCATGGCCATTTGAAAATAGTAGTTGATATCTTCGTACACTTTTCGGATATAATCCTTGTCGGGAAATGTATCACTGATACGTTTGTTGAGGGTGGTTTTATCACTTTGGGCGTATAGCAGGACAGCATATGCTTTCTGCCCGTCGCGCCCTGCTCGTCCGGCTTCTTGAAAATAGGCTTCAGGAGAATCAGGCATATCTATGTGGATAACGATACGTACATCTGGTTTGTCGATACCCATTCCGAAGGCGTTGGTTGCTACCATAGTACGGCTTTCTCCGGTGAGCCAGCTTTTTTGACGTTGATCTTTTACATCATTATTCAAACCGGCATGATAGAAAGTGGCAGTTATGCCGTTATTGACCAGTAGTTCGGCAATTTCACGTGTACGTTTCCGGTTGCGGGTATAGACAATGGCGCAGCCGGGCACACTATTTAAAATATGTAATAGCTCTTCCTGTTTATTTTCTGTAGGACGTACAATGTAAGCCAAGTTTTTTCTTTCGAAACTCATTCGGAAAACCTGACTGTCTTTTTTAAAGTTTAGCTTTGTTTGAATATCTGTTACTACTTCCGGAGTGGCAGTTGCTGTCAGTGCCAATACAGGTATGTCGGGAAGGAGTTCGCGAATTTCTGCAATTTTCAGATAAGCAGGGCGGAAATCATATCCCCATTGAGAGATACAGTGTGACTCATCTACCGTGATCATGCTTACCTTCATGTTCCGTAGTTTGCTACGGAATATTTCAGTATCCAGCCTTTCCGGAGAAATATAAAGGAATTTATAGTCGCCGAAGATACAGTTTTCCAATGCAACAATGATCTCTTCGCGTGTCATGCCTGAATAAACTGCCAAAGCTTTGATACCTCGGTCGCGTAAATTGCGTACTTGGTCCTTCATCAGGGCAATAAGAGGTGTAATAACCAAACATAATCCGGGTTGTGCTAAAGCTGGTACTTGGAAGGTAATGGATTTGCCGCCACCGGTAGGCATCAATCCTAGCGTGTCGTGACCGTTGCCTATACTTTCAATGATTTCTTTCTGTATGCCCCGAAAGTCATCATATCCCCAATATTGTTTTAGAATTTCTTTATAGGTCATTGGAAGGGAAATAAGAAAATTATGTCAAAACTCCAATGACTTATCATCTTATTATTCTGATAAGTGTCTGATAACGTCATTAAAGTTTTGACTTATTTCAAAGATAAATCTTTATCATTATTCCTCACTGGGTTTTATATCTTCTATTTGCAATTGTACTTCACCACGTTTGTGCGTATTCTCTTCAATGGTATAACAAATATCAAAAGAACGTTTGGTCTTGATATAGCGTGCTTGTGAACTTTGTCCGAAAGCGATGCCATTCATCACATTGTTTGATTTATTGTCTACCAATTCCAACTTGATGTGTTCCTGATCACGCCCTACTACTTTGCTGGTTCCATAATCATATACATTATGTGTACAAAAGATTGGTTTGTGGTTGTCCGGTCCGAAGGGATTGAACTTTTTCAGGTCGGCATGGAACTTCGGAGTGATATCCCGGAAGTCAATTTCTGCATCAATATCAATTACAGCACTGGTCTGTTCCGGCAAAATATGTTCTGTGACATAGGTTTCAAAACGACGGGTGAATTCTTCCACATTTTCCACTTTCATGGATAGTCCTGCAGCATAAGTGTGTCCTCCAAAGTTTTCCAACAAGTCACGACAATGTTCGATAGCTTTGTAGACATCGAAACCTGATACGGAACGGGCGGAACCAGTTGCCAGATTATCTGTACGGGTTAATACAACTGCCGGGCGGTAATAAATCTCTGTAAGGCGTGAGGCTACGATACCGATAACACCTTTATGCCACGCTTCATTATAGATGACAATGGAACGCCGGTCTGCTAGTCCTTCCAAGTGGTCTACAATTTGGTTGGCCTCTTCGGTCATGGTCTTATCCAGATCTTTACGGGTTTCATTGTATTGGTTGATTTGGTTGGCTTTCTCCAATGCTGCCGAGAAGTCCTTTTCTATGAGCAGTTCCACCGCCTCTTTTCCGTTCTGTATACGTCCGGATGCGTTGATGCGCGGACCTATCTTGAATACGATATCACCTACGGTAATTTCTTTTTCTGATAATCCGCATACATCGATAATAGCTTTCAGACCTACACTGGGATTGGAATTCAACTGTTTTAAGCCGTGGTGTGTCAGCACTCGGTTCTCTCCCATGATAGGTACGATGTCTGATGCTACACTGACAGCAACCAAATCTAATAAAGGAGTTAGTTGATGAAATTCAATGCCATTATTCAAAGCGAAAGCCTGCATGAACTTGAAGCCTACACCACATCCCGAAAGATGATCGTAAGGATATGTATTGTCAGCCCGTTTGGCATTCAGAATAGCTACGGCTGGTGGCAATATATCATCAGGCACATGGTGGTCACAGATGATGAAATCGATACCTTTTTCTTTTGCATAAGCAATTTCCTCTACGGCTTTAATACCGCAATCTAACACAATAATGAGTTTTACACCTGTTTCACAGGCATAATCCACTCCTTTTACTGATACTCCGTAGCCCTCATTATATCGGTCGGGAATATAGTAGTCAATGTTCGAATAGAACTGCTGGAGAAATTTGTATACCAATGCTACAGCTGTTGTACCGTCTACATCATAATCTCCATAAACCATGATACGTTCTTTCCTGCCCATAGCTTGATTAAGCCGTTCTACAGCAATGCTCATATCCTTCATCAGGAATGGGTCGTGTAGCTCGTTAAGCTGGGGGCGGAAAAATCTTTTAGCCTCTGCTGCTGAGGTTATACCTCTTTCCAGCAACAACTTACAAAGAATCGGGCTGATCCCTGTTTCTTTGGCTAATGCTTTAGCTGCTTCTGTCTGTTCTTGGCTTGGAGGTTGATAATTCCATTTGTGATTCATTTTATATATTGTTTTTTCTTTTTTCTGCTCTCGGAGACGGGATAATACCATTTTCTGGTTATACTTACCCAATCAATCCGTAAAGTTAGGAAAAAACAAATAAAAAAACCGCTAATTCCATATATATTTTATGGAATTAGCGGTAAAGTATTGTATAGTAGCGGATTATTTGATACCTAATTTTTTAGCAATTTCTTTAGGCAGTGCATTTTTATTGACTACGATATTCATGGTTTTGTAACGGACGAATGCTTTAGAGGCATACCATAAGCCATCGTATTTTCCGGCTTTTCCCCAAGAATTCTTTACCATGAAATATTCTTTCCCTGTCTGATCTTTGGCGATTCCATAGATTTGCATTCCGTGGTCATCTGTTGTTTCCCAGTTATCAAAAGCAGTCTGACGCATTTCTTGAGTAATTTCCATTTCCGGTGATGGTTTGCTACTCAATTCTCTGCGTTTGTCGGCAGGAGTCATACCTGTCCAACGGGCCATGTCCGAACCGGAAAGTTCAGCTCCTTTGATGATATCCGGCATAACGGCGGTACCGTTGCGGCTGAACCCTTGTTCACTGACATCACTACCCCATGCAAAAGTATATCCCTTCTTCACTGCATTATCCATTACAGCCATAAACTCGTCGATAGGCAAGTTGTAGGAGAGGCCATTGCGCCAGTTGTCCTGAATCTCGATAGCAAATTGAGAATAGAACGGGTGATGTGTATAGGAAGTCAATGAAACATAGTCGTCCGGATTCAGTCCCAGTGATTCGGCAAAAGTTTTCGGTGTATATTCCTTTCCTTTATAAGTGAATTTCTCCGGCAGTTTACCCAAATACGTATCGAACAGATTATTGATAAGTGCATAATATTGCGGAGTACGCTTTTTAGAAGCGATATTTGCGTCTACCAAAGCCTTGAAATAACGTGATAACGCTCCATGGTTATGTTCTTTGTTGCCGTCTATCAAACCGGAGTATGCCTCTTCCGGTACAATTCCTACTTGCTTATAAGCGTTTTTAAAAGTATGTGCCAGGCTTCCCTCGCCGATATTTCCTTTTCCGCGTCGGAGATAATTATCTTCCATTTGGTTCATGTACTTTTGGCGGACGATAAACATTTCCGAGAGATCATATTCTCCTTTTCCCATTCGGAGCAGTTCCGACTCCATGAAAGAAGCGGTGGCAAAGCACCAGCAGGTTCCTGTGGAACCCTGATCTTTGACAGGCGTTGCTTGGTGAGATACAACGGTTGTGAACTCATAACCAGGTGTTTGTGCAAAAGAGGTTACGACCAATAAGAGGAGCGCAACCGACATAAATAGCTTTTTCATAATGTGTTTTATTATCTTTCTTCTGCAAATGTATAAAAAAAGCGAGGATACTCGAAAGTTCCTCGCTCTATTTATTATAATTAGTGTGTTTATTTACATGGCAACCTGCTGTGACAGCAGTTTTTGAAGTTTACCGTTCAGGGTTTGGCACATTGCACCATTTCCCATTGCTTGATAGCGTTTAATACGGTACTGTAACATCATAATTTTTTCATTTGCATTCTTTTTCATAATTTGTTTCCTCTTTTTTTGCCCTCCACGTTTTGAAGAGCGGTTTTACATCTTGTTTTCTTTATTAACACTGCAAAGATACAAAATGTTTTTGAATTATATGCTGTAAAACATAAAAATCTTCTTTTTCTTATGAAATTTCTTTTTATAAGAGGTTCGAACACGGAGATGTTACAAACCTGTTACAATTTTCCCGCTGTTTTCCTTTGATGACAATATTATTCTTATCCATCACATTTTTATGTAGTTATCTAGGCATTCAGAAAATATTCTTGTATTTTTGTGAGACAGCAATCTTATTATCTAAAATAAACCAAACACTCTTATGAAAACATTCATCCATCTAGTATCTGTTTTGATTCTCTCGATTGTGCTGTTTGCCTGTAGCAATGCTCATTTCCTGAAAGAAGAGGATTATCGGAATCAAGTAACCAAAGACTTTGAACAAAAAAAACAGGCGCTTCCTCATGGAGACTTATTTACTGTTTTGTCAAATCCTGACTTGTCTGTGTATGAGCAGGAAGCTTTGATGTTTCTCTATGCGTATATGCCGATAGGGGATGTAACGGATTATTCGGGAGATTATTATTTGGAGAATGTTCGGCTATCCGGTCAGACACGTGCCGAGATGCCTTGGGGAGATAAGGTCCCGAACGAATTGTTCCGGCATTTTGTGTTACCTATTCGGGTGAATAATGAGAATTTGGATGACTCCCGCCGGGTATTTTATGGAGAATTGAAGGATAGGGTAAAGCATCTTTCCATGAAAGATGCCATTCTGGAAGTGAATCACTGGTGCCATGAGAAGGTTGTCTATAAACCTTCCGATGCCCGTACAAGCTCTCCTTTGGCAACGGTACGTACCGCCTACGGCCGTTGCGGCGAGGAGTCCACATTGCTGGTGGCGGCACTCCGTTCGGTAGGTATTCCGGCGCGGCAGGTCTATACGCCCCGTTGGGCGCATACCGATGACAACCATGCCTGGGTAGAAGCGTGGGCAGATGGGAAGTGGTATTTTCTGGGTGCTTGCGAACCCGAACCGGTGCTTAATCTCGGTTGGTTCAATGCGCCCGCCAGCCGGGGCATGTTGATGCATACAAAAGTGTTCGGGCGCTATGAGGGAGCGGAAGAGGTGATGTCTGTTACTCCCAACTACACCGAGATCAATGTGATTGATAATTATGCACCCACAGCAAAAGCCTCTGTAACCGTTGTGGATGCGGATGGAAAGCCCGTAGATAATGCCTGCGTGGAGTTCAAACTTTACAATTACGCGGAATTTTATACGGTTGCTGTCAAGCACACCGACGCCGACGGCACTTGCGGACTGACAGCCGGGAAAGGAGATATGCTGGTGTGGGCTTCCAAGGACGGACGTTTCGGGTTTGCCAAACTTTCCTTCGGCAAGCAGCAGGAACTGACGGTGTGCCTTGACAAAAAAGAGGGGGACACATTCGCCGTAGATATAGATATTGTACCGCCACCGGAAACTGCCAACCTGCCCGAAGTTACGCCGGAACAGCGTGCGGAGAACGACCGCAGGCTGGCGCAGGAGGATTCTATACGCAATGCTTATACGGCAACGTTCATGACGGAAGATGAGGCTGCCGGTTTTGTACGTTCTTTAGGCGTGAGTTTGAATGTGCATGAAGTGGAGCAGGCTGT